>Ga0209164_1000443_pt1 | contig 99464 bp, 86 predicted proteins | sample MTBNYHSulfiMetaG_FD_187458 | JGI IMG/M metagenome (GOLD analysis project Ga0209164, IMG submission 187458) | Enrichment culture microbial communities from rom New York Harbor, USA that are MTBE-degrading - MTBE-NYH (New York Harbor Sulfidogenic)... | ecosystem: Environmental > Aquatic > Marine >...
GTTTGGCATGAGCTACTCGGCAATAAGCCACATTTTGAGTTCCATGCGAACGAGAATCAAAGAAGAGCCTGATTTGCAGGCTAAATACGACCTTATACTATTCACTGTGCAAGATGTGACACCTTGAGCCTCCGGATGGTTACAAACTGTCCGGTTTTTTTTGATGTGACCTTGTCGGCAGTTTCAACGGCATGCTGAACCTGCTGGAAAAATATCTCCTCCAAATATCGCGGCAGCGGATGTCACCGCATGAACCACATGATGCGGGAATCGGTAATTTTTGGGGTTGTGCCCTCTTGGAAATTGACTTAAAAAATCTTATCTGATAAATTAATAAATTATCCCAATTTTCGGAGGCACCTTTCATGGACTACAAGCAAACGCTCAATCTGCCTAAAACCGCATTTCCGATGAAGGCCAATCTGGTAAAACGAGAACCGGAGATACTCCGGAAGTGGGAAAACATGGGTCTTTATAAACAGATCCGTGCTGCCTCAAAGGGCCGGAAACGCTATATGCTGCATGACGGGCCCCCCTATGCCAACGGCAATATACATATGGGCACCGCCTTCAATAAGGTGTTGAAGGATATCATTGTCAAATCCAAGCAGATGGCCGGCTTTGACGCACCGTATGTCCCCGGCTGGGACTGCCACGGCCTCCCCATTGAACACCGGGTGGACGGTGAACTGGGGGAGAGGAAGCTCAGCATGTCCCAGGTGGAGATACGGGGTGTCTGCCGGGAGTACGCCGAGAAATATATCAATATCCAGCGCGACGAATTCAAACGCCTCGGGGTTTTGGGCGAATGGGACAGGCCCTATCTGACCATGAATTACCCCTATGAAGCCACCATCATACGCGAGTTCGGCAAGTTTGCCTTAAACGGGAGCCTGGTGCGGAGCAAGAAACCGATATACTGGTGTATCTCATGCAAGACGGCCCTGGCTGAGGCGGAAGTGGAATACGGCGAGCATCGCTCTCCGTCTATTTTTGTCAAGTTCCCTATGAAATCGGACATGGCTCAAGTGGATCCGTCTCTCGAGGGCAAACGGGTCTTCGTGGTCATCTGGACAACAACGCCCTGGACACTCCCCGCAAACCTGGCCATCGCCCTCCATCCGGACATCGAGTACGCCGCCGTGGAAACCGGCAACAATGAGGTCCTGATTCTGGCGGAAGGCCTGCTGGATGTCTGCATGAACACCTTCGGCATCGATTCATACGAGGTGATCAATCTGTACAAAGCCGCAGACCTGGAACGTCTTGAGGCGAGACACCCTCTGTATGACCGGCCGTCCCTGATCGTCCTGGCCCCTTACGTGACACTGGAGGCCGGTACCGGGTGCGTTCACACAGCCCCCGGGCACGGTCGGGAAGACTATGAGACCGGGCTGCAATATCATCTGGACGCCTACTCCCCGGTGGACGATGCGGGCTGCTTTACCCCGGACGTCGGGTATTTTGCCGGCATGGATGTGTTTGAGGCCAACCGGGCTGTCAACGAAAAGCTCATGGAAACGGGCGCCCTCATCAAGCAGCAGGAGATCGCCCACGAGTATCCCCACTGCTGGCGATGCAAGCAGCCCGTCATTTTTCGGTCAACCGAGCAGTGGTTTATCTCCATGGAGAAGAATCATCTCAGAGAAAATGCCCTCAATGCCATCCGGAAGGTTTCCTGGATCCCTTCATGGGGCGAGGATCGGATCTATCAAATGATTGCCAACCGCCCGGATTGGTGCATCTCGCGGCAGCGGGCGTGGGGTGTGCCGATCGCTGTTTTTTTCTGCAGGGAGTGCGGCGAGACGGTCATATCACAGGCGATCATCGACCGTGTTTCCGCTATGGTTGAAGCATCAGGGGCGGATATATGGTTTGTCGAGTCTGAAGAGGAGCTGCTTCCCCCCGGCACGGTCTGCCCCTCATGCGGCGCAGACCGCTTCAAAAAAGAAACCGATATCCTGGATGTCTGGTTTGACTCGGGCGTCAGCTATGCAGCGGTCATGGAGAACCGGGACTATCTCGACAGTCCCGCAGATCTCTACCTCGAGGGGAGCGATCAGCACAGGGGATGGTTTCACAGCTCACTGTTATGTTCGGTGGGGACCCGCAACGAGGCCCCGTACCAGAGTGTCCTGACCCACGGTTTTGTTGTAGACGGGGCAGGCAAGGCCATGCACAAATCAGCCGGGAATGTGATTTCGCCCGAGCAGCTGATCAAGACCTATGGCGCCGAGATCCTGAGACTGTGGGTGGCCGGGGAAGACTACAGGGACAATATCCGCCTTTCAGAAGAGATCCTTCAGAGGCTGACAGAGGCGTATCGCCGGATCCGGAACACCTGCCGCTATCTCCTGGGCAATCTCAACGATTTTGACCCTGAAACCGACCGGGTCCCTTATCAGGAGATGAAGGAACTGGACCGGTGGGCCCTCAGCCGGCTCCAGGGATTGAACGAACGGGTCCTCAGGGCATACGAAGATTTCAATTTTCATCTGGTCTATCACAGCCTCCACAACTTCTGCGTGCTGGACTTGTCATCTTTTTATCTGGACATTATCAAGGACCGGCTCTACACATCTCCGAAGACTTCCCCGGCAAGACGTTCCGCCCAGTCTGCCATGAGTGAAATTCTGGAGGTTCTGGTCCGGCTGATGGCCCCGGTTTTGTCGTTTACGGCCGATGAAATCTGGGAGCATATGGACGGGAAGGAACGCCCCCCGAGCGTACATGCCGATTGTTTCCGCCCCGTCAATGATGCCTTAAGAAATCCGGGACTGGAAAAAGTCTGGGAAGAAATCATCTCCGTTCGAAAAGAGGTTACCAGGGTATTGGAACTGGCACGGAAAGAAAAGCGGATCGGGCACTCTCTGGATGCCTCGGTGCGATTAGGTGTTTCTAAAAAATTATTTGAACTTTTAAATAATTACACTTATGAATTAAAGTCAATATTCATTGTTTCATCCGTGGAGCTGGTGGACATCGACCAAATGGAGGGGGGTCATGAGAGTGAGACCCTCCCCGGGCTGAAGGTGGCGGTGTCTCCTTCAAGCGATGCCAAGTGTGAACGCTGCTGGATCCACGATCCATCGATCGGAGACGACACCAGTCATCCGACCATCTGTTTGCGATGCCGAGACGTGTTAAAAGAAATTATGCATGGATGATCGCTCCGGCACTCCTTGTCGTCATCCTGGACCAGGTATCAAAGGCAATGGTAACAGCCGGCCTGAGGGTGCATGAATCGGTGCCTGTGATCGACAATCTTTTTAGTCTGGTCCATGTCAGAAACCGGGGTATGGCCTTCGGACTCATGAACAGGTCCCATCCCGATGCGGCTTTCTGGCTTCTTATCGGGGCCAGTTGCATGGCCATCGGCCTGCTGCTGTTCTGGTTCCTCCGGTTCAAGAATGACGATACCCGGATAACGCCGGGACTTTCACTGATCTTAGGCGGTGCAATCGGCAACCTCATCGATCGACTGCGGTTTCGAGAGGTGGTGGATTTTCTCGATGTTTTCTGGGGCCCCTATCACTGGCCCGCATTCAATATAGCAGACGCAGCCATCACCGTGGGCACGTTTTGGGTTGCTGTCACTCTGATCTTCCGTCCGACATCGACGGCTTGAACCGCAGAAAAGGATCCGCAACCCATAACTCAGGGTACATCATGTTTCCAGATCTTTTTTCCATCGGTCCGTTTACCCTGCACACCTACGGCCTGTTTGTTGCGTCAGGTTTTTTGGCGGGCCTCATCGTGGCGATCAGGATCGGCAAGGCCGAGGGCATGCCGGCCCAGCAGACCATGGATATCGGTTTCTTGATGATCGTGGCCGCTATTGTCGGTTCCAGGGGACTCTATGTCCTCATGAATGTCTCCTATTACCTGGAGCGTCCCCTGGACGCCTTCAAGATATGGCAGGGAGGGCTCGTCTTTTCAGGGGGGATCGTCTGCGTCGTTCTGAGCGTTATCGCATACACCCGGAAACATCATCTGTCGTTCTGGAAGGTGGCCGATATGTGGGCGCCTGCCATGGCTGTCGGCCAGGCGATCGGCCGGATCGGGTGCTTTATGGCCGGATGCTGCTACGGCAGACCCACCGACTCCAGGTGGGGGGTCGTATTCACGGACCCCCATTCGTTAGCGCCTTTGAACATCCCCCTGCACCCTACCCAGCTTTACGCTTCCGCCGGCGGGTTCATTATCTTTTTTATCCTGTTGCGGCTTTACCCGAGGCGAATATTCGACGGACAGGTGTTTCTGTGGCTCCTGGTCCTGCACAGCACGGCCCGGCTCTTCGTAGAGCGTTTCAGGGGAGATGACCGGGGCGTGCTGCCGGGGAGCGACATGAGCATTACCCAGCTCGTTACGCTGCTCATCCTCATTGCAGCCGTCGTGGCGCTCTTCATCTTCAGGCGGCGGGCCAGAAACAAGCAGACCATGAATTAGCGCATCTCCGCCTTTCCCTTGATATGGGCAACGGCCTTTCTGATCCTTTCAATGACTTTTTCCCTGCCCAGCACTTCCATTACCTCAAAGATCCCCGGGCTGGCTGTCTTGCCGGTCAGGGCGACCCTCAGCGGCTGGGCCAGCTTCCTTAACGTGATCTGTTCTGCCTCCAGAAATTCGGCGAACAGCTCTTCAAGAGACCGCCGGCTGAACTGAGGAACGCTTTCAAGTCTTTGATACAGCGATTCAAACAGTTTCACGACATCCTGTTTAAGAAATTTGTCATCGGCCTTTTTCTCATACCGGATGTCCTCGGAAAAGCAGAAGCGGGCGGCTTCTGCCATTTCCACAAGGGTCTTGCTCCTGACCTTGAGGATTGACGCTACGGCGCCTATTTTATCCCCGTCGAGGTCTTTAAACCCCTCTTTTTCCAGGAACGGCCTCAGCAACTCTGCCAGGAGATCGTCGGAACACTCCCGGATATACCACGCATTGAGGTCCAGAAGCTTTTCAGCATTAAAAATCCCTGCTGCCTTTCCCACATGGTCCAGTGAAAACTTCTCTATGAGTTCTTCCATGGAAAACTTTTCCTGGTCTCCACAGGACCACCCAAGCCTCGCCAGGGCATTCAGCAGGGCATGGGGCAGGTACCCCATATCCCGGTAGGCCAGGACCGACATGGCCCCGTGCCGCTTGCTGAGTCTCGTTCGGTCAGGGCCGAGGATCATGGGCACGTGCGCATACTGCGGGATCGGTTCCCCCAGGGCCTTATAGATCAATATCTGCCTGGGTGTGTTATTGACATGATCATCGCCCCTGATGATATGGGTCATCCCGAGACTGACGTCATCCGCTACAACGGCCAGGTGATAAGTCGGGCTGCCGTTCGATCTCCTGATGACGAGATCGTCCAACTCCTCGTTGTTAAAGCGGATCGCACCTTTAACCAGGTCATTGAACTGCGTGATGCCCGAGCGCGGGATCCTGAGCCGAACGACCGAGCCCGGGGCCGGTCCGAGGCCCAGATCCCGGCAGGTGCCGTCGTACTTCGGCTTGAGTCCCTTGATTCTCGCCTCCTCCCGCTGTCGATCGAGGGTTTCGGGCGAACAATGGCAGTGGTAGGCCCTGCCTTCCCTGAGAAGGCGATCAGTGAATGTGTTGTATATGTCGTATCTTCGGGACTGGAAATAAGGCCCTTCGTCCCAGTAGAGCCCGAGCCACTCCATGGATTTCAGAATTGCATCTGTCGCTTCCCGGGAAGATCGCTGTTCATCCGTATCTTCAATCCGCAGGATAAATTTCCCGCCCTTCTGTTTCGCGAAAAGCCAGTTGAACAGGGCCGTCCGCGCGCCACCGATGTGAAGATAACCTGTGGGACTGGGTGGGAAACGGGTTACCACTTTTTCGTTCGGCATAACGGGTAAAAATCCTCCATTCCATAGAGATGGATATTTCAGGCTTTCCACGACTCCAGCTCAGAATCAGCGGATTCAGCCGACATCGCGCACCGGCAGGGAAGCCTGCCTTCGCGTTTGGGGCTGATCCGCAGCGCGATCAATCATCGGTCGAATAAACCCAGTTATAACGGATCGGCGTTGCGTGCGGAGCATCCAGTTTGGGGTGGATGAGCTCGCTTCGAAGGGTGAGCCAGTTGTACGCAGGTCTGACCTTTCTCAGCTTGCCGTCCTTTGGCGGTTTAGAATGCGCTGTATAGGAATAGGACGCCTCAAGTATACCCAGGCAGAGCCCGTTTCCTTCATGAAGGTAGTTGGACTGAAGGGTCTCAACCGGCATATTTTGGGCTTTGGCCAACGCGGCGAGCTGTTTTTCGCTGAACTGGATCAGAAAGAATTTTGACACGCCTCTTTCAGAGTACCTGTACATGGTTCGTGATTCTGCGCTTGATACAAAGACGGTCGAAACAGAATCCAGCTTTCTTAACAGCTGGGCCGCGATCAGGCCGGCTGTTCGTCTTCCCCCGACAGTGTGGTGGCAGCCATAATATTCGAAGAGCTTGTTCTGGAGTATCCGCGCCTCTCTGTCTCCGTTTTCATACAGATTGTTCTGGATATACCTGAGCCATTTGGCCAGGTCTTCCGATGCGTCCGCAATAGGCCAGTCAATCTTGACGTGAAAATGGGTGAGCGCATACCGGTTTTTTTTCTTGACCGCAGGAGCCTGTTGTATGAGCAGGGCATAATCGATATCGAGCAACTGCGTGATAAAATCGATGAAACCGGGACTGTCAAAATAACGAAGATTCTGATGGAACCGCTTATAAAGGGAGAACTCGGCCAGGTACTGAAGGTTTTTCTTCACGACACTGTTTTCCGGAAAAAAGCGGATGTAGTTTTTCATTTCCGTACTGAGTGCGCCCTCGCAGATGATCACAAGAAAGGTATTAAAAAACTCCGACTCCTTCTCCATCTTTTTTGATTTGGGCTTAAGCTCGCTTTTTTCAACAAAACTGTATTCCACTCCATTTTTCAGGTAATTATGGAAAGAATCGATCAATGAGATCTTCATGAGACGCCGTTCAAGCGCATCTCTTAACATCTCGTAAATGGAGCGTCTCACTTTTTCATAGTAGCTCAGTTCTTCTCTGTACTTCCACATGGATCATTTGGCCTCGTGCCCGCACTGCAATAATGCCTTTTGAGAAGTCGGGTCCCGCCAAAAAACAGGTCGGATGACATTTTTACCACAGATGCGGGGGATGTATGCTGATTCAATCCCGGCTGCCGGCGGGATAGATCCTGGCGCAGTGACTGGGCCTCTGGTTCGTAGCGCCGAGCCTACGCCCCGGAGGGCAAAAGGGGCATCATTCAGAGGTTCTGCCTACACGCATTCGATTTTAAACATAAGGGGTCAAAACCTATGCCTTATCGTTTTTTAATTTAGCAGAAAAGGGGGTAAGTGTCAATAAAAAAAGAAAATTTTTGGATAACGTCATGACGGTCCACACTTTTTGAAGTAGGTCCTGCCGGCGGGAGCATGCATAAATGTATTGACAAAACAAGAATTTTTTATATATTCATTTACTTTTGCTTTCAAACACGCCGGAGGCGCCCCGTTCTCAAACAGGGTCACCGCCCAATGATCATTCATTTAAAAGAGCTGCTGCGGGGTCCCCGCCATTTCGATGTCAGGTTTGAATCGGGCTGGTGGAGAGGTGAGGATCCGAATAGTCAGGTCTTGGGCCTCGACGGACCCCTGGATGTGCATCTGAATCTTTCCAGGGAAGGCATCCATTATGCGGTTGGCGGCAGCATCTCAGGGAAGGTTCGGGTCAGGTGTGACAGATGCCTTGATACCTGTTCCCACGGGGTGCAGTCTGAATTCAGGCTGATTTTGGCGCCGCCGCTTCCTGAACCGGTCGGCAGTGAAATTGCGCTTTCGGAAGAAGATATGTCGGTTGAGTTCCTGGCTGCCGATGAGATCGAGATCGATCACCTTGTCAGAGAGCAGCTTTACCTGGCCTTGCCGATCAAATTCCTGTGTCATGAAGCGTGTCGCGGGCTTTGCCCTGTCTGCGGGGCGAACCTCAATCAGGAAGCGTGCAGGTGCCGGGAGAAAAAGGGACAAGCGGCGTTTTTGAAACTGAAGGAACTGGAATTTAAGTAGTGTCCATCCAGAAATGAGATAGTTTTTGCAAGGTCAAGAAAGATGAGGGTTTTAACCACAGGAATACATTGAAGTATTTCGAGGATTAAAATCCGAATCTGACGCAGAGATTGCGGAAAATAGCCATTTATGGATGGGCACTAAGTAGGGATTCCGCCTGATATTAACCCAATATATTTTTAGCTTACCGGCGAAATCATCCATTTCTGCCGGGAACGAAGGGGAGTGAATCTGAAGTTATGGCCGTACCCAAGAAAAAGAAATCAAAATCGCGGCGGGACACCAGGCGCGCCCACGATGCTGTCCAACTGACCAAGACCGGCACTTGCCCACAGTGTCACGAACCCGTTTTGCCTCATCATGTATGTCCCGAGTGCGGCGCCTACAGGGGCAGGACGATCCTAAAAATAAAAGAGAGCTGACATGAACGTAGCCGTGGACGCCATGGGGGGAGATTATGCCCCTGAATTGGTAGTTCAGGGTGCAGTGGATGCTGTTACTGAACTCGGCATCAACATCATCCTTGTCGGTCATGAGAAACGGGTAGTAGAGGCCCTCAATGGTCATCCCACGGATAGCCACATTTCCTTCCATCATTGCGAAGAAGTCGTCGGAATGGAAGAGTCGCCTCTCAAGGCCTTACGAAAAAAAAGGGACGCCTCGATCAGGGTGGCCTTTGATCTTGTCAAAATCGGCCGTGCGGATGCCGTTATCAGCGCCGGCAATTCAGGGGCGACACTGGCTGCCGCTGTGATGACACTGGGTCGAATGAAAGGCGTGGACAGACCGGCAATCGCGGGAATCCTGCCTACGGAGAAAGGTCCCATCGTCCTGATCGATATAGGCGCCAACGTAGACTGCAGGCCCTCTCACCTGCTTCAGTTCGGCGTGATGGCCAATGCCTTTGCTGCATCGTGCCTGGGTATCAAAAACCCTACAGTGGGGCTGCTGAGCATCGGCGAGGAGGAAAGCAAGGGGAATGAACAGGTTCGTTCGGCGCACGAACTCTTTGATAAAAGCGACCTCAATTTCGTGGGGAACGTTGAGGGCCGTGACATTCTTTCAGGCAGAGTAAAGATCATCGTTTGCGACGGTTTTGTCGGAAACGTGGTCCTGAAATTGACCGAGGGGAGCGTGGCGGCCATGGGGCGCCTCATCGAGAAGGAATTGACGGGCTCTTTCCTTGGGCGGGCTGCGTTGATGCTGGGCCGCAATTCCATCTACAAGTTCTTGCGGAGACTGGATTATGAGGAGCATGGGGGGGCGCCCCTCTTAGGCATCAACGGCGTCGGGATGATCTGCCACGGCGGGTCTTCAGCCAAAGCGATCAAGAATGCCATCAACATTGCGGTTCAGTATGTGAACAACCGGGTCCTCGAAAAAATGACATTTCAATTGGAGACCGCTAAATCCTGCTAAACACACCCGACGGGGAAACCATGGATCATCCATATGCCAGAGTCGTCGTTATCACGGGAGGTTCCAGGGGAATCGGGCGTTCTGTGGCCCTCAAGTTTGCGGAGGAGGGGGCCCGAATCATTCTGGCGCACTATGACGCGGACGAGTCCGCGGCCCAGGAAACCCTGAACGCGCTCGACACCAGGGGGGTAACGGCGGAGGCTCATAAAGTAGACATATCTTCCTTCGCGTCAGTGGACGGGTGGTTCAGGGAGATTTTTAAAAAATTTGGACGGGTGGATGTTCTGATAAACAATGCCGGCATCACCCGGGATACCCTGTTGATGCGAATGAATGAACAGGACTGGGATGCTGTCCTGGGTGTCAATCTGAAAGGGGTATTCAACTGCACCCGAGCGGTTATACGGGCCATGATAAAGGAGAGAAGCGGCCGGATTGTCAATATCTCCTCTGTTGTGGGGCAGATTGGAAATGCGGGGCAGGCCAATTATGCCGCTTCCAAGGCCGGCGTGATGGGCTTGACCAAAACGACGGCCCGCGAATTGGCGGGAAGAGGCATTACCGTGAATGCAGTGGCCCCGGGTTTCATTGACACCGAGATGACGGCTGTCCTCTCAGACAGAGTTAAGGAAAACTTCTTGAGTCAAATTCCGATGGGAAGAATGGGCACAGCAGAAGAAGTCGCCGAGGCCGTTTACTGGCTTTGTTCGGATTCAGCGGGCTATATTACCGGACAAATTATCCATATAAACGGAGGGATGTATATGTAACGGCAACACCCTGATCCCCGGATCTCCCGTTGTGACCATTGGGTCTCAAGCAGGCAGCGCAGCGGGTTTTTCAAGCAACCAACACAGTAACGCATAATTCAAATTATGGAGGTAACGGTTTATGTCAGCAGTTGAGGACAAAATTCGAAAGATCATTTGCGAACAATTGGACGTTCCTGAAAATGATGTGGTTCCCGAGGCTTCATTTGTAGATGACCTGGGGGCCGATTCGTTGGACCAGGTGGAATTGATTATGGCGATGGAAGAGGAATTTGACGTCTCTATTCCGGATGAAGATGCGGAAAAAATAGCGACGGTGCAGGACGCCATTGACTATATCAAGAAGGCAATTGAAAAATAGAGCCGGGGCTGTCTCTCAGAGCCTCATCGGAACCCCATGGCTCGACATTCACGCAGAACCCCGACAGACAGGAATAAGCAAAGCTTGCATAAACGCATCTGAAGGAGCAGAAAGATGGCCAGAAGGGTTGTTGTAACAGGCCTGGGGATGGTTACTCCCCTCGGAACAGGTGTCGAAAAAAGCTGGGAAGCGGCATGCTCCGGCAGATCAGGGATCGGGCCTATCACGAAGTTTGATGCGACGGGCTTTAGTTCGCAGATTGCAGGCGAGGTCAAAGACTTCAGATCGCAGGACTTCATGGATAAGCAGGAAATCCGGCGCTTTGATGTATTCATCCACTATGCCATTGCCTCGGCAAGGATGGCCATTGAGGATTCAGGGTTGAAAATCGACGCGGGCAACTGCCATCGGGTCGGCAGTGTGACCGGAACGGGTCTGGGCGGGCTTGCCATGCTGGAGCATTTTCACTCCGTCCTTCTGGAGAAGGGACCAAAGCGTATCAGTCCCTTTTTTATACCCGGAATTATAGCCAATATGGTTCCCGGACAGATCGCCATCGAATTTGGCGCCAAAGGACCCAACCTCTCCATCGAGACAGCGTGCGCAGCCAGTGCGCATGCTGTTGGAGAATCCTTCCGTTTGATACGGGACGGCATTTCAGATGCGATGATCACCGGCGGCGCCGAGGCAGTCATCACCCCTCTGGCCCTCGGCGGCTTCTGCTCAATGCGCGCCCTTTCCACAAGGAATGATGCGCCGGACAAGGCGTCCAGACCATTTGACCTGGATCGGGACGGGTTTATCATGGGCGAAGGCTCAGGAATACTCATCCTGGAGGAAATGGACGCCGCATGCCGGAGAGGTGCGAAGATTTACGCTGAGATAATCGGTTACGGGCTCACGGGCGATGCCTACCACGTATCAGCGCCCGATCCCGAGGGGGAGGGGGCGATTCAATGCATGAAAACGGCGCTTCATTTTGCAGGACTCCGGCCTCAAGAGATCGACTACATCAATGCCCACGGCACCTCCACCAAGCTGAACGACCTGTCGGAAAACAAGGCCATTAAAGCCGTTTTCGGAGACCATGCCTACAAGCTCTGCATCAGTTCTACAAAATCGGTTACCGGACATCTCCTCGGCGGGGCAGGGGGGGTCGAGGCCATTTTCACGGTCCTGACGTTGAAACACGGAATCATTCCCCCAACGATGAATTATGAAACCCCCGATCCGGAGTGCGATCTGGATTATGTCCCTAACGTTGCCCGCAAAGCGACCGTGAAGGTGGCCATGACCAACTCATTCGGCTTCGGCGGCACCAACGCCACCCTTATCTTCAAGGCATACGACGGCAATTGACATGTCTGTTTCCCTGGATACACGAGACCTGAAAACGTAATGCAGCAGGCCTTCAGCCGCAACCAGGAATGTCTCACACAAAGACCGCTGCAGTTTAATAAAACTTCTCCGCAGGTTGTCCCGAGAGGCGGGATCACGAGGAGAGATTCCAATCCGGAGAATTCAATCCCCATGAAGATGATCATCGGTTCGGACCACGGAGGCTTTGCGCTCAAAGAGGTCTGCCGCGCACATATCGCAACGCTGCCGGAATGGGACATAACGGAATTGAGATGGCAGATCTTTTCCTGAAGACGCCTTTTGACGGCCGCCGGCACGCCTCGATGCTGGATCAGAAACTTTGGAAGTTTGGAATAATTTCGTGCGAGGATTATCTGAAAAGGGATGCTGACCAAAGAGAATCTTGAAGAGACGGACCCGGAGGTGTACGCTGCCGTCAGGGCGGAACTGGAGAGAGAACAGCGCAGTCTTGTCATGATTGCATCGGAAAACTATGCCAGCCGCGACGTGATCGATGCCCAGGCCAATGTGATGACCAATAAATATGCTGAAGGGTATCCGGGGGCCCGCTATTACGGGGGTTGTGAATCTGTTGACAGGGTCGAAAGAGTGGCCATTGACCGGGTGAAGCGGCTCTTTGGCGCTGAGTATGCGAATGTTCAGCCCCACTCGGGATCGCAGGCCAATATGGCCGCATATCTGGCCCTGCTGGGTCCTCGTGAAACCATCATGGGGATGGATCTCTCCCACGGCGGTCACCTGACCCACGGAAGTCCTGTAAATTTCTCAGGTAAATTCTTTCATCCTGTTTATTATGGGGTAGACCCGGCAACTCAGGTCATCAATTACGGTAATCTGAGAAGGCTGGCCAGAGAATTCAAGCCGCGGATGATTGTGGCTGGAGCGAGCGCCTATCCGAGGCGCCTCGATTTTTCGGAATTTGCCGAGATTGCCCGCGAATGCGGGGCCTATCTCATGGTTGACATGGCACACATTGCAGGACTGGTTGCGACCGGCCTCCACCCCTCACCTGTTGGAACAGCCGATGTCGTCACGTCTACCACACATAAGACCTTGAGAGGCCCCAGGGGCGGATTTATCCTCTCTTCCGAGAGATTCGGCGATGTCTTAGACAAGGGCGTTTTCCCCGGCACGCAGGGAGGGCCGTTAATGCATGTTATTGCGGCCAAGGCGGTCGCTTTTAAAGAAGCCCTCGATCCGAAGTTTGTCGACTACCAGAAACAGGTCCTGATTAACGCACGCGTGCTTGCAGAAGAGCTCATGGGTTATGCATTTGACCTGGTGTCGGGCGGCACCGACAACCATTTAATCCTCATTGACCTGACGCCAAAAGGGATTACCGGACTGGATGCCGAACGCCTTCTGGGGAACGCGGGCATTGTGGCGAACAAGAACAGTATCCCCTTTGACAAGCGCGGCCCCAGGATAACGAGCGGCCTGAGATTGGGCACGCCGGCCCTCACGACACGGGGCATGAGAGAACCCGAAATGAGGCAGATTGCGCAATTGATCAGGGATCTGCTGGAAAGCCCGGAGGATGCCGGGGTCTCCGGCCGCGTCCGGGGAATAGTTTCCGAACTGTGCACCAGCTTTCCCATCTACGCGCAGGGATTGAGGAATTGAGGGCACGTTGAACCGCAGGCGCTTCTTATGCCCAGACCTTCCTGGAACGAATATTTCATAGGCATTGCCGAGATGGTGGCCAGTCGATCGACCTGCCTGAGGCGTCATGTAGGCGCCATCCTGGTGAAGGACAAGAGAATCCTGGCGACAGGCTACAATGGTGCGCCTGCGGGCCTGAAACACTGTGAAGAGATCGGTTGTCTCCGGGAAGACGCTTCAGTACCGTCCGGGATGAGGCATGAACTCTGCCGGGGATTGCATGCCGAACAGAACGCTATTATTCAGGCGGCCTGCTACGGTATTCCAATTGGTGGTTCGACGCTCTATTGCACAAACAAACCCTGCATCATCTGTTCCAAGATGATTATTAATGCGGGCATCGGGAACGTGTTTTACAAGGAAGGGTATGATGACCCGCTGGCCGACAAGATGTTGGCTGAAGCCGGCATCCAGATTGTGAGGTTTCCCCCGTGATCTGCCCTTATTGCACCAAAATCGACAGCAAGGTGATTGATTCCCGACTCAGCAAGGATGCCAGGACCATCAGGCGGAGACGCGAGTGTATTGCCTGCGGCCGAAGGTTTACCACCTATGAAAAGCTGGAGGATATTCTCCCCATGGTGGTCAAAAAGGACGGCAGGCGTGAACCGTTCAGCCGGGAGAAAATCATATCCGGCATTCGAAAGGCATGCCAGAAACTGCCGATCAGCGTGGCACGGATTGAGGAATTTGCAGACTCTCTCGAGACCTGTTTCCAGGAACTTGGGAAAAAGGAGATTGACAGCTCTGAAGTCGGCGAGCGGGTTATCAACCAGTTGAAGGAATGGGACGAAGTCGCCTATGTCCGTTTTGCTTCCGTATACAGACAGTTTAAGGATATCAATGAGTTCATGTCAGAATTGGAAGAAATACTTAAGGCTAAGCAGGAAAAAGGAAATCATGCACGGGGATAGATTGTAAACGTGTGAAGCGCCTCACTGCCTCATGCAGATCTTCACCCGCAACCGGAAAACCGTATGCCGTGCCTCCGGATAGCGTAACTTGAAGTTTCAGTGTTGCCGTACTTTCTGAAACCCGATACCTGAATCCTGACGGCTTCGTAAAAAGCTATTTGATGCCGTGAGCGGCACTGTAACCGGAAATAACTAAAACATATCAAGATGTTATGCTTTAGTTATTTGAAAGTCCATTTGTCCCGCACAAGCGGGATTACGCTGCATTTCTACTCACGGCGACCTACTTGTAAGTAGGCCTCATTCTTAAAAGTTTGGGCGCCTTGCATCTGAATCTTTTTACAACCCCTTCTAAGTTTTGATTTTTTACGGGATCATCAACTTTTATTACAATTTTTGCAACTCAGCGTTTTGATAAAATGGTTCGCAACAGGTTCGGCCCATGGGGAGCCTTTTTCAAGGGCTGCATACTCTTTCCGTGGCTTGTGCGAACGGCAGCATGCGCGGCGAAATCCGGTCAGTTCCGGCGCGCCGGGTGTGTTCTTTCATGGGACGGTCGATCCAGTCGCCTCTGAACAATGGGTATGCCTATCCAAAAAGGCCGGTCCCTGGCGCTGCGGTCCCTTATGGATGCCGCCCTTGAAAAAGGCGCCCCATGGGCCTCCTGCCATGTTTTCAGATGGCTAACGTGTTACCAATTTATTTAAATAATAGATTAAGTATTTTATATAAACTTATCAAATAAAAACTTTAATTACTCTTCGGCCCGATGGGTACCGCTCCATTCATGAGAAAAGAGCAGGATGAAATTGATCGCGGGTTTATGAAGCTCGCGCTTCAAGAGGCGCGGAAAGGTTCGGGTCGGACCTCGCCCAACCCTGCGGTGGGAGCGGTCATTGTCAGAAATGGAAGGGTCGCGGCACGGGGATACCACAGGCGGGCAGGGCTTCCCCATGCTGAAATAGAGGCGCTGAGCCGGCTGGGAAACCGTTGTTCGGGCGCCACTCTCTATGTCACACTGGAGCCCTGCAACCACGTGGGAAGGACACCCCCCTGTACGCAGGCTATCCTGAACGGCGGGATACAAAGGGTTGTCGTCGGGATGAAAGACCCCAATCCCGGCGTGACCGGAGGGGGATGCGCTTTCCTGGAGGCCCATGGCATTGATGTGAAAGTGGGCGTTCTGGAGGCCGAATGCCGGCGCCTCAATGAAGACTTTCTGAAGTTTGTCTTGGATGAACGACCTTTTGTGATCGCCAAGTCGGCCATGACACTGGACGGCTGGACTGCGACATCCACAGGCCATTCAAAATGGATCACCAACGAAAAATCCAGGGCCTTTGTTCACCGCCTGAGGGATCGGGTGGATGCGGTGATGGTGGGAATCGGAACGGTCCTTGCGGACGATCCCTCTTTGACCGCCCGATTGATAAGGGGTGGAGGAAAAGATCCTCTCCGCATTGTTGTGGATACACATCTCAGGATTCCGCTCAACGCAAAGGTTGTGACGCAGGACTCTCCGGCGGGCACGCTGATCATCACCGGCGAAGACGAGGAGATCTTGGACCGCAGCCCCTTTCAAGGAAGCGGCGTGTCCACCCTTGCATGCCCTGTAAAGGCCGGAAAAATCGATCTGAAGGCACTGATGTCCCTCCTGGGCGGAATGTCTGTGATGAGTCTTCTGGTGGAAGGAGGTGCGGCCATCATCGGATCCATGCTAAGGGAGAAACTTATCGATAAATTTTATATATTCAAGGCAGCCAGACTCCTCGGTGGAGATGACGGCATTCCCATGGCAGCCGGTCCGGGACCTGAAACGATGAATGACGCCCTGGTCTTGAAAGAAATCAAAGTGAGACGCTTTGGAGATGACACCCTGATAAGAGGGTATCCTCTGTACAAACCGTGACGCGGGAGATTGCGTTCGCTTGTGTTTCGAGGCGGTCGCCGCCTATGTACCGGCTATTTCGACGATTTCGGTTACCGGAAGCGTGGCAATCTCGATAAATTTCCCGTACCGTGGATCAGATGGCTCCAGTAGATCCAAAACCCTTGAAAAGGAGTTCTGCACGAATATTTCCCTGTCTCTGTCCCTGCGCCTGACGCCGTAACGGATCTGCTTGAGGTCGTCAGGGGCAAGTTTGTTAATCATATTCTTGGTTGCAAAGATGCTTCCAAAGCGGGCAAGATCGGAGAGTCTCCCTGTGTAATTGACAGAATCCCCGAGAGCAGTGAATTCGATATTTGATGCTGACTGGATAGCCCCGAAGAACTCCTTCCCTTCATTGAGTCCGATATTCAGGTAGAGTTCGTTCATCCAGCCCTTGCGGCTTTTCCATTCATAGCTCAGTCTTCTTGTTTTTTCACTCAGTTCCATGGCACATTGAATGGCATTTATTATGTAATTGGAGCCCGGTCTTTTGACGAAGTAGCACAACATGCCGTCCCCGGCGTGCTTCCCGTGAATCCCATGGTACTTGTCAAATGAAGTTGAGATGGTTTTCCAAAGCCCGTTAATCAGTTCAAAATATTCGGCGGGCGGGAGTTCAGCACTGATCTTGACGGAATCCTGGAGGTCCGCCACGAGCACGCAGAGTGAAACAAGGGAGGGCATACGCTGCTTCAGCAGGCTTTTAATGATGCTCTCCCGCCTTGATAAAAACGCCGACATTTCGGGCACGGTCTCTTCTGTCTTCACATATACGAAAAATATTCCTTCTCTGAAAAACACGGAATAGACATCATACGCTGTCCTGGACCCGTCTTTCTTATTCAGATGAATGCAGGTTTTGCTGACTTCGTTCCTGGAAAAAGGGGAGAGATCGGCATATGCCTTTTCGAGGTATTTCACCTCGCTGTCTGAGATCCCGTGATACAGCTTTGGAATGTCGGATTTATTGAGTCTCGGCTTTGCGTACGACAGATGAAAAGCGATGAGTTCCTTCCAGTTTTCCAGGTGATCATGAACTTCCCAGCTAAAGAATATCTTGAAGATATTTCTTGAGTCCAATTCCCGGATGGAGGTAATCTCTTTGTTGAAGATCTCCTCTTCTGCCTCGTGATTTATCCATTCAATTTCAAAATTCCAGTTGATGAGAAGAGAGGGAAAGGCGATGGTGTCGATTGTCAGCGCTAACCCGTTATCCATTCCCCGGGGTCGCAGTTCCAGAACCCTCTGCACATTTGCATCTTTCCGGGGAGTGGAGGCGCTGGGGTCCCTGTCCTTAAAAAACGGTTGACTAAGATCAGGCAATCTCTTCAATTCATTGGCGATGTCATCCATGCGATTTCCTTCCATCTTAAGACGCTTAACCAGATTGATTCGTTCAACAACCGCCTCGGGAAAGTAACCGATTTTTTTTACCTTTTTAAGCTCCTCTGGCGGTTTTCCCACAACGGGTTTCGGAATAATGCCCATTTTGATATAGTTGTTTAGCGTGGCCCTGGAAATGGACGTTTTCAAAAGGAGCGCTTTGCTGGTCAGCCAGCGGTTTTTATCTGTATTAGACCTCATGAAGTATCATGCACGACAAACGGTTTAAATGTCTAATAGATGGCCCTTATGGATTCTTATTATACAAATAAAACAATTTTGTCAAGAAAATTTTAGACTGTATAAATAAAGAGCTCCCGTAGAAGATCTTTTCCTCGCTGAGAAGTCAGGAGTGAAAAACCAAATATTGAGTTGACGGTCCCGTAAAAAGTATGTTTTCTCGCAAAGACGCCAAAGAACGCCAAGAAAATATCTTTTAATATTAACAGGTTAAATTTGCGAGCTTTGCGCCTTTGCGCGAGTCCCGCCGTGGCGGGATTGACTTTTTACGAATGCGTCAAAGTTGAGGTTGCCATTTTTATTGCCTTTGCAAGGGATCTTGGACTGCAGAAAACAAAAAATCAGGCCACTTTTCAAAGAATTCCGGCAACTGCATAAGATTCGGCTTAAGATTGGTTTAAAAGTTGATCGAAGTTTTTAGGACGGGGCCTCGGTTTCTGTCTAATGTCTAATACAGATAAAGCCGGCGGGTCACCTTGATCAAACAGCCGATACAGCGGGGAGGTTACTGATAATTCGTTCCCAGAGACCTGCCAGAACCGGACCGGCCTTCCGGGATGCTGCAATGACCTCTTCGATGGAGGTTTTCTTCATGCAGTCAGCAAGATTTACATTAGTAATAACTGCAATGGCGAGGACGCTGATGCCGCAGTGGACTGCCACAATGGTCTCTGAAACTGTTGACATACCCACCGCATCGGCACCGATCATTCTCAAAAAACGTGTTTCAGCAGGCGTTTCCAGGGAAGGCCCCAGCACACCCGCGTAGACACCCTGACGGATCATGATCTCCGATTGAAGGGCTTCCTGCACGGCGATTCTCATGAGATCCTTTGAATAGGCCCGGCTCATGTCCGGAAACCGGGGTCCGAACGCATCCAGATTGGGGCCTCTCAATGGATTCATGCCCTTGAGATTGATGTGGTCTGTGATCAGCATCAGGTCGCCCTGCTCAAATTGAGGGTTGAGCCCGCCGGCCGCGCTCGACATGAGGAGGTATTTTACCCCGAGACTGGCCATGACCCTCACAGGAAAGGTGACTTCCTGGGGCGAATACCCCTCATAAAGATGAAAGCGTCCCTGCATAGCCATGATCGGTCTGTGGCCGACCCTGCCCGCCACCAGCATGCCCCTGTGACCTTCAACAGTGGACCTGGGAAAATTCGGAATCTCTTCGTATGGGAGTCGCAGGTCCGCGTTGATTAATTTTGTCAGGGCGCCCAGGCCTGTCCCTGTAATCATTCCGATCTGAGGGGACTCATTCAGCCTCAGGTTCAAAAATGCCGCGGTCTCTTCAATTTTGTTATGCATACAGGGCCTCCCCATCTGCTTCTATCCGTACAAATAACCTCCGGTTTCCTTATAGAACGGATTGGAACCGTTCCAGATCAGGCAGGTGTGGTTTTTCTTTTCAGGCCTCAGAACCCGGGAGACCAGAGGCATGACGGGGCCGTAATTATAGGGGCACGCCTCGCGAAAGAAGTAACACGTTTTTCAATTAGGGCAGTAGATGCAAAAAGTCAATGCCATTATTCCGGAATTCGTGAGCCGTGGGGCCAAAAGGCAAAAAAGCTTTGTTTGGCTATGGCAAAAACAGGGTCAATGGGGCGGCAACGCCACACTTTGCAGGTTATATTTGATTGCCTTACCGTTGTTTATCTTATATAAAACGTTTAAAATCAAAATGTTGTCTAATATTTTGGTTTTCTGGCACGGAAGTTGCTGAACTCTGAAAGTCTGGATAGAACTTTTACCGATAAACCAATCGCCAAAACAACTAAAAGGATGCAAAAGGTACCTTTGAATGATAACTCAGTTCAGAAAAGTTTATAAATCAGGAGCTGCAAAATGGACGTAGATCCATTTATACGATCGCTTTCAGTCAAAAAAGTTGCTTTTGTGCCTGTTATTCTATTTTTCCTTATTTTTTTCTCGTTCAGCTTTTCGAGAGGCGAAGAGGTCCCGATCCCACGGCAGGATGAAATGACGGGAGAGGAGGACACCCTCGATATCCGGATATCGACCGCCTTGGGAAAAAGATCCAAGCCTTATCATCCGATTATCGTCAAGGCGGCAAACCGCTATGAGGTGGATCCCGCACTTGTCAAGGCGATTATCATGGCTGAATCGGGGTACGATCCACAGGCTGTTTCCCGCCAGGGTGCAGCAGGGCTCATGCAGTTGATGCCCAGAACGGCCGAGGAATTGGGCGTAGAGGATGCGTTCGACCCGGAGCACAATGTGAACGCCGGGGTCAAGTACCTCAAGCAGCTCCTGGAGGAGTTCAACGACGATATCAAACTCGCCCTGGCCGCCTACAACGCAGGGAGCAGCATGGTAAAGCGGCACCAGGGCATCCCCCCTATCAAGGCAACCCGGTATTATGTAAAAAGGGTTTTTGCCTATTACCTGTACTACAGGAACGCTGCAAAAGGAAAGACCGACAGCGTTTGACCCCGGAGTGATGCTCGCATGCCTGCTTCCCTTTTGTTGATTTTGTCCCGCTTTTGACCTTGACCTGCCTCTGCACTCTAATATAAGTATACGCCGATGCTGCGTAAGACCATGAGAGGGCGGACTGCGTGAGCTTCAGCCCGAATACCTGTGGTGGGGCTTATCCTGCCATAACAGGGTGTTGAAGCAGTGATCGTTTGTTGCCGCATCGGGGCAACGATCAAGACCGATACACAAAGGAAATCAGCAGGAGATGGAAAATCCGAGTTTAGAAGGGCAGGGACGGCTGGTTGCTCAGGTGATCGACAGAGGTCTTTGCGTCAGGTGTGGCGCCTGCGTTGGGCTCTGCCCTTATTTCGATTATTTTGATGGAAAAGTCGTGGTCGTGGACCCATGCCTCGCCGGCACATTCAGGTGCCTTCAGCTATGTCCCCGGGCCGGTTACGGGGCAACAACCCCGATGAGGGACGAAACGGCCGGCGACATCGGCGCTTACCGGGAAATCCTGGTGGCGCGATCAACAGATGGGACCATCCGTAGGCGTTCCCAGTATGGCGGCGTCGTGTCTGCACTGCTTATTTATGCCCTTGAAGAGGGACTGATAACATCTGCTGTGCTCACGGATGCCGGGGATTCCTTCGCGCCCAAGGGAAGACGTGTTCAGGGAAGAACGGAGGTTCTTGAGTGCGCGGGTTCCAGATATTCTGGCTCAGGAAGTCTCTCGGAAATGAACAGGGCCATCAGGATGGGTCACAGCCGATTGGGCGTTGTTGGGGTGCCCTGTCAGATGGACGCCCTGGCCCGGATGCGTCAGATGCGGCCGGACGGTAATGAGAGGGCCAGGGCCGTTACGCTCAGGGTCGGGCTTTTCTGTACATGGGCCATTGACTACCCTCGGCTTGAGGCGTACCTGGCCGGTCAGGATTTGGAAGGCCCTCTGTTGAAATTCGATATCCCGCCCCCTCCATCAGAAGCGTTCAGGGGGCTGACCGCAGCGGGCTGGAGGGATTTTCCGCTTTCCGAGATCCGGCCCATGGTCCAGAACGGGTGTTTCATGTGTGAGGACATGACTGCCGAACAGGCCGACATCTCAGTGGGCACGGTGGAAGGTCAGGACGGGTGGAACACGGTGATCGCAAGGACAGATACGGGAACTCAGCTTTTGGAGTCTGCTGTTGACAGGGGCCGGCTTGAGACGGGCGAACTGCCCGGAGAGAATCTCTGTCACCTGATGGATGCTGCACGCAATAAACGGGAGAAGGCCGGACGGGCGGGAATTGAATCATTGGAATGAAATGGGTACCGTATGAACAGGATCAGTGAAAAAGCAGGGGGACGCGAGCTTCTCCTTCAGGGAAATGAGGCAATTGCCAGGGGCGCCCTGGAGGGGGGCGTGATGTTCTGTGCAGGGTATCCGGGGAACCCGTCGTCGGAGATCATTGAGACACTGATCGATGCATCCCATGACCTTCCGATCTATGTGGAATGGTCGGTTAACGAAAAAGTTGCGCTTGAGGCCGCTGCGGCCGCTTCATTTGCCGGTTGTCGGGCCCTGGCCGGCATGAAGCAGAACGGCGTTAATGTGGTTTCTGACTTTCTCACCAACCTTGCGCTGTCGGGAACAAATGGGGGGTTGGTCCTGGTGACCTGCGATGATCCGGGAGGCATATCGAGCACCAATGAGGAGGATGCCCGGCTCTTTGCCAGGCTCGCGCAGATACCGCTGCTGGAACCTGCCACACCCCAGGAAGCATTGGAGATGACCCGGTGGGCCTTCGATCTGTCCGAGACCATCGGGAATATCGTTTTGCTCCGAAGCGTGTCCCGCCTGTCTCACACCCGAAGCAACGTGCGGACCGGGGCGATTCCGGATACGCAAACGAGGCCTGTCTTTGATACAGGCATCGCGTTTCACACCTTCCCTGTGGTTGCCAAAGACAGTGCGAGGCGGGAGAAACTCAGGCAGGCAGGTGAGCTTTATGAAGAGAGCACCTATAATCGATATCAGGGACCGGCAAGGCCGGAGATCCTGATTATCTCATCAGGGTGTGCCTGGAATTATGCATCCGAAGCGGTCGAGATACTGGATCTCCGGGAAAGGGCAGGCGTGTTGAAACTGGGCGCCACATGGCCCCTGCCGAAGCGGTTGCTGGAGACGCATCTTGAGTGCTGCGATCGCATCCTTTTCGTGGAAGAGATCGATTCGTTTCTGGAAGATAATGTAAAGTCCCTGGGGGCGGACCTCGGTCAGAAGATCGGGGTCAAGGAATATATGGGCCGCGCTTCCGGCGACATACCCCGGTGCGGCGAGCTGACCCCTTCGGATATCCTCCAGGTACTGGGAAAAGCGTTCGGCGTTTCGTGGGAGGATGTCGGGTACCGTCAGCGGATTTCGAAGCTCATAGGGGATGTCCTTCCTCCAAGGGAATTCGGATTTTGCCCTGGATGCCCCCATCGCGGCTCGTACTATGCCATCAAAAAGGCGCTGGCCTGGGACAACCGGGATGGTTTTGTCTCTGGAGACATCGGCTGTTACAGCCTGGGATTGTTTCCAACCGGGTTCAACCAGGTGAAATCCGTACACGCCATGGGGTCCGGACTGGGTATTGCATCCGGATACGGGAAACTCGACCGTTTCGGATTTGACCAGCCCGTGATCACGGTCGTCGGGGATTCCACCTTTTTTCATGCGGGCCTTCCCGGGCTCATCAACGCCGGTTTCAATCAGTCGGATATGCTGCTCCTGATCCTTGACAACAGCGCCACGGCCATGACCGGGTTTCAGCCTCACCCCGGCACCGGGACAACCGCCATGGGCGAGCCGACGGTCGCCGTGGACCTGGAAATACTCTGCCGGGCCCTGGGGGCGCATGTGGAAATGGGAGATCCCTATGACATGGAGAACATGGCCCGGACCATTTACCGGCTTTTGCGGAAATCCGGGCCCAGAGTTCTTGTGATGCGTCGAAAATGTGCACTGGTGCAGGGAAGAGAAGGGGGCTTTCCTTATCGGATGCGGGTCAATCCGGACCGGTGCCTGGGGGAAGCATGCGGATGCGGCCGTTATTGCACCCGGGTCTTCCGCTGCCCGGGCCTTATATGGGACCGTGCCTCGGGGAAAGCCACAATCGATGAGGTCATCTGTGTGGGCTGCGGGATCTGTGCCGATATCTGCCCGCAGGAGGCCATTATGCGGGAAAAGAAGCCATGATGGACGTGTTGAATCTGATCATCACCGGAGTCGGCGGACAGGGGAATGTCGTGGCCTCCCAGATATTGGGACAGGCAGCAGTCGAAAAAGGGTTTCGCGTCACCATTGGAGAGACCTTCGGTCTGTCCCAGAGGGGCGGGGCCGTGATGAGTCACATCCGCATCTCGGAGAACAGAAATTACGGCCCGCTGATACCGCCCAACATGGCGCACGTTATCGTCGGGCTGGAGCCGCTGGAAACCCTGCGCATCGCAGCGGAATATGCGAATGAAAAAACGGTCTTTATCGCAAATTTAAGGCCCATACATCCCTTGAACGTCATCGCGGGCGATGGGGACTATCCCGATGCTGAGTGGATCCGGGCCATACTGGAGAAGGCCGGTCAGCGGCTCTACTGGCTCAATGCTACGGAGAAGGCCCTGAAACTGGGCGGACCCATCATGGTGAATATGATTATGCTGGGCGCGCTCTGCGAACTCCCCGAAATCCCTTTGACCGCGGACGATATCCAGGGGGCCGTCAAGGCCGTTTTCCCTCCGGCGAAATTGTCCGCAAATATGAAGGCGCTGGAGATCGGCGGCGCCATGATTCGAACCCATGAAAATTGATCTGCATATACACTCCAGAGACTGCTCAGACGGAAAGCTGACCCTGCGTGAAATATTCAAGGAAGCCCACCTTCGGGATATCGGGCTCGTTTCCATCACCGATCACGACAATATCGCCTGTCAGGAGGCCGCGGCGTCGCTGGCAACGCGATACGGCATGCAATGCCTTTCGGGGGTGGAACTGAACATATCCTTTTCACATCCGGGGTACAAAGGGGGCAGGGCCGTACCACTCGATGTGCTGGGATATCAGTACAACATCCACGATCGTGCGCTTACCCGTAAGATAGAGGAACTGATAACCTACCGCCGGCGGCGAGCCGAAGAGATTCTCGATAAGGTTAACCGGGAATTCACAAAGAGGGGATTGGCGCCCTTCACGCATAAGGACCTCGAGGCCATCGAAGAGACGGTTGACGGTTCCTTTGGCAGACCCCATATTGCCGGTTACATGGTCATGAAAGGGATCGTTCACGACCGGCAGGAGGCCTTTGACCGTTACCTGGTGACATGCAATGTGCCCAAGATGCCCCTGTCCCTTGAAGAGGCCTCCGCCCTGATCCGGGGGGCAGGGGGTAAATTGATGCTCGCCCACGGGAATGATCCCAACGGGACCTCGCTGGCGGCCCTGACATCCTCTGTCGAGGAACAGTGCCGGATTATCCGGGAAACCATGCTTCCTTTCCTTGACGGCATCGAATGCTGGCATCCGAGGCTTACGCCGGAGACGACATCGGCCTATCTATCGCTGGCCGGGGATGAAGGTCTGATGGTCTCTGGAGGCTCCGACTGTCACCAGGATCCGATTGTCATGGGGACGGTCCATGTGCCGGCATATGTCGCCGGACAGTTCGGCATCGGGAAGAAGGCGAACAGACAATGAGCCAGCTGATCGAGGATCTTCAAAACCCCGAAGCCCTTCCGGACAAAACCGGGAGCGTTACCGTCATGCAGACGCATATTTCCATCATATTTGTGGGGGATGCGTTTGTGTATAAAATCAAGAAGCCTGTTAATTTCGGCTTCTTGGACTTTTCGACCCTTGGAAAGCGACGGTATTACTGCCACCGGGAGGTCGAACTCAACAGCCGCCTCAGCAAGGGGCTTTATCTCGGGGTTCTCCCTGTCACCCTTCAAGGAACAGCCCACACCCTGAGAGAGACCGGGGGAGAGGCGGTGGAGTACGCCGTACGGATGAAACGGATCCCGGATGACAGACTCATGAAATCGATATTCGCAAAAAACGGGCTGACGGACACTCATCTGAAGCAGATTGCCGAGGTCATTGCCCGGTTTCACGCAAACGCAGAAAGAAACCCCGAAATCGACGTCTTTGGAGCACCGGAAAGGTTTCAGGTCAATACGGATGAAAACTTCGAGCAGGTCGCCGGGTATATCGGAATAACGATTCCGGAAAGGCATTTCCGGGCACTGAAGACCTGGACAGACGATTTCTACCGATCCAACAGGGGGCTTTTACTGGAAAGGATAGCCCAGGGTCGGATCAGGGACTGCCATGGAGACCTTCACATGGAGCATGTCTGCCTGACAGAAGAGCTCCCCATCTTTGACTGCATCGAATTCAATGATCGTTTCCGTTACAGCGATACCATTGCTGATATCGCCTTCCTCCTGATGGATCTGGAATATTATGGAGGGGAAAGGTTCGCCAGCCTTCTCTGGAGTTACTACAAAGACCTCGCCCGGGAAGGAGATGAGGTGGATCCCCTCCTCACCTTTTACAAGGTCTACCGGGCAGTTGTCCGGGGAAAGGTAAACGGATTCCAGATAGATGACGCATCCATCGGCAGGCAGGCGAAAGAAGCGGCCGTTGCAAGGGCCAAGAAATATTTTCAGCTTGCATACGCGTATATTATGAATTAGGAATTGAGGGATTCAGGGATTAAGAGATTGCCGTACAAGGGAGTGATCGCATGAAAGAGCCCTTTGTGGAATTTATGAAAAATGAGATGGGGCCTAAAACGGTTCTGATTGCCTGCGGGCTTCCTGCATCGTATAAGACCGAGACCACTGAAGTCATTGCCGAGCTCAAGGGATACACGCTCCTCAGATCTGACTTGATCCGGCTGGAGGTGCTCAAAAACGAGGATATCTTCGATGAAAAGGTCGCCTCCAGTATGAAGAAACGAACACGCGTGTATGACGAGATGTTCCGAATGGCGGATGAACTGGCGGCCCGGGGTACGTCCATTATCCTGGACGCCACATTCGTGACGCAGGCCCTGAGGCGCCGGGCTGCAGAGGTGGCGGCCCGACATGGAATGACGCTGGTTATCCAGCAGACCCGATGTCCCAGGGAGGTTTCCCTCCGGCGGATTTCTCAGAGGACCAGAGAGAACTACGAGTCCAACGCCCTGACAGAGCAGGCATATATTAATAATGTGAAAAAATTCGAGCCCGTAGACCTGAATGACCTCAAACGCAGTTATCCTGATTTGAATATGATCCATCTTCTGGTTGATACGACGTCGGATTTGACTGAAGAATGGTTCGTGGTCGGAAAGGCGACGCGGTAGGGGACATTTTTGGCATGGGTAACACGGTAGAATCCCTCAAGCGACGGATCATGGCTGCCAGGGGGGAAATTCCTGCCGATCTGGTCCTGAAGGGAGGCCGCGTTGTGAACCTCTTTTCCAGAACCATCCGGCAGGGCGACGTGGCGGTTTTCGACGGTTTAATTGTCGGGGTGGGTCCGGCCTATCATGGAAACGAGGAGGTCGACGCCGGCAATCAGTGGATCGTTCCGGGACTCATTGACGGACACCTGCACGTAGAAAGCAGCATGCTTTCCCCTTCGCGCATGGCGGCTGCGCTCTTGATTCACGGGACAACTGCAATTGTAGCGGATCCCCACGAAATAGCCAATGTCATGGGTCTTGAGGGGATCCATTACATGCTGAAAGAAAGCCGCGATATCCCGTTTGACATGTTTTTCATGGCCCCGTCCTGTGTTCCGGCCACCCATCTGGAGACATCGGGCGCCAGCCTGACGGCAGCTGATCTCGCGGAACTTCTGAATGAACCGCGCATGCTGGGACTGGCGGAGATGATGAATTTCCCCGGCGTCCTCATGGGCGATCCCCGGGTCCTTTCAAAAATCGTATTGTTCCAGGACCGGGTGTTGGACGGGCACTCCCCCATGTTGACCGGGTACGATCTCCAGGCATACCTGAGCGCGGGCATCGGTTCGGATCACGAATCGACCCTTTGCCGGGAAGCCTCTGAAAAGGTGGAAAACGGCATGATGCTCATGATCCGCGAAGGCACATCGGCCCGGGATCTGGAAGAGCTGCTGCCGCTGGTCACGGAAAGGAATGCGGACCGTTTCTGCTTTGTTTCGGATGATCTTCACGCAGAGGATATTCAGGATCGGGGACATCTTGATTTTGTTGTGAGAAAAGCGATTCGAACCGGTCTCGATCCGGTAACGGCTATCCGTCTGGTTACATTGAATCCGGCCGCCTACTTCGGGCTTCGCCGGAGAGGCGCCGTTGCCCCCGGATATCGGGCGGATCTCGTTACCCTGAACGATCTCGGCGAGTTTGATGTCGCCAGGGTTTACAAGGACGGCAGACAGGTCGTCCAGGACGGCGAGCTGATGAACCACGAGTGGGAGTCCTCCGGTCTCTCATTCGAACGGACGGGGCCGCTGGCCATCGCCCGTTTGCGGCCTGATGATTTTCGCATTGCCCATCCCGGATCAAGGGCACGGATTATTGAACTCGTGGAGGGACAGATCATTACGCGGGCCCGCATCGAAGCCGTCCCATCGGCCAATGGTTTCTTGAAAACAGATCCCAAAAATGACCTGCTGAAACTGGCCGTGGTGGAAAGACATACAGCGAGCGGAAATATCGGAATCGGCCTGGTCCGTGGTTTCGGGATTCAGAAGGGTGCGATCGCCTCATCCGTTGCCCATGATTCTCACAATGTGATCGTCGTCGGCGTCACGGATGGTGAAATCTGCAGGGCCGTTGAGGTGATCAGAGATATGGGCGGCGGCCTTGCCGTGGTGCGGGGGCATGAGACGCTGGCGACCGTGTCCCTGGAGATAGCGGGCCTGATGTCCGGACAGCCCCTTCAAACGCTTGTCCGGCAGCTCAAGGCGGTCAAGGCAGCAGCCGGCGAACTGGGATGCCGCCTGGATGAGCCGTTCATGGCCCTTTCTTTTCTGGCCCTCCCGGTGATTCCCGAACTCAAACTGACGGATAAGGGACTGGTGGATGTCAACCGCTTTGAACACGTTCCCCTTTTTGTGGCGGCGTAGGGGAGGTTCCATGTCTGGTGCATCGGTCGGAATCATCTATAAGCATCATCACGACCCGGCAAAAAGGGAGGCGGAAAGACTTGGTGGGTGGTTCAAAAAGAGAGGCATTCAGGTCATCTCGGAGGAGATGGCTGCCAAAGGGTCTGCGAATGGCGCCTTTACGGAGTCTTCAGAAATCCCCAGTGATGTGAACTGGGTGATTGTCTTAGGGGGAGACGGGACGCTCCTGGGCGCGGCGCGCCGGGTCGGCCGCTACAGCGTCCCCATCCTGGGGGTCAACCTGGGAGGGCTCGGGTTTCTGACCTGCGTCTCGCTGGACCGGCTTTATCCGGTGGTTGAGACCATGCTCAAGGGCGGTCTTGATGTGGAGAGCCGGGTCATGCTGGAGGCACGGGTGATACGGGACAACGCGGAGCTCATCCGGTTTCAGGTGCTTAATGACGTGGTCATCAACAAGAGCACCCTGGCCAGGATCATCGACCTCGATGTCACCATCAACGGCCAGTTCCTTACCACATTCAGGGCTGACGGGCTCATCATATCGACCCCCACAGGATCGACGGCCTACAACCTGTCGGCAGGAGGACCTATCCTTTACCCGACCTCCGAGAGCTTTGTCCTCACCCCGATCTGCCCGTTTACACTGACAAACCGGCCGATCATTGTTCCGGACAGCGCGGTCATGGATATTAAACTCGGCAAAGCGAGTGAGGAAACCGTCATCCTGACCTTTGACGGACAGGTGGGGTTTGATCTGCACCACGAAGACGTGGTGACCATTCGAAAATCGAGTGAAAAGATCATCCTCTTCAAGTCTCCGGACCACAGCTATTTTGAGATCCTCCGGACCAAGCTGATGTGGGGGGGAGTCACCCACAAAATGGATGATGCCCACCGCCGGTTGACTCGTAATGCACGATAAACAAAGGAACCACGAAATATTCAGGACGTGCGACCGTGCAATGTGATCGACAGGTCTTTCGTGTGGATCGTGATGAAATCGGGTATCTGCGGTTCACCATTGAATCCTACGACGGGATGGCCGTGGTGGCCACACGGGATCCATCCGTTGCGCTGATCGAAATCTCCATTTCGCCGGGATGCGAGCAGACCGTCCTGGCATTGCTGTCATCCCTGATGGAGGAAGAGGATCTCAAGATCGAAAAACTGGCGTGAGGGCAGGGGCTCAACCGATCGATATCGGTTAAAAAGATCCAGGCGGGACTGACTTCGGGCGCATCGTAAGTCTAAAACGCCTCAGGTGAGGGTGTAAGATTGTCAAGGTGCTTTTACATAAAGACCATGGGATGCCAGATGAATACGTATGATTCTGATTTCCTTGGCCAGTCTTTAATCAAGGAAGGCTTTCTGCCGGTATATACCCCTGAACAGGCCGACGTGATCCTCATCAATACATGTGCCGTGAGGGCCAAACCTGAACAGAAGGCATACAGTCTTCTGGGGCGCATGTCGGCCATCAAGGCGGCGAATCCCCACAGATTCCTGGGAGTTGTCGGATGTCTTGCCCAGATGAAAGGCTCGGACCTCTTCAAACGGTTCCCCCAACTGGACCTGGTAATGGGTCCGAGGGAATTGGGGCGCTTTCCGGAAATCCTGAAGGAGATCCATAGGCAGCAGGGAAAAATCACTGCCACCGGGCTGGGCCCTGCGCCTCCCTGTCACACGCCCTGCCAGGGGTATTTTCACAAAAGGGTGACCGGTTATATCTCCGTTATGGAGGGGTGCAACAACTATTGCAGCTACTGTATTGTTCCGTATGTGCGGGGACGCGAGATATCGAGACCCGTGCAGGACATCACGGCCGAAGCCAGAGATCTCCTTTCGCAGGGGATCAAGGAGATCACCCTGCTGGGTCAGAACGTAAATTCCTACATGTGGAAAGACGGCCTCGAAAAGCGGATCGGCTTTTCAGACCTGCTTCATGAGCTCAGCAGTCTGCACGGACTGTTTCGCCTTCGCTTTGTCACCTCACACCCAAAGGACCTTTCCGATGATCTCATTTCCTGTTTCGGAAACCTCAAGAACCTCTGCCCGCATATTCACCTGCCGTTTCAGGCAGGGGCAAACCGTATCCTCGAACGCATGCGACGCGGATATACGCGGGAAGACTATATGGCGCTGATACAAAAACTAAGGACCGTCAAACCAGATATTGCCATTACCAGCGATGTTATGGTAGGGTTTCCCGGTGAAACGGACGAAGATTTCGAACAGACCCTGGATCTGGTCAGACGCGTGAGGTTTGATTCACTCTTTTCATTCAAATATTCCGACAGGAGCGGTACCGCAGCACATGGAATGGATCATAAGATAGACGAGATGACCAAAACGACCCGACTGCGCGTCCTTCAGACCCTCCAGAAAAGCATTACGCTCGAAAAGAACAAGACGCTGGTCGGGAAGTGTGTCCACATACTGGTGGAAGGCAGCAGCAAGCGGGGACAGCAGCTGTCCGGCCGGACAGGTTCCCATAAAATCGTAAATTTAACTAATAATAAAAGTATCATAGGTTCTTTAGTTAAAGTTAAAGTTAAACGTGCCTTTGTGAATTCCCTTTGGGGAGAATCCGTTGCTTCGGTTGTGTCTGACGGTCCACACGCCTCGACCTGTAAGGGCTGACGTGGATTTTCGAATCTTCGAAGTTCACTGTGATCCTGCAGGGTCTGATGCAGGAATAGGCCGCACGGTTGAACCGTGAAAAATCACGACGCATTGAGAAAGGGAATCAGATAAGCCGAAGTCCGATTACACGGGTCAAAACCTTCGGGTTCTGGGACAATGACGATGGAGACAGACAATATCAGTTACAGCGATGAGTCGGTTCTTGTGGTGGATGACGAGGAGTTCGTCAGAGAACCCATTGTGGCCATGCTGGAGCGACTCGGCTTTCAGGCCGAGGCAGAGGGAAGCGGCGAAGAGGCCCTGGAAAGGCTCTCCAAAAAAGGATACACTTTTCTGCTTACAGATATCCGTATGCCCGGGAAAGTGAACGGTCTTGAGCTGATCCGGCAGACCAAGCGTCAATACCCTGAAGTCTGTGTGATTGCAATGACCGGCCACTCAAAGGAGTTTAACTATGTGGAGGTTGTGAATGCGGGGGCGACGGACTTCGTGAATAAGCCGTTCGGTATTGAGGAACTCGAGGCCAAGATAAAACGGGCCATCATTGAGCGGAACACACGCCAGGAACTCAACAGGCTTTCCATTACCGATTCGCTGACCGGCCTGTACAACCAGCGGCATTTTTATGTGCGGCTCAAGGAAGAGATGGTCAGGTCAAAAAGACAACGATATGACCTGGCCCTGATCCTTTTCGATCTGGACGGTTTCAAGCAGTATAACGATCGTTTCGGACATCTGGCCGGGGATAAACTGCTTCAGAAGGTCGGGGAGGTTATCAGCCACAGTGTCAGGCAGGACGTGGATTCAGGATACAGGTACGGCGGCGACGAATTTGCCGCCATACTTATAGAGGCGGATGCATCGGTTGCAGAGATGATGTCCGTTCGGATCAGGGACGGAATTGAGAAAGCGTGCGGTCTGACTGCAAGCGCAGGTTATGCGGTTCTTTCCGATAATCTGACGCCGGAGGAACTGGTTGCTGAGGCGGACCGGAAACTCTATGAATCGAAGGAGCAGCGGAAAAAGGGTGTGCAGGCGATGGCAACGACAGGGTCTTCGCAGGAGGTGTCTGTGCACGGGCCTTAGAAAAACCGGGTGACTTAAAACGTCTGATAATATATATTATGTAAACTTATATCGAAAGATTAAAATCGCTTGAAAAAATTGTCCGCCGCGAGCCTCTAAAATATGCGTTGACATATCCCTTTCAAATCTGTTAGAGACGGTGGCACCGTAAAGCGCGAGCGATCCCGAATCAAATCCCTTTCCTCGTAAATCATCAAATGGAGGTTGTATCGAATGGGTAGTGTGGTTAAGAAACGTCGGAAAAAAATTACAAAGCACAAATACAGAAAGCTCCGCAAGAAAATGCGTCACAAGAACAAATAGTATTGACACGGCTCTCACCGGAAACGAAAAAGGCAGTTCGGGCTGAACTGCCTTTTTCATACCACGCAAACAGGATGGCCATGAGACTTACTTGCCGTATTCGTACCAGCCCCCGCCTGTTTTTCGACCCAGCCTATTTGCCCGGATCATGGTTTTGAAGAGGTTGGGAGAAACCCACTTGGACTCCTTGTTCAATTCCTTGTAAAGATACTCGGCCACAAAATAACAGACATCGATGCCGGTTAAGTCCATCAGCTCGAAAGGCCCCATCGGATAATTGAGGCCGTTTTTGACGGCCGTGTCGATATCCTTGACACTTGCAATCCCTTCTTCAGCGATCTTGATGGCCTCTATCATATGCGGAATCATGATCCTGTTGACAATAAAACCGGGAGAATCCTTTTTGACTTCAACGGTTATTTTTCCCATTTTCTGCGCCAGCGCGGTGGTTACCGCCACTGTTTTATCACTGGTAGAATAGCCTCTAATGATCTCAACGAGCTTCATCAAAGGCACCGGATTGAAGAAGTGCATCCCGCAAACCCTTTCCGGCCGTTTGGTGGCTGCTGCGATTTCGGTCAGGGACATGGACGACGTATTGGAGGCCAGGACCACCTCAGGAGGACAGAGCGCGTCCAGCTCCTTGAAAACGCTTTTCTTCAGCTCAAGGTCTTCAATAACAGCCTCAATCACAAAATCCACATCTTTCATGAGGGCCAGATCCGTGGTCCCCTGAATTCTGCCCATGACAGCGTCTTTTTGAGCTGCCTCCATCTTCCCTTTTTCGACGCTTCGGGAAAGAAACCGGTCAATGTTTTTCATACCGCGAGCGACAAATTCATCCGTCAGGTCCCTCATGACAACGTCGCACCCAATCTGGGCCGCGACCTGCGCAATGCCGTTTCCCATAGCTCCCGCGCCAACAACGCCAATTTTTTTGATCTCCATCATCACTCCTTTTCTATGGTTAACTGTTCCCATACACAATGAACCCGCAACGACCCGGATTCACCAGGCCGGCCCAGGCCCTGATGAGGCATGTCATCTATACGGACTGGACGCCTGTAACCTCCGGCACATTCTGCTTCAAGATCTTTTCGATCCCCATTTTCAGGGTCATCTGCGACATCGGGCATCCCCCGCATGCGCCCATCAGTTTCACCTTGACCAGACCGTCTTGATCCACATCAACCAGCTGAACATCGCCTCCGTCTGCCTGGAGCGACGGCCTCACCTTTTGAAGCGCACTCTCCACTTTTTCCATGAGTGTCATAGATATCATCTCCTTGTACTTATTATAGTTTTTATTTTCCTGCCCTGTCCTTGATTACGATATGTCCGACTCCCGGCCGCCAAATCCGCACCCGCGGCACATGTCAGGGTCTGGATAATTACCATATATTGCCGCAGATTGCTACCCAAAAAACGTGACAACGCGTTGATCCAGATATTTGCGGAGGCCCGAAGAGGTCTTCGGGCTCCAGCCCATACTGGACAGCCATACCTCATCCGACTCCATGCAGAGATAAAGTCCCAGGTCGGGATACCACGTTTCCAGGAGTCGTCTCATGAAATGGTAAAGCTCTATCCGGATAGGCTTGAAATAGCGCATCTTCCCATCCAGACCGACGATAAATTCACCGTTGAGAACGCCGGATTTGGGGTGACGCCTTCGAATAATCGGTTTAAGGTCGGGCATAAACCGGAAAGAGCCCATGCTGATCCAGATGATGCCGCGGGGGTCGATCTTCCTGTCCAACAGCTCAATGGTCCGGGCATAGTCATCCCGCCAATCTGGATACGGGATCAGGGGATCAAAGTGAAACCCGAGGGTAAATCCCTCTGATTGACATTGTCTTGCCGCCTCAACCCGGTCTCGAATACTCGCCGCCCCTTTTTCTTCACTGGCCGCTATCCGGGGACCGTTGAGGGACCATGACAGGACAATCCGGTCTCTGAACCCGGAGGCCACTACCCTGCTGATCCGGGTCGTCTTTGTCTTGAGTTCCAGGATTGCATTGCTCCGCCGGGAAAATCGGGGCAGCAGCATGTCGCTCCAGCGGGTGATCGGATCGAGGGCGAGGCTGTCGGTAAATTCTCCGGTCCCCACCCTGAATATCCTGTCGGGCTGGCCGTCAATGGCCCGCAATACATTGGGGAGCTGTTCCTCCAGGTTCACAAAGACCCTCAGCCATGGCTGGTTGATAAAATAGGACTGAAGGATGCAATAAGTGCAGTCGAGAGGACAGTTGGCAGCAAGATTGAGGATCTGGTAGCCGCAGCAGATATATTCGCGGGTGCCGGGACAGGGTTTCAGAAAATCGCCCCTGTAATGCTGTAGATAGAGAGTCTCCTTGCCTGTATGTCCGGCAAGGGGGTCTATATCGGGTCCCGATGGATATACAGGGATGCCGGGAAGACCCGCCAGTGTTCGCCGGGTGAGTGCATAGGATGGGGCATTTTTGTCAACAATCGCCCGCTTTATCTGAACGGTGTTCATCGGACGGTTTCATCCCATGGGTTCTTCAATTGCGCCAGCTTCCCTGTTTGGAGGAGGTCCTCAAGCCTGCTTTTGAGGTCCTCCCCTTCCCTGAACAGGATTTCCAGGCGATAATATTCTCCCTCAAAGAAGGCTGGCGCGTCTATTCGGATGCCTTCCGGCAGATTCAGATGAGCGACCATGCTTCTGAACCGGGTTTCGGCGGTGACAAGGGCGGGGTTACGCCGCATTCTGAGACGGTTGAGCACCGCCTTTGCCTGCTGGGGTCTGTTTGTATTTTTGCCGTCATAGCGATTGTCCAGCGCCAGTTCGCTCAATATGTGAGGAATCGGTTTGCCTTCAATTAATGATAAATCAATTAATATATCAATCAATTGAATCTGTTGATTAATGTTAAACCTTAAATATGAAATCAGGGTTGCCAGGCTGGCTCTGGATGCCGCATCCATGTCTGAAAGCATGGTCACGGCCCGCCAAGAAAGACCCCCTTCTGCAACAAAAGTCTTTACCTTCACGTCGAAATCCTTCTCCAATTCGTGAAAGAAAAGAAGCCCTTTTTCGTTGGGCCGAAGGCCTAGAAGCGGCATGTAACGGTTTACGATTTCATGTCTCGGCAACCAGGTGTCAAGCCGATTCAGGGCCATCCCCTTTTCCATGTCATTCAGTCTTCGGGTCGAGAGGTTGTCGTAGAGGTTCAGGAGGAGACACTCAAGAGGGGGGATCTCATGTCCGGAAATGATCCGGCACGGAACAGCTCCTGCGCCCAATGCCTTGAGTGCCATGATCCTTCTATAGCCCGCAACCACGGTCAAACCGCCCGGGTCGCTTTTCAGTATAGGCGGGTTAGCGAGTCCGATATGCCGGATAGACTGGATCAGCGTATCCAGATTGAATCCGAAACTCATGCAGTAGGGGCCCGGGGATTCATCAATGTCGACGATGGCCACCTGCCGGGGCGTCATCTCGGCCATTTTGTGGTGAATAATCATGATTCTCCTGGTTCCTGTCTCACGCACCTCCGGGCTTTTTAAGGCGAAGGTGTAAAAGCATCTCCCGGATCGACCGGATCTCTTTGCAGCCCAGAACAAAGGCAGCGCCAAAGTAGATGACCATGCCGATCCCGATAAGAGCGGCCAGTCGGATAACCATTGAGAACAGCCCTGCCCCCGGATCCACGGCCAGCCATCGGGAAAAACACCCATGCACCCCAAGGCCCATGAGAGAAGCTGCCAGTGCAGACTTGATTGAAGATATGAGAACCGGCTTCATATGTATGGCTGAACCCTTTCTTTTTAAAAAAAATACGAGAAGGAAAAACTGAATAGAGGAGGCGATGGAAAGGGCGAGTGCCAGCCCACCGTGCTTCAAGGGCCCCATCAGCCAGAGGCTTAGCGCCAGATTCACCAGCAAGGCGATCACCGCCACTTTTACAGGCGTCTTTGTGTCCTGCAGGGCATAAAAGGCGGATACCATCACCCGGATCCCGGAAAATGCCCATAGGCCCAGGGTGTAACAGAGGAGGGCCCGCTCTGTCATGACAGATGCATGGACATCGAAGGCGCCCCTTTCAAAGAGGAGTTGAACAATCGGTTTGCCCAGGATGATCAAACCCGCCATGGCCGGGAGGGTGATAAAGAAGACGAGGCGAAGGGCATGATTCAGGGTGCTTTGAAACTGGACAAGATCTTTCCTGGCCGCTTCTGTTGAGAGAGAAGGAAGCGCGGCGGTACTGATGGCAATCGCAAAGATGCCCAAAGGAAATTGAACCAGCCGGTCGGCATAATAGAGCCATGACACGCTACCTTCCGGCAGAAATGTTGCCAGCAGTGTCCCGACGAACTGGTTGACCTGGTATACAGCAGAACCGAAAATCGCCGGGAGCATGAGGATCCCGATCCGTCTGAGCCCAGGGTGATCGGGCTCCCACCTGGGAAGCAGTCTGAGACCCGCTCTGAGTGCCCACGGGATCTGTAGCCCGACCTGCAGGGCCCCGCCGATCAGGACGCCGATGGCGATGCCCACAATGGGGGTAGTGCAGTAAGGGGAGATCAGATATGCGCCGGCGATAATGCCTACGTTCAGAAGAATGGGGGCGGCGGCCGGGGCCGCGAAACGTCTGAGAGAATTGAGCACCCCCATAAAGAAGGCCACGATGCTGATAAAAAAGATGTAGGGAAACGTGATCCGGGTAAGGAGAACGGTCAAATCATATTTCATGCCGGAACTCCCGAAACCGAATGCCTGAATACGCACGATCCATGGGGAAAAGAGAATGCCCAGCAGGGTGATGACGGCCAGGATGACCGACAGGAGGGTGAGTACGACCCTCGCCAGCTCAAGGGCGTCTTTTTTTGTCTGGAGGGTTAGATACTCCGTGAAGACCGGGATGAAGGCAATGGTGAGGGACCCCTCTGCAAAGAGACGTCTCAGGAGGTTGGGGATGCGGAACGCGACGAAAAACGCGTCTGCGGCCAATCCGGAACCGAAAAGTCCAGCAATGACCATGTCGCGGACCAGCCCGAGGATACGGCTCAAAAAAGTGAAAAAACCGACGATTCCTGCGGCCCGGCCGAGTGCCCCCTTTTCAGGGTGGGCCGGAACCAGAGTTTTAGAGAAATTTCTTGACATAAAAACCAGATTTGTTTATAATATAAAATTCTATAATTACTGATTCAATATCAGCGGCAGCAGCCGCGCAGATAGCGTCGCCAACTATTTTTTATTTAAGGAGACCCGGATTTGGCAAACCATCCATCAGCCCTCAAAAGGGCCAGGCAGAACGAAGTCAAGAGAGTCAGAAACAAGAGTTACAAAACAAGGGTCAAAAAGGCAGTCAAGGAGGTCCGAACCGCTATCGCTGCCAATTCCGTAGAACAGTCCCAACAGAGCTTCAAGGAAGCTGTTTCCGTCATCCAGAAGACCGCCTCCAAGGGTATTATTCACAAGAACCAGGCATCCCGAAAGATCTCCCGCCTCGCTCACGGGATCAACCGGCTTACAGCTTCTGAAGGATGATGCGTCTTTCTGCGTTGTCCCCTGACCTTCCTACAACGACAGGAGCAGATGTTCGAGAATGAGCCTGGGCTGAGAGCCCGACTTCAGATGCCTGTCGGCCCGGTACAGCAAGTCTAGGGCATGTTCAAGATCATCGATGCGCCAGTGACGCGCCTGTTCAAGGATCTTGTTGGCCAGGAAGGGCTTGATCTGAAGTCTTTTGGCTACGTCAGGGGGCCGTCCGCCCTGATCCGTGATGGATTTGGCCTGGATGATCAGACGTATCTGCCGGTTCAGCATCCCGACAATGCTGAAGGCTGCATCGCGTCCCTCTTCTTCCAGGTACCTGTTTAACACCGAAAGGGCGTCCGGCCGCCGCCTGAGCGATATGGCATCCATTAACTCGAAGATCGTGTAAATGCGACTGTATATGGCCAACTCCCTGATCTCCGCTTCCCCCACCGTCTTGCCCCCGTGGCGAAGGGCGAGTTTCTCCATTTCAGTGTGCAGATCCCGCAACCGGTTTCCCACGATACCCTGCAGATAGATGCATCCCTCATCTGTAATGTTCAACCCTAACTCCCTGGCAAATCGTTTTATCCAGGGCATCACCTGCCTGTCATAGAGTTGTTTGAAATGGACAGCGCCGCCGGCCAGCCTGATCTTCCTGTAGAACTCTTTTCGGAAGTCGGTTTTTGAAGATACGAATATCAGGCAGGTGGATGCTACGGGGCTCTCAATGTAGGGAATAAAGGATTCAAGGGCGGATCCCGGGATGTTTTCCGTCCGCCTGACAATAATGAGACGGTTTGAGGACAAAAAAGGGAGAGAACAGGCTGCATCCGTGATGTCTGCAGGGTTTGTCGTGTCGGCGCCGTAGAAGATCTGAAGGTTGAAATCCCGGGCCGGTTCGGGAACCAGGGCCTCTCGAACTTCGGTCAACACCTTTTCAATTCGGAATTCTCCGGGTCCGTAGAAGAGATACACCCTTCCCAGTCGGCCGCGTTTCAAAAGGTCCAGGATCTGTTCAGGGGAGAGGTCGGCTGGCATTAGAATCGTTCCATGGTCCGCAGATAGATCCTTTCGGCCAATAACTGGGCAATCCTTCTGGCCGCCATTCTCTGGTTATACCGCGTTACCAGCGGGTCTGAATCAACGGTAAAAGAAGCCTTTTCTTCCATGGCTTCATCATCCCATACGACCTTTCCGGTGGTCCTGTCCAGCAGCTTGGCCGCCAGTCTGATCTTCAGCCAGCGGGAACTGGTTTTCTCAAACGTACCGTCGGTTATCTTGTAGCTCAGGGGCTCTGTCCTTATGTCCCGCACATTTCCAATCAGAACAAATGCCGCTTCCTCCTTTGAAACGAGGGGCACCTGGGACTGGCTGACAAATTCCTTACGGATCATCATGGTGAAATCGCCCTCAAAGCCCAGTGAAGATGAGGGACTTGCCATCAGGGGGATGGCCAGACTCGGGATACGGATCCCTTTGGGCTGTTTCGTGTCCTGGAGCTGATACCCGCACGCGGATATCTGGATAAGGGCTAAGAAGAGGATTGAATAGTGAATAGTGAATAGTGAATATTTGAGACAACTCCCTCTATTCATGATTGAAATTATATCCTTCCCTTCTCCCGCGGCCAGCTCTCTGCCGCCCCGGGTCTGGCATGGGATGCGAATCCTTCAATCGTCAACTTTCAATTTTCGTAACACGTTAGCCATCTGAAAACATGGCAGGAGGCCCGTGGCCTTTTTTGAGGGCGGCATCCATAAAGGACCGCAGCGCCCGGGACCGGCCCTTTTGGATGGGCATGCCCTTTGCTTAGAGGCAGCTGGATCGACCGTCCCATGAAAGAACACACCCGGCGCCGGAACTGACCGGATTTCGCCGCGCATGCTGCCGTTCGCACGAGCCACGGAAAGAGTATGCAGCCCTTGAAAAAGGCTCCACATGGGCCGAACCTGTTGCGAACCATCTTATCAAAAAGAGTTGCCAATTTTCAATCCGGTGCCACCACGTTCACCAGCTTCTTCTGGACCACGATAACCTTTCTGATCTCTTTTCCACGCACAAACTGCCGGACCCGTTCGTCTGTTAGGGCCGCCTCCTTGATAGCGCTCTCATCCAGTGAAGCGGGCACTTCAATCCGATTACGCACCTTTCCGTTCACCTGAAGCACGACGGTTCTTGTGTCCACCTGCAATGCCGCCTCATTGTAGACGGGCCAGGAGACCTCGACCAGGGGCATGTCATGGCCCAGCATCTGCCACAGTTCTTCCGTGATGTGGGGTACCACCGGGGACAGCAGCACCACGGTCGCCTCGACCGCCTCTCTGACGACCGACCAGGCCACATGATCCTTTTCACCTTCACTGCTCAAAAACTGGTTCACGTCATTGACCAGTTCCATGACAGCGGAAATGGCCGTATTGAAATGAAACCGGTCTTCGATGTCCACCGTCACTTTTCTGATGGTCTCATGCGTCTTTCGATACAAATCCCTGATCTGTCCCGCAAGCGTTGCCTTCCCCTCATAGGCTGCAACACGCGAGATACTGTCAAGATTCCCCGTCACGAGCCGCCAGATGCGATTCAGGAATCGGTAAGATCCCTCAACGCCCTGGTCGCTCCATTCCAGGTCCCTGTCAGGGGGGGAGGCGAAAAGGCAGAACATCCTGACCGTATCAGCCCCGTAGCGATCAATCAGGTCCTGTGGCTCCACGACATTCTTCTTTGACTTGGACATCTTTACCGTGTTCCCCCGGATCACCCGGGCATGGCAACGGATGCATTTGCCGTCCTTGACCTCTGTGGGGTAAAGATATCCATGCTTCGGACACGCCTCGGTCTCCTTGCAGACCATTCCCTGCGTCAAAAGGTTGGTAAAAGGTTCGCTGATCTTGAGATACCCGAAATCCCTGAGGACCCTGGTATAGAAACGGGAATAGAGCAGGTGGAGGATGGCATGCTCAATCCCTCCGATATACTGGTCCACCGGCATCCAGTAATCGACCGTTTCCGGATCGAGGGGGCCTTTAACGTAGCCGGGGCAAGTGTATCGGTCGAAATACCAGGAAGACTCCACAAAGGTATCCATGGTGTCTGTTTCGCGCCGGGCCTTTCCTTTGCATTCAGGGCAGGTGGTCTCGAAAAAAGATTGTTCAAATGGGAGTGGAGATCCGCCATTCGGTCGCATGTCCAGTTCCAATGGAAGAACCACCGGGAGATCCTCTTCAGGAACCGGAACCGTCCCGCACGTGTCGCAATAGATAACAGGGATCGGAGCCCCCCAGTAACGCTGCCGGGATATTCCCCAGTCTCTCAGCCTGAAATTCACGGTCTTATGTCCCATGCCGATCGATTCCAGGTAGTCGGCAATGCTGTCCAGGGCGTTCAGGTTGCGCTGACCGTTAAATGGACCGGAGTTGACCAGTATCCCTTCATCCACGTAGGCCTCCGCCATGGTGGCTTCATCGAGGCCCCCGTCGGGGGGCTGGATGACGACCCTGAGTTTCAGGCCGTATTTCCTGGCGAACTCGAAGTCTCTCTGGTCATGGGTGGGGACTGCCATAATGGCGCCGGTGCCGTAATCGAAAAGAACAAAGTTGGCCACAAAGATCGGGATCTCTTCTCCGGTCGCCGGGTTTAGACAGTGTCTCCCTGTAAATGCCCCTTCTTTGGCTGTAAATTCCGCTGTACGCATGAAGGTGTCCATCTTCAGCGTATGCTCGACGAAGGCCAGGACCTCCTGTTCCTCGGGGCGACCCCTGATGATTGTCTTGACCAGCGGATGCTCCGGGGCAAGACACATAAAGGTAGCACCGAAAACGGTATCCTGGCGTGTGGTGAAGACCTCGATGACCTCATCCGAACCGGCCATGGGAAACCGGATGATGGCGCCATGGCTCTTTCCAATCCAGTTTCGCTGCATCGTAAGCACCCGGTCAGGCCACCCCGGGAGCTTCTCGCAATATTCGAGGATTTCATCGGCGTATTGTGTGGTTTTGAGAAACCAGCTATCCATCTCTTTAATGGCGACTTCCACATCGGGATGGCGCCAGCAACACCCGTCTTCAACCTGCTCGTTGGCAAGCACGGTCTGACACTTGTCGCACCAGTTGACAAAGGTCTTCTTTTTGTAGGCCAGCCCCTCCCTGTACATCTTCAGAAATACCAGCTGCTCCCATCGGTAATAGTCAGGATCGCAGGTAGCCAGCTCCCGGTCCCAGTCGTAACTGAAGCCCATTCGCTTCAGCTGGGCCTTCATGGCAGCGATGTTATCATAGGTCCATCGGGCAGGATGTGTTTTATTCTCGATGGCTGCGTTTTCCGCAGGCATGCCGAAGGCGTCCCACCCCATGGGGTGAAGGACATTTTTGCCGCACATCCGTTTGTATCTGGCCACCACATCGCCGATGGTGTAATTGCGCACATGGCCGATATGAATTTTTCCGGAGGGGTACGGGAACATCTCCAGAAGATAATATTTTTCTTTAGATAAATCCTCAAATACCTTGAAAATATTATGGCTTTCCCAGTAATTTTGCCATTTCAACTCCAATTCCTGCGGGTTATATTTCATGCTCTGTCATATCCTCTGCTGTTTCAGTGCCGTTCAATTGATTTTTTATGATGCTGTTATAGATATTATCCAGCACCCCGTTAATATACCTGCCTGAATCCTCGCTCCCGAATTTCTTGCCGATTTCCACAGCTTCATCGAGCGAGACTTTTGCAGGTATATCAGGGACAAACATCATTTCAAAGGCAGCGAGCCGCAATATGGATCTATCGAGTCGCGTCATCCTGTCAATGCGCCAGTTTCTTGACGCCTGACCGATGGCCCTGTCCAGGCGTCCCTTTTTCCCGCACACCCCCAGGACGAGCCTTTTTGAGAAATCTCTAATGGGCTCAGGCGCCTGAAAGTTTTCGCAGATCAGATCAAAGACCTTGCCGGGATCATCAGGACTGAACTCCAGGTGAAACAGGACCTGTACAGCCAATTCGCGGGCCTGTCTTCTCTTCCCCATATTTCTCCATCAAAATGTGAATTCAGGGATGGGTGGAATTTTGCACTTCTCTGAAGAGATTGACCATTTCAATGGCGGCCATGGCTGCTTCGTAGCCCTTGTTCCCGGATTTGCTTCCGGCCCGCTCGATGGCCTGCTCCAGGTTGTCTGTGGTCAGGACACCGAAGGTAACGGGCGTTTCACTCTCCAGTGCCACGCTGGCGATGCCCTTAGAGACCTCTGCCGCCACATAATCGAAATGAGGCGTTGCCCCCCTGATGACCGCGCCAAGGCATATGACCGCGTCATAGTGTCCAGTCCGGACCAGCCTCTTTGCCGCCAGGGGCATTTCAAACGCTCCGGGAACCTTTATGATCGCTATGCCTTCCTCGCTGCAACCGTGTCGCGACAGGGCGTCCACCGCACCTTCCATCAGCCTGGAGCAAATGAAATCATTAAAGCGGCTTACAATGATTGCGAACCGGAAACCTTCGGCCGACAGCCGACCTTCTATTACCTTGGGCATATTCCCCCCTTTCAGTTGGATGCTCCAGAAGCCCCGCTACTCAATTCTCTTCAAAAGATGGCCTAATTTGTGGCATTTGGTGGAAAGGTATCGTATGTTTTCCGCCCTTGGTATGCACTCAATAGGCACCCGTCCGGTGACCTGCAGACCATACCCCTCCAGTCCGATAATTTTTTTGGGGTTATTGGTGAGAAGCCTCATCTTCCTCACCCCGATGGCAACCAGAATCTGGGCCCCTACCCCGTAATCTCTCAGGTCTGCAGCAAAACCGAGTTCCTCGTTGGCTTCCACTGTGTCGAACCCCCTGTCCTGCAGGGCATAGGCCTTTAACTTGTTTGCAAGTCCGATTCCCCGTCCCTCCTGCTGAAGGTAGAGGATCACACCGAGACCTTCCTTTTGGATCATGGACATGGCGGTGTCCAACTGCTCGCCGCAGTCGCAGCGGTACGAACCGAATACATCCCCGGTCAGACATCCGGAATGGACCCGTACCATCACGTCTGTCTCCGGATCGATCTCGCCTTTTACCAGGGCCAGATGCTCGTAATCGTCAATGTCATTGACAAAGGCCATTGCCTTGAACTCCCCGAACGGGGTCGGCAGGATCGTTTCCGCCGCCTTGTGAACAAAGGATTCCGTTCGCATCCGGTAGCCGATGATATCTGCCACGCTGGCGATCCGCAGACCGTGCTCCCGGGCAAATATCTCAAGGTCCGGCAACCGGGCCATGCACCCGTCATCCTTCATAATCTCACAGATCACCGCCGCGGGCTTCAGACCGGCAAGCCGCGCCAGATCGACGGAGCCTTCTGTCTGGCCGGTCCTGAACAGGACGCCTCCCCGTCTGGCCCTGAGGGGGAAGACATGTCCGGGCTGAACCAGGTCTTCGGGCTGTGCATCATCCGCTATGGCCGTCAGTATCGTATGCGCCCTGTCAGCAGCGGATATGCCGGTCGTGACGCCTCGAGCCGCCTCAACGGATACGGTAAACGCCGTCTGGAAAGGAGACCGGTTGTCGCGAACCATTTGATCCAGTTTCAGTTTTTCAACGATCTCCGGTTCCAGTGCAAGGCAGATGAGTCCGCGGCCGTGCTTGGCCATGAAATTGACTGCTTCGGGCGTTATCTTCTCGGCCGCGATGGTCAGATCACCTTCATTCTCCCTGGCCTCATCATCCACAAGGATGATCATTTTACCCTCTCTCAAGTCCTCCAATACGTCTTCTATTCTGGAAATAGGCATTTTCAAAATCCTTTATCAGCTCACGCGATGGCAATTCAGTATGATTCGGAGCCACCCGGGAACATCGTACGTTGCGCACCACCCTTACGGAATGAACCCGTGTCTGGCGAGGGTTTCAAGGTCAATTCCCGAGATCGTTTTTGGATCCCGGCCCTGCCTGTTTTTGAAAAGCAGTTTTTCCACATACTTTCCAATGAGGTCTGTCTCAATATTGACCGGATCCCCTGTCTTTTTTCTCAAAAGCGTCGTTTCCGCCCCGGTCTGCGGGATGATATTTACCTCAAAGAAATCATTTTCACAAGCATTAATCGTCAGGCTGACCCCCTCCACTGCGATAGAGCCCTTATCGATGAGGTAACGTGAAAGGGCCTCTTCAATCGTGATCCGGATCACCCATGACTGACCCAAGTGATTCTTTCCCGCGATCGTACCGATCCCATCCACATGTCCCGAAACCAGATGACCCCCTAACCGATCGGTGAGCCGCAGGGCCCGCTCGAGATTGACCGCATCTCCCACCTTCAGCAGCCTTAGGGTAGAACGTGAAAGGGTCTCACCTGAAACATCCATGCTTAAACACCCCTCACGAATCTCCGTCACGGTAAGACATACGCCGTTGACCGAAACGCTCTCCCCGATCCGGCAGTCGATCGTATCAAAAGGGGGAAGGATCGTCACCCTCATGTCATTTCTAAAACGTCGAATGCCGCTGACGTTGCCTATTCCTTCAATCAGACCGGTAAACACGGTAAGCCCATCATGCGCTGCAGCGAACGAAAATGGATCCCGTGCGCAGCCTCACATCCCCTCCAGCTTGTCAATTGATCCTGTGGGAAGCCCGGCCGGCCGGAGTCGGACCTCCGCTTCCGGCCAGGCTGAAAGCCTCTATCAGCCATGCTTGATGCACCTCGATTGAAAAAGGACATATTTAGCATGTCCTCCCGCATCAATCAAGGTTTTGAACGTATCGGGCCGCCTGGCCTGTTCACCTGCAGCGGATGCATGATCCACGGGGTATTCGGCCGCGCGTGTATCCTCCGGCGATTTCCCTGTCAATCGTGCAGGTTCCCGCCTCAAGAAACCTGATTCGTGCCCGGCCGGACATCACCTCTTGAACCGGTTGGCCTCGCACGCCTTTGCGCCGGCCGTCAAATACCATCGCACGCGTGGTCCTTTCCTCGGAAATCCTCTCATACAGGCCCTGCCCGACCCGATTCTTATCACGTTTCTGCATCTGAGTGAACAACAAATTTAAGGAATTCTACGCCTTGACTCTCACGCTCCCCATCATTATATTCCTACCGAACCATTTGGCAATCGAAGGACTTACATCCGGTCAGGACAGGCAGATACAAGGACATGAACGATCGTCTCATTGAGATAAAACAGGACACACCCGGGTTCAACGGGTTTTTCGGATCCTGGCTCTGCCAGGACGGGCTCAGTCTCCTGGTGGACGTAGGGCCCGCCAACAGTGCCGACCGGCTGATCCGGTCGCTTTCCCTGCTCCGCTTGCCCAGGATCGATTATGTCCTCATCACCCACATCCATATTGACCATGCCGGGGCCCTCGCCCGGATACTGGAACAGTATCCGATGGCCAGGGCCGTATGCCATGCGGATGCAATCCAGCACCTGGTCAACCCGGACAGGCTCTGGAAAGGCAGTCTCAAGGTCCTGGGAGATGTTGCCCGGGCATACGGTCCGCCGGGGCCCGTTCCCGTTGAAAAACTGATTCCGCATACGGAATTGGACCTCAAGGACCTCCGGGTGATAGAGACGCCCGGCCATGCCCTGCACCACCTCAGTTTTTGCTATGGGGACAGGCTTTACGCGGGCGAAGCAGCCGGCAACTATATCAGCCTTGACGGTCAGGACTATCTGAGGCCGGCCACGCCGCCCAGGTTTTTCCTCAACGTGTGCCTGAAGAGTCTTGACCTCCTGTCTGCCTTGAAGGACCAGCCGATACGGTATGCCCACTTTGGCGAGGCAGCGAGCTCTCATGAAATGCTGGATCGATTCCGCGATCAACTTTTCCGCTGGGCGGCGATTATCGATAAATCGGTGCGGCAGGGCGGGAGCACAGAAGACATGGCCAGGCGGTCTGTCGACCTGCTGCTTGAAAACGACCCGGATCTTTCGGCGTTCCGCGACATGGACCCCGATGTCCAGGCCAGAGAGCGGATCTTCATGACCAATGGCGTCAGGGGCTTTGTCGAATACTTCAACACGGATCACCCATAAAGGACCCGGGGGAAAGGGCGCCTTAAAGACGTGCACTGATGACACATAATAATTATCTGGAAAAGGCCAATTTCAAGGCCATTATCGAGGAAGACGGCAAGGAGCGATCCGAGGACAGACTCAATATCATCGATGTTTTTCTGGGCACCGAAGCGCATATGACCCTTGAGGAAATGTTGCGCCTTCTGAAAGAAAAGGGCTATGATTTCGACCCGGTGTTTGTGGCCCAGTGCATGAACCGGATGGTGGAACTGGGATTTGCCCAGAAAAAGCAGTTCGAGGGACAACCGATCCGGTATGAACATCGTCATCTCGGGAACCATCATGACCACCTGATCTGCACCAAGTGCGGCACGATCACTGAATTTGCCGACGAAACCATTGAGAGACTTCAACTGGAGGTGGCCGCGAGATACGGGTTCCATATGCTTCAGCACCGGATGGATATCTACGGGTTGTGTTCGGACTGCCTCTCCCAGAGAAGGCTGCTGATGCCCTTGACCGCGGCTAAGCCGGGAGAGAAGGTGGCCATCAGGGAGATATCCGGCGGCAGGACGCGAAGAGCACGTATGGCCTCCATGGGATTACGTCCCGGCGATATCATAGAGGTCATTGCCAATACAGGACAGGGAAGGATTATCCTGGGACACGGGCATACGCGGCTGGCGATCGGCAGGGGGATCGCACAGGTTATTATGGTTTCGCTGGATCAAGAAATTCAGAGCTGAGCCTCGCCTGCAGGCGGTATCTATGCAGCCTTCTGTAAAACCTCCCTGAGTTTGTCTCTGATTCCCCGGATAAGTCTTTCGCCCGTACTTCGATGGTTGTACCGCGCCTTCTCTTCGGGTGTTACCGTTTCGGGGGTATGGCGCAGTTTGAGTTTGATGACAGCCTCCTGATCGTCCGACAGGAATCTGTGATAGATGCGGCGCAAGAGAGGGAATCTGAACTCCGCCTCGGAAATGGATGCGGCCCAGTCAACAATGTAGGGATGCCCATCCTCCCCCAGAAGGGTGTTGGGCGCCCGTTTCAGATCGCAGTGTGCGAGCCCCCTGTTGTGGAACCGGATCACGAGTTCTTTCAACTCGTTAAAAAATGACTCAGGAAGCCTTATCTCCTGTTCAAGGTTTTCCAGGCTCTTTCCGGGAATTTCCTGAACGACCAGGGCGAGCCCGTCAATCACTTTGAAGAAGGCCGGCACCCCCTTGACCCCATTGAGCTTCCTGTACGCCTTTCCCTCCCGCCATATCAGGAAGCGGCCCACCGTATGCCTGAAAAGAAACCGATTGGCACTGAAATCCTTGACCACCGCCCGTACCCCCTTCTCCTCCACAATCCAGATCGCAGGTCGTGTACTGGAAGGGGCCCTTAGCCTATTACCGCGCTTTAATGAGAGATCCGAGAGGTTGAGGGTGTCGAACAAGGGAGGTCATCCTCCTTCATGGTCATGATACTTGAAATAGGCGGCACAAGTGCCCTCGCTTGAGACCATGCACGGGCCGAGCGGACTGACCGGGGTGCAAATCTTCCTATACATCCGGCATTCCGTGGGCCGGGCCGCCCCCCTGAGAATCTCCGCACAACGGCATCCCGCCGGCTCCCTGGCCGGGGGCACATCAATGTCGAACCGGGTTCCGGCGTTGTGGTCTGAATATTTTTTCCTGATGGCCAGGCCGCTTCGGGGTATTGTGCCCAGTCCCCGCCATGGGGAATCACACGGTTCAAACACCTCATCCATCAGGCCCAGGGCTGTGGGGTTCCCTTCCGGGCCGGCCCCTCGGGCGTACTGGATCCGGACTTCCGCCCTCCCCTCCTCCACCTGCTCCACCAGCATCCGGATGCCCTCCAGGATGTCGACCGGTTCAAACCCGGTCACCACGCACGGGATATGGTATCGTTCCACCACCTTTTCATAAGAGGAGGTCCCGATAATGGTGGTCACATGACCCGGGCAGATAAATCCGTCAATGGCAAGATCCCCGCCCGAAAGAAGCGCATCCATGGCCGGAGGGAGGCGTTTATGGGCGGAAAGCACCGAGAAGTTCCGCTGCCTTGTTTCATAGGCCGTCTTGATGGCAGCGGCGACCGTAGGGGCTGTGGTTTCAAAGCCTATCCCTAAAAACACCACCCTGTGACCGGGATTTTCGGCCGCGAGCCTGAGGGCATCGACCGTGGAATAGACCATCTTGACCGTGGCCCCCCTGGCCTGTTCGTCCCTGAGAGAGGATGAACTGCCGGGAACCCTGAGCATATCCCCGAATGTCGTCACCATGACCCCGGGTGTCTGCGCCAGTTTCACCGCCCTGTCTATTTCTTCCATGGCCGTCACGCAGACCGGGCATCCGGGCCCTGAAACCAGCTCGATGTTCTCCGGCAAAAGACTGCGGATACCGTGTCGGAAAATGGCCATGGTATGGGTCCCGCAGATTTCCATAAACCGGACCCTTTGCCTTGAAACCGTCCGGATTCTTTCCGACAGGGCCTTTGCCACATCCCTGTCACGATACTCATCGATGTATTTCATGGGTGTCCCTCAAATGCGCCTGTAACACCGGAATGCCTCAAACCGGCACAGACCGCCTGGCCGAGGCACAGCCCACCGTCGTTGGCGGGGATCCTGACCGGGGCATGGACAATAAACCCTTCATCGGCAAGTGCCCTGCTCAGACCTGCGAGAAGCGTTGCGTTCTGAAAGGCGCCGCCGCCGACCGCGATCTGTTCGATGCCGCTTTTTTCTCTCGTTCTGAGGCAGGCATCCGTCAGCATTCGGATCAGGCTGTTGTGAAACCGTCGGGCGATCGCCCCCCTCCCCTCTCCTGCTGCGATATCTTCCACAATCCCCCGGATGATCCCGGAGGTTTTCATGACCCAGCCGTCCCCCTCCGGCTTGACCTCACAGGGGTAGGCCCCGTCAACGCTATCAGCCTGCGTCATTTCAAGCTCCACCGCAGCCTGTCCCTCGTAGGCAATGGTGTATCTCAGGCCCAGTAAGGCGGAGACGGCATCGAACAGCCTGCCGCAACTGGAGGTCAACGGCGAATTGACCCCTTTCAACGCCATTTGAAGGATAATAAAAGCCCGGCGGTGATTGAGCTTCCTGACAAACGGGATGGAGAGGTTGAAGAGATCCTCTCCATAGACTCTGTAGAGGTAGATGAGGGCCATGCGCCACGGGTGCCTGGCGGCCGCATCCCCGCCGGGGAGGTGTATATATTCGAGGTGACCCTTCCGTTTAAATGAGGTCAGATCGGAGAGGATGATCTCACCGCCCCAGATATGGCCGTCCAGACCCAGTCCGGTCCCATCCATGGACAGCCCGATGACCGGTCCCCTGAGGCCGTGTTCCGCCATACAACTGACGATGTGGGCATGATGATGCTGCACGGTTACAACCGGGCACGCCTTCTGGTCCCGTGCGAACCGGGAGCTGAGATAATCGGGGTGAAGGTCTCGGGCCAGGACCTGGGGCTCGATTTCCAGTATCCGCTTCAGATGGGATAGGGTCTGGCAGAAGAACTCAAATGTCTCCAGGTTCTCCATATCCCCTACATGCTGGCTCAGGAAGGCACGGTTTTCCTTGGTAAGGCAGATCGTATTCTTGAGTTCACCCCCAACGGCCAGGACAGAGGGAAGGTTTTTCATTTCGTCTGAGAGAAAAATTGGGGCCGGTACATACCCCCTGGAGCGCCGTATCTGCCTTGGCACCTCATTCACCACTTTCACAACCGAGTCATCGCTCCTCAGGTAAATATCGCGGTTGTGGGTGAGAAAATAATCGACGATCCCCCTTAGATGCGTGAAGGCGGCCTGATTATCCGTCGTGATCGGTTCTTCCGTCATATTCCCGCTTGTCATGACCAGGGCCTTGAACGGACCGTCCATTAACAGGTAATGAAGCGGGGTATAGGGAAGCATCACGCCCAGATATCTGTTCCGGGGCGCCACCTGGGGCGATAGTCCGTGGGAGCGCCGTTTCCTCAAAAGAACAATCGGCCGCTGACGGGAACAGAGGAGCCGGGCCTCTTCGTCACGGATACGGGCAATTGAGAGGGCCGCCTCCATATCCCTGGCCATGACGGCTAACGGCTTTTCCTCCCGGTGTTTTCTTTTCCGCAACCGTACCACTGCAGCATGGCTGGACGCGTCAACAACCAGGTGGAACCCGCCCAGACCCTTGACTGCAAGAATAGCGCCTTCCTTAAGGAGCGATATGCTCGCCTCGACAGGGTCTGCGCACGACATGACGTTTCCGTCCCTGTCATGGAGACGGGTCACCGGACCGCATTCCCAGCAGGCATTGGGCTGGGCATGAAATCGTCGGTCTGCAGGATCGTCATATTCCTTTTGACAGGCCCGGCACATGGTGAATGCCTGCATAGTCGTGGCAGCCCGATCATAGGGAATATTCGTAATGATGGTGTAACGCGGGCCGCAGTTGGTGCAGTTGATGAAGGGATATCGGAACCGCCGGTTGTGGGGGTCCCGCATTTCCGCAAGACAGTCGGGACAGATACAGACATCAGGGGGGATCAGGGCGGATCGTTCTGTACCGCCCACGCTTTCCCTGATGGCAAAGGAGGCCTCGTTTCTGGGTTTGATCTCTTCCCAGCGGATATCCGCGATGGCGGCCAGGGGCGGGTGCTCTGACGCCACGGCGCGGGCGAACCCCACGATGTCCGTTTCAGACCCTTCCACTTCTATCTCTACGCCGAACGGCGTATTGGCGACATACCCGCTCAGACCGTGTCGTGAAGCGAGCTGGTAGACAAAAGGCCGGAAACCGACCCCCTGGACAATGCCCTGAATGGAGCCTCTGGCCCGCTTGTTCATTGATGTTTCCGCAGGGCTCTCCGGATCTTCACCTTCTCTCTGAGCCAGTCATACCAGGCGCTGAGCCCCTCCCCTGTCTTGCAGGAGATCTCGAAAATGCTGAGACCCGGGTTTACCTTTAATGCCTCTTCCCGTATCTTTTCAAGGGAGCAGTCCACGTAGGGGAGGAGGTCGATCTTGTTGATCAGAAGGACCTCTGATTCATGAAACATGAGCGGGTATTTGGCCGGCTTGTCGTCCCCTTCCGCCACGCTCAGGATCATGGCCTTGAAATCTTCCCCGAGCTTGAATTCTGCAGGGCAGACCAGGTTGCCCACGTTTTCAACAATGAGCAGATCGAGGGCGTCAAAATCAAACTCTTTGAAGGTGTCCCGAATCATGTTCCCGTCCAAATGGCAGGCGCCCCCGGTATTGATCTGTACGGCCGGAATGCCCATGGCCGCGATGCGTTCGGCGTCCTGGGAGGATTGGATGTCTCCTTCGATAACGCCCATGCGCAGTTCGCCCCTGAGCGCGCTGATCGTCTTTTCCAGCAGGCTGGTCTTTCCCGCACCGGGAGAACTCATCAGGTTGAATACCACCAGGTCCTTCTCATCAAAAATAGCCCTGTTCTCCCGGGCGATCCGCTCATTGGCCTCCAATATATTCTTCACCACGGATACTTTCATTCTGCGACTCCTTTGTTCTGGATACCTGATGCTGGATACTGAATACTGGATGCTCCGTACAGGATGGTCTCCATCGGCCTGCCGACTCCGAACCTCCGGCATTCAAATCTGCAATTTTCACTTTTTCAGTCCACTTCCATTTCCACGATTGACAATTCCTGACCGGACAGGGTCTGGATATCGCGGCTGTGACAGTCGGGGCACTCAAATGCGTAGTTTTTGATCTCAAACTCCCTGCCGCATGACCGGCAGGTCCCTGTGAGCGGGATGATCTCCATATTCAGCCGGGCCCCCTCCAGTTCGGTCCCAGCGGTCATGACCTCAAAGCAGAAAGAAAGCGATTCCGGGACAATGGCGGAAAGCTGGCCGATATGGACACGGACCGATCGCAGCACCGTTGCATGGTGTTTCTCCATCTCTTCCCTTACAATATCGAGGAGCCCCTGTGCAATAGACATTTCATGCATGAGTAAGCCGCCCTGCCCGGGGAAAAACCCTGCCGGATTTCCCGTCCCACATCGTAATGACCAACGAAGCCATCAAATGAGAAGGATTTGAAAACGGAACGGCGCAGGAGGGGCGTATCCCGGGCGGTAAATCCTGAATCTGCAATATGCATTCCAAGGGGGTTTTATCCCTGCTGAAGGGCCACCATCAGGGAGTATATTTTCTGCCGCGCATCATTGAAAACCCCTGAGACATTCAGGGAGTGATTGGCAAAGATGCTGTCGGGAGAACCGTTAAATACGATCCAGGGTTCAAAATGGCACCTTTCCAGACTCTCAAGAATTTTATCCAAAAGTTTGAGAGAGTTCTTCCGTTGCAGAACTTCATAAAAGTCCATCCGGACGGACTTGAACGATTCATAGAGGGCATAAGCAACGCCCTGGGCATAATAGAAGTTGTCGTCTATCTTACGCCAGGGGATATCGAGCTGGACGACCGCGTCTCCTGTCGATGGTTTTCCGGCGTCTTCCGTGGCCGGCAGGATCGTTCCCTTTCGCTGGGGTGCATTGATCAGCCGCGTATTGACACCGCCCATCAACGATGCGTACTGGCCCAGCAGCTCCACCAGATTGTCCGACCTCGGATAGAAAAAGGACGTCCCGTTTTTCAGGCCTTTATTATAGGCTTCAAGGTCTTCGTAGGCCTTCCGCCATTTGCTTTCGGCCGATGGGAACCACCATTTGAGGGGGTCGTTCGAGAGCGAGGTAAATGCCCCTTCGGCCCAGGGATCGAGTTTGTCCGTGGTCCGCATCCGGGAGAGATTATCCCTCAGCACGCGTATGTTGTACCGAACCACCTCCAGTTCACCGATCTGGAAGTTGGGCATGTTGTCCAGGAACGCTGTGGGCCAGAAGAGATCGTTCGGAAGCCAGTTGTCGCACATCTGCCTGATGAGCAGTTGGTTCACTTTCACGAAAGCGGCCCCTTTGACGTCTTTTTCCAGTGTCCCCAATTCGAGCCTGTCGGGCTTTTTGGAATTGATGAACATGATGATAAGGGAAACCACGACCAGAATTAAAATGATGAAACAGACAATGCGGCGGTATCCTTTTTTGGGTTTATCTCTGTGCTTGGCTTCCATGGTTTCTTACCCCTTTTTGAAATCTCTCTCACGGGTTTCGATAAATAGAATCTGAAAATCACCCAGTTGATTTTAGAGGCGCGGCGCCTCAGTTGTCAACAGGTAATCCGGATATGTGGCGACACAGGTCTCTGCCACATACCCCCTATGCCTTTTCAGGCAGGGATCTCGCAGGCCCTTCTTGTATATCTTCCCGGAACCTGTCTTGGGGAGCGCTTTCAGAAAATCGACGCTTTTGGGGGCCTTGTAACCGGCCAGATCCTGCTTGCAGAATGAAATGCTTTCGTGCCCTGTGGCAGGGCACCCCTCTTTCAACACCACACAGGCCTTCCCCGCTTCTCCCCGGTGAGGGTCGGGCACCCCGACAACCGCCGCCTCCAGGATGGCTTCGTGCCGGTAAAGCACATTTTCCACCTCCGTGGAATAGACGTTTTCGCCGCCCGTCAGGATCGTGTCCCTTTTCCGGTCCACGATGGTAACGTACCATTCACCGTCCATCACGGCGAGATCCCCGATGCAGAGCCATCCGTCGTGAATGGCCGCCATGGTGAGCATCATCACCCCTTTGGGGAGGCCTGTGGAACCGCTGACATAGTATAAGGCGGGCGACATCTTCGTCCCTGACGCCCTGATCAGGCGGGGGCTCCGGTCTCTGTGCGGCCAGCAGCGATTCGTAACATTTTAGCCATCTGAAAACATGGCGGGAGGCCCATGGGGCGTCTTTTTTAAGGGCGACATCCATCAGGGAGCGCAGCGCCCGGGACCGGGATCTCCCGCAAAGACGCAGGGTACCCAAATATACCTTCTAATCTTTCAGATAGATTAGCGCCGTGTTCTCTGAGAGCCCCGTGAGATCAGTCTCCTTGACAATGCTTTCCATCAGGTCCCGCTTCTGCATCTTGTGCTTTAAGAAATAGACCCATTATTTTGATCATATTAAAACAATTACTGCAAACAACCACACTTGAACCTTTCCAGATCCTCAAGTCTTTCAACAGCGGCCCTGGCCATCTTGACCAGTTTCAGGATATGGGGACAGGTGCGCGGCGAGGTTTTCTTTCTTCCTTGTCATAGGGCGGAAGAATTATGGGATGCCACGGATGCGGTCAAGAAAAAACCTGCAGGACGCCCTAAAATCCTTACAGGTTGACCAGCGATGCCGCTTCCCGGTCAAGGAGCCAGGTTAGGTTACCATGGACCGGACGGATCATCTGGGCGGGGAATCGACCTGGCGTTCCTTCAAGTATAGCTTTTATAATCGGCGCTTTGTCCTTGCCGGAAACGTGAAAAACGATTTCTCTGGCATTGTTGATCAAGGGAAGGGTCATGGTGAGGCGACCGACAGGCGGGCTTCCCCCTGCGCCTGAGACAATCAGCCGTTTCGTTTCGCTCAAAGCGCTTTGCCCGGGAAAGAGAGAGGCCGTGTGTCCATCGGCCCCGATGCCGAGACAAACGAGATCAAATACCGGGACCTCGAATGGGTCGGGCTGAAAAAAATGGAGCAGTTCTTCCTGGTAAAGCGCGGCCCCTTCCTCAGGGGGAAAGTCGACCGGCATCGGGTGGACCTGATCTTCAGGGACAGCCACTCTGCCCAGAAAATCCGCCCTGGCCGCTGCGTAATTGCTGGCCGGGTCATTTACCGGAACACACCGTTCGTCCGCCCAGAAGAGGTGGGTCCGGTCCCACGGCATCTCAGTCAGATAGGGCGCCTCAGACAGGATCCGGTGCATCGGCCTTGGGGTCGCTCCTCCGGACAGGGCCACAACGAAACATCCCCTCAGTTCAACACAATGGACAGCCATCCGGGAGAATATGGCGGCGCCCCGACGCGCCAGGTCGGCAGCACTCGGTTCCGTGATAACTGTCAGTCCCATGCGGGGTCCTCCTTCCAAATTTCTGCTTGACATCAACCTTTTGAAAGTCTATCTTCTCTTGTTAAAACATTTTAATGAATCAGGGAGATCCCAACCGATGGCTTCCAACAGCAAGCAAACCAAGGCGATCCGGGCCCGTAAGGCCAAGCCCAACAAGAAAAACCTCAAAAAAAACCTGGCGCGCGTACAAAAGAATGCCACCATCCTGAGAGAACTGGATTCAGAATCAGCGTCCTGATCCCCCCTGTTATCTCCATACACATCCTGCCCCTATGACGCGGCGAGCCCTCTTCGGCGTTTCCCGGCCTGTGATCCCGCCCGCACCCATGATCAGACGGCCAACCTGCCTCAAGCGGATCGAACATACCCTTTTTCGGGCCCGCAAAAAAGAAAAAAAGCGCTTGACAGGGTTGATTGTATACAGTACACAACGTACGTGACGTCGTTACAGCATCGCGCCTTTTACCCCCATCCAGCCTTCGATTGATGGGTATTCACACCCGCAAGGAGGAACCTCATGGATCTTTTCAACACGATCACCATACTATCCCTTGAACAGGCAACCGTACTCCCCTATTTGACATACCGGCTGGCCCACGACGGCATGCAGGTGATACGACTGGAGCATCCGGTATACGGTGATCCCAACCGGATGATCGGCGAAAATGTCCTTGGGGAAGAGAGAATGAACGCCTATTTTCTATGTATCAACTCTGGGAAAAAGGCACTGACATTGAATCTGGCTGATCCGGAGGGCCGGAAGATATTCCATCGGCTCATTCATGCGCTGAATGTGGACATCTTCGCAACCAATCAGCTACCCAGGAACTATCAGAAGTTAGGCATTGACTACGATACCCTGAAGGGATTGAAACCGGATATCATATGGTTAGGCGTTACCGGCTTCGGGCCCGACAGCAACGAAGCCGCCTATGATCCCATCTTACAGGCGCGATCGGGCATGATGGAATTGACCGGTGAAGCGAACGGTGATCCCCAGGTAGTGGGGATTCCCCTCCCGGACATGGGAACCAGCGAGCACGCCTACGGGTTACTGATGAAAGCCCTTTTCAAACGTCAGGCCACCGGCGAGGGGTCCTGCATCAACATGTCCATGTTTGAATCCTCGGTTTCCTGGATGACGGTCCCCATCACCCTGACCACCCTTCTCAAAAAAAAGATCAGCCGCAGAGGAAATACCCATGAGTTCTTCTGTCCCGTCTCGGTTTACAGGACGAGCAACGGTTTTGTCTATATGGCCGTCGGAAATGACCGACAGTGGAAATCAATGGTTTCTCAGGAGATGTTTCAATCACTGGACAGGCCTGAGTACGAAAAAAATGCAGGCAGGATCAATGATGTGGAAAACCTGAACCAGGCCATCAGCGACGTGACCTGTCAACACACCTCTGAGGAACTGATCGACCTGTTCAATACACTCACCCTCCCCATCAGTAAAATCAAAACGATCCCCGAGGTCATTGCCGATCCCCTGGTGGAGAGACGGCTCCTGTTTTCCAGAGATGACAGGACCGGAACCGAAATCACCCTCCCGCCACCCCCCAACATGACGCCGTTTCTCGTGCAAATGGACCGACGGCTGCCTTTTCCGCCGCGTTTCGGCGAACACAACCGGACAATATACGGGCAAAAACTGGGATACTCGGATCAGGAGTTGAACGACCTGAAGGAGAAGGGGGTAATTTAGGAACCGGGCTTGAGGGATTCAGGAATTGAGGGATTAAAGGAGATACAGACATGACCGTTTGGATTGAAACCGATCTCTGTAACGGATGCAAGCGCTGCATCAAGGCGTGCCCGTACGGGGCCGTTGAAATGGCAGACGGCAAGGCCCGCATCCTGGAGAATTGTACATCGTGCGGGGCATGTATCGAGGTCTGCAAACAAGAGGCCGTTCAGACCGACCTCGCGCCCAGGGTCATCCCTGATTTCAGCGAGTGGAAGGGTGTCTGGGTATTTGCCGAACAGCGCGACGGTTTCCTGAGCCGGGTCTCACTCGAACTCCTCGGCAAGGCCCGGTCACTTGCCGCAGATCTTGGTCAGGAGGTTTCGGCAGTGCTTTTGGGCTACCAGGTATCCGGACTGACAAAGGCTCTGTTCGAATATGGGGCCGACCGTGTTTATCTGGCCCAGCACAGGGCCCTCAAGGCGTACCGGACAATCGCTTATGCCGGGGTTCTGGGGAGCCTGATCATGGAATTCAGGCCCAATATCCTGCTGATGGGCGCCACCCATATCGGCCGGGACCTTGGGCCCCGGGTATCCCGGCGCGTGGGCGTGGGACTGACCGCAGACTGCACGGAATTGACCATTGATCCGGAGGAACGCATCCTTCTCCAGACGCGTCCTGCCTTTGGCGGCAATGTCATGGCCACCATTGCAAACCGGTATTCCAGACCCCAGATGGCGACGGTTCGGCCAGGAGTTATGGAAGCGGTCAAAAAAGATGGCAGAAAAGGAGATCTGATCCGTTACAAAACCGCTCTCACCGAAAAAGAGATCGGCACAAAGGTCCTCGAGCAGTTCAAGGAAAAAAAACAGGGTGTCAGCCTGAGCGATGCGAGGGTGATCGTGGCCGGCGGCAGAGGCGTCGGCTCCGAGGCGGGCATGAAATCCCTGTTTTCCCTTGCGGAGGCACTCGGCGGCGAAGTGGCCGGTACGCGGATCATTGTAGAGGAAGGATGGCTTCCCGCGGAAAGGCAGGTGGGTCAGACCGGACAGACCGTCAGGCCCGAAATCTATATCGCCTGCGGCATTTCAGGGGCCATTCAGCACCGTGCCGGCATGCTGGGCTCCCGGTATGTCATTGCCATTAACAAGGATGCAGGGGCGCCCATCTTTCAGGCGGCGGACTGGGGCATTGTGGGGGATCTGCACCAGATTGTCCCGGAATTGACCCGATCGGTCTCCAAAGGCAGGCTCACATAGGGGGGTGACCATGTTACGTTCAGATATCGAAACGCTGCACAGAAAGATCATGGCCAGGTTTGTGAACGAGGAAGTGATTCCCGTGGCCAGAGAGATTGATGAAAAAGGGGATTTCCCGTTCTATCTGTTCCGGAAACTGGCCGATATGGGGATCCTGGGTATCCGTTATCCCAAAAAGGTCGGGGGATCCGACGGCAACACGACCCTCTACTGCATTGCCGTGGAAGAACTGGCTCGGGGACTTTTGAGCCTCGCTGCAACCACTGCCATGCAGTGTCTCATGGGGACCAACGGACTCTATCTGTACGGGACCCGGGAGATGCATGAGGAATACCTCCGGCCTGCCCTGAAGGGCGAAAAGATCGGCGCGTTTCAACTGACAGAACCCGAGGCCGGCTCTGATCTGGGTGCGGTGCGGACATCGGCAACAAAGGTCGACGACGGATGGGTGATCAATGGCATGAAGACATGGTCCACCAGCGGACCGTACGGCCACTTCCATACTGTCCTCTGTCAGACCGATCCGGCAAAGAAATTGAAGGGCCTCATGTTTGCGTTCGTTCCCGCCGACACCCCCGGGTTTTCCCACAGCAGGAAATTTGAAACCCTCGGCACCCGGACATCTTCCCTGTCGGAAATCTACTTTAACAACTGCCATGTCCCCCCCGAATATATGCTGGGTGAACTCGGAAAAGGTCTGGACGTCCTGCTCACCATCCTGGCCGAGATCCGGGTCATGACCGCATGCCTGGCCGTCGGTCTTCATCGGGCCGCCATGGATGACTCCCTGCGATATTGCAAGGAACGTGCGCAGTTCGGTAAACCCATTGGAAAATACCAGCTCATCCAGGCCAAAATCGCCAATATGGCCGTAAACCTGGAGGCAGGCCGTCTCATGGCCTACAAGGTCACGCACCTCATTGACAACAAGGTCTCGTGTTTGAACGAGGCCTCTATGGCCAAGTACTTCACCGTTGAATCGGCGTGCAGCGCCTGCGATGAGGCAACCCGGATCTTCGGGGCTTATGCCTATTCCATGGAATATCCGGTTCAGCGATACTACCGCGACAACCGCTTTCTCCTCTATGGCGGCGGCACCCATGAAGTGCTGCAGACGACGATTGCAAGGCAGTTCGGCCTTTAACAGAGAGAGTTCCCTGATCGGCCATGCTTGAAAATGAAAAAATTGACACCGTGGCATTTGAAAGGCTGAGGTCGCTCCCTGCCAGGAGATCCTTGGGTCAGGGTGTCTACAAGCGGCTCAAGGAGGCCATCATAGAGGGTGATTTCAGCCCCGGCAGCCGAGTGGTGGAAAGCCGGCTGGCGGCGGCCCTGGGCATCAGCCGCACACCCGTCCGCGAGGCGATTCACAAACTGGAACGGGAAGGACTGCTGCGGCAGGACCCCAGGCGGGGTTTTTTTGTGGCCGGCCTGGACCGCGGCGATATCGAGGAGACCTTCGGCATCCGGGGCGTCCTGGAAAGCTATGCCGCACGGCTGGCGGCCATCCGGCACCGGGAAGGCGACCTGCAGCCGTTGGAGGCCAAACTCGGTGATTATCAGCAGTTTCTGGACCGGGGAGACCTGGGGGCGCTGCCGCAGGTCAACACGGAATTCCACGATCTCCTCTACGGCCTCAGCCGCAGCCCCCGGCTTATCAAAATGATCAATGATCTGAGGGAGCACATCTACCGTTACCGAGTGGTTATCCTCAAGATGAGGGCCATGGCCGAATTGAGCAACAGGGACCACCGGTTAATGCTGGAGGCCATGCGGCATAGAGACGCAGACGGCGTGGAAAGGCTGGTAAGGGATCACATCCTGCGGGGACAGGATATTGTATTGAAAGAATTTGATATGGAGAGGGATTCGGGAATTGAGGAATTCGGGAATTGAGGAATTGGCTATTTCTTTCTGGTCTCCTGGATCTCGAAATTCCGTAACTCTTTGGCTTTTTGATAAAATGGTTCGCAACGGGTTCGGCCCATGGGGAGCCTTTTTCAAGGGCTGCATAACCTTTCCGTCGCTCGTGCGAACGGCAGCATGCGCGGCGAAATTCGGCCGGTTCCAGCGCCCCGGGTGTGTCCTTGCATGAGCCTCCTGCCATGTTTTCAGATGGCTGAAGTGTTACGAAATTCCAAATTCCTGAGTTGGTTCAAGGAGTGAGCTATGGCAGAGAGAAAAATACGGGTCCTGTTGGCCAAACCGGGCCTTGACGGTCACGACCGGGGGGCCAAGGTGGTTGCGCATGCCATGAGGGAGGCCGGGATGGAAGTCATCTACACAGGCCTCCACCAGACCGTGGCCAGCATCGTGAACCAGGCGTTGCAGGAGGATGTGGACGTCATCGGTCTGTCCATCATGTCAGGGGCTCACATCCCGATCTGTACCAAACTGATGGACATGATTAAAGAGCAGGGAATCGACAACAAGCTGGTGGCCGTGGGGGGTGTGATTCCCAACAGGGACATCCCTGCCCTGAAAGAGATGGGGGTTCAGGGGATTTTTCCCGGAGGGAGCTATTTCACTGACATCGTCGAGTTCATCCAGAAGCATGCCCCGGGCAGATGACCCGGGCCTTGCCCTGAAAGGCCCCTGCATGGATGCCGCCACGGCACACAACCGGTAACCGCTTAAGCGAGAGGGAGCGATGGGAGTAGCAACCTATATCAAGGATGAGAAGGATGCCATTAAGGAGGTCGTCCTCCAGTCCGGCATCAAGGTCAAACCGGTCTATACGCCCAACGATCTCGAGGACATCGGATTCGATTACCAGAAAGATCTGGGGGATCCCGGTGAATTCCCGTTTACCCGAAGCATCCATCCCTTGGGTTTCAGGAGCCGCAACTGGACCACCCGGCAGTATACCGGATTCGGAACGCCCGAAGAGACCAATGAACGGTTCAAGCTGATGATCTCACACGGTCAGACAGGGCTCAACGTGGCCTTTGATCTCCCCACACAGATGGGCTACGATTCTGACGACGAAATGGCCGAAGGAGAAGTGGGCCGGGTCGGCATGGCCGTCGATTCCCTGAGGGATTTCGAGATAGCCTTCAAGGATATTCAACTCAACCGCATCGGGAGCGGGCTCACCATCAATGCGGTCGCCTCCGTGATGCTGGCCATGTATCAGTCGGTGGCCGAGGGATTCGGCTATCAGAAGGCTGAGATATCGGCAACGCCTCAGAACGACATCCTGAAGGAGATGGTCGGTCGCGGCGCATGGATCTATCCGGTGGAACCCGCGGTGCGCCTGATCGGGGACACCATCGAATACGCCATGAAGGAACTCCCCAGGTGCAATCCGGTCTCAGTCTGCGGTTATCACATCCGGGAGTCGGGCTGCACCCCGGCTCAGGAGATCTCCTATGCCTTCATGATCGCCTTTGCCTATATCGACAACGTTATTGCCCGAGGGCATTCGGCAGAGGATTTCGTAGGCCGGTTTTCCTTCAACCTCAACGTCTACGGCAATCTCTGGGAGACCGTTGCCAAATTCAGGGCCGCCCGAAAACTCTGGGCAAGACTTTTGCGGGAACGATACGGGGTTCGGGACGAAAAGGCCCTTTTCCTTCGCGGCATATTCGGCGGCGGGGGCTCGGGCATGACCAAGCAGCAGCCTGAGAACAACATCATGCGGGGGGCCTACTATGCCCTGGCCGCGGCCCTTAGCGGCGCACAGACCACCGCCCTCTGCTCCTTTGACGAGGCCTACACCATCCCCACCGAACGAGCCGCCCTCCTCTCGCTCCGCACCTTCCAGATCCTCATGGACGAGATCGGACTCAGAGATACGGTGGATCCCCTGGCCGGTTCCTATTTCATGGAGACCCTCACCAGGCAGATGGAAGAAAAAATTTTGGAGGAGATGGAAAAGGTGGAAAAAATGGGAGGCATGGTGGAGGCGGTGGCCACCGGCTACATCCAGAGAGAAGTGGGCAGGCAGGCCTATGAGTTTGAAAGGAAGCTCCAGTCAGGAGAGATCACCAAGGTCGGGGTCAACAAATATACGGAAGGTGTTGACATGGAAGTGGAACTCCATGAATATAACGATGAATGGGCCAGACTCCAGATTGATCGACTCCGAAAGCTCAAACAGGAGAGGGACAGTCATGCGGTGAGTCAATCCCTCAAGGCACTGGAGCAGACCGCCCGTCAGAAGAAGAACGTCATGCCCTGCCTGGTGGATTGCTGCAAGTCCTACGCAACCGTGGGTGAAATGGCCAATGTTTTCAGAGACGTGTTCGGGGAATACAAAGAACCCGGCATATTCTAAAAGATGAACGTCCAACGTCGTATAGGGAACCATCATTCAACATCAGTCTTGGTCACCGGTATCGTGAGGGAACTCAAACTTGAGACACTATTCGCTGCACTCGGGAAAGGAGGTGAAAAGAGCGTCCGGATCGGGTTTTGGGTTTAACGCATCGTTCATCAAATAAGGAGGTCTGAATCATGAAAAAAAGATTGGGATTCGTCGTAGCCGGTATTTTTCTGGCAACGGTAATGACTGTTGCCTGGATGCCGGCAAGTGCCACAGCAGGACCGATCAAGCTCACATATGCCAATTTCCCGCCGGCCCCCACCTTTCCCTGTGTCCAGATGGAACGGTGGAAAACTGAGGTTGAAAAACGTACAAACGGAAAGGTGGCTGTTCAAACATTCCCCGGGGGGACGCTTGTGGACGCCAAAGGGATGATGGATGGCGTCATTGCAGGCAGCGCCGATATCGGTTGTCTGTGCATGGCCTATCAGCCGGGTCGGTTCATCGTGACCAATGCCACGGCCCTTCCCGTGGGTTTCCCCAATGCCACCGTAGCCAGCCGGGTCCTCTGGGAACTCTATGACAAATACAAGCCGGAAGAATTCTCCAAGGTCAAGGTTCTCACCATGTTCGCCTGCGCCCCTGCCAACATCTATGCCAATGTGCCCGTTCGAAATCTCGAGGAACTCAAAGGGCTCCAACTGCGGGCATCGGGCGGTGTGGCCGAGGTGCTCAAGGCCCTGGGCGGGACCCCTGTAGGCATGCCCCAGTCCGAGACCCCGGAGGCCCTCCAGAAAGGAGTCGTGAAGGGGGCCGTTTCCTCTCTCGAAACCCTCATGGATTTCAAGTATGCTGAACTCTGCCGTTACGTCACCATCTTCAACGGTCCGATCTATCCATTTGCCGTCGTAATGAACATGGCCAAATGGAACAGCCTGCCGGAAGACGTCAAAAAGGTCATGGACGACCTGAGGGTTGAGCAGGCCGAATGGACAGGCAAGTACATGGATGATCATGTCAACAAGTCCATCGCGTGGTCCAAAGAAAACTACAAGATCGAAATCTATGAACTCCCCGATGCCGAAATGGCCCTCTGGAACGAGAAAATGGCGCCCATTACCACCAAATGGGTCGAAAGCGCCACTGCCAAGGGTCTCCCCGGTGCGGCCATTGTGGACGACATAAAGGCCTTTGCCAAGAAATACCAGGGTAAATAATACGCTCCTCTTGCCCCTCTCCCCGCTGCATGTGCGGATTCATCCGCACAACAGCGGATGAGGGAAAAGGGGTCTTTAAATGGGGGACGCGATGACATTTCTGGACAAATTTGCAATGGCCCTCAATCGTCTCTTCATGGCAATAGGGTGCGGCTTGCTGGTCCTGATGATCTTTCTGACCTGCGCCAACATCTTCCTGCGCACCATCTGGGTCCCGATCCAGGGCACCTATGAACTCATGGGGTATTTCGGGGCAGTGCTGACGGCGTTTGCCCTTGGATACACCCAGATCCATCGCGGGCATATTTCGGTTGACCTCCTTGTTTTGGGATTTTCTCCAGGGACCCGAAAGACCCTGGAGGGGACCAATAACCTGATCTGCATGGTCTTTTTCGGACTGGTTGCCTGGCGGATTGCCCGGTATGCCACCACCCTGTGGAGTACCGGAGAAGTCACCGAGACCCTCCGGATTGTCTACTACCCCTTTGTCTACGGGGTCGCCCTGGGATGCGCCACCCTCTCCCTGATCTTTCTGGCAGACCTGGTGCGTTCCTTCTTCCCGGCAAAGGAGGAAAAACGATGAGCATGACCCTGGTCGGGCTGCTGGGCATTGTGATTCTGCTTCTGGTCCTGTTCTTCCTGGGTATGCCCGTAGGGTTCGCCATGGGGATTGTGGGGTTTTGCGGTTTCTGGTATGCGGTTTCCTTTGATGCGGCCATTACCCTGGTGGCCACGGATGTCTGGACCACTTTTTCCAAGTACGGCCTCACGGTCGTTCCGCTTTTCATCCTGCTCGGATATATCGCCTTCAACTCAGGCATTGCCGAGCGGCTGTACGCGGCCGCATATAAATGGGTGGGCCAGTGGCGGGGAGGATTGGCCATTGCCACCATCGGCGCAGACGAACTCTTTGCCGCGATCTGCGGCTCCAATACGGCCACGGCCGCTACCATGGGCACGGTCGCCCTCCCCCAGATGAGCAAGTACAACTATGATACGAGGCTGAGCAGCGGGACCGTGGTGACGGGCGGCACCCTGGGAACGGTCATGCCGCCCAGCGTGGTCCTCATCGTCATCGGTCTGCAGACCGAGCAATCCATCATTGATCTTTTCCTGGCAGGAATTCTTCCTGCCATTGTCCTGGGACTCCTCTTCGTTCTGACCATTTTTGTGCTGTGCCGGATCTTCCCACAGTACGGTCCTGCAGCCCCGAAGACAAGCTGGGGCGAAAAATGGAGGTCCCTGTGGGGGGTCATCGAGGCGCTTATTATTTTTGTGCTGGTCATCGGAGGTCTCTACTCGGGTCTTTTCACTCCCACCGAGGCAGGGGCCGTGGGCGTCTTCTTTGCCCTGGCCGTTACAGTCATTACGCGCAGACTGACCTGGAAGAAATTTGTCAGTTCCATGATGGACAGCCTGAAAATCACGAGCATGGTCTTCTTCCTGGTCACGGGGGCCATTATCTTCGGCCGGTTCCTGGCCGTCACCCGCATCCCTTTTATGATTGCCGACTTTGCCTCTTCCCTCCCCGTGTCCCCTTACGTCATCCTGGCCTTTATCCTCATCATCTATCTCATCGGGGGGTGCTTTGTGGACTCCCTGGGATTTCTGGTGATGACCATCCCCATTTTTTTCCCCCTGGGCATGGCCCTCGGCTTTGATCCCATCTGGTATTCCATCCTGCTGACCATGGTCACAACCATGGGGGCTATCACGCCCCCTGTGGGTGTCAACATATACGTGGTTAAGGCTCTGGCCCCGGAAATTGAACTCAGTACCATCTTCAAGAGCGTCAGTTTCTTTCTCATGGCCTGCATTGTCAGCATCATTATTCTCATTGTTTTTCCGGAGATCGTTCTGATCATACCGAATATGGCGCGATAGAATTGATGAACTTTGACTGGCGATTGTTGATTGGAACCCAAAATGGAGATACCGGGGTTCTACTGAAACGGAGAAATGAAATGGTGCTTTGCAGGAGAAAGGCACGCCCGTTTTGCGCTTATTTCAAAGCATCCATGGCCGCTCCGTTGGATCATCCGCCGACAATCGAAAATCATCAGTCAGATTGAGGTGAACCATAAAATGCCAAAGACATTTATGCCCGAAATGAAGACAGAGAAGGAACTGAAAGCGCACCAGCTGGAAGGACTCAAGTGGACTGTGTCACACGCTTATAACGGGTCCCCGGTTTACAGAAAACGCCTGGACGAGGCCGGCGTGCGGCCCGGCGATATCCGCTCACTGGAAGACCTGAAACGCCTGCCGTTCACGACGTCCAGGGACCTCCAGGAGGGCTATCCATTCCCCCTACTCTCGGTTCCCTTTGACAAGGTCGTCCGTATTCACGCATCCTCAGGAACCACAGGAAAACGGAAGGTTCTCTGTTATACCCAAAAGGACATTGATGACTGGACCCATTTCTTTGCCCGATGCTACGAGATGGCCGAACTGAACCGTCAAGACCGTGTACAGATTGCCGTGGGATACGGGGTCTGGACAGCGGGCATCAGCTTTCAGATGGGATGCGAGGCCTTCGGGGCCATGGCCATTCCTGCCGGTCCCGGAAACCTGGACATGCAGTGTCAGTTTCTGATGGATTTTCAAACCACCGTCATGTGCTGTACCGCGTCCATGGGGCTCCTGATGGCGGAGGAGGTCAACAAACGCGGGATCCGTGGTCGGATCAACCTGAAAAAGATGATCTTCGGTTCCGAGCGCTCCAGCGATGCCATGCGTTCACGGATACGGGACCTTCTGGGTGTGGAGCACATGTTCGACATCCCGGGCATGACAGAGCTGTACGGTCCGGGCACCGGTCTGGACTGCCCGTACCACACCGGTATTCATTACTGGGCGGATTATTACATTCTGGAGATCCTGGACCCCGACACGCTCGAACCTGTGCCTGAAGGGGAGACGGGCGAGATGGTCGTGACCACGCTCAGGAAAGAAGGGGCGCCGCTGATCCGCTACCGGACCCGGGATCTCACCAAGATGATTCCGGGCCAGTGTCCCTGCGGCTCCGTCCTCCCCAGGCACGATCGTCTCCTGGGGCGCTCCGACGATATGTTTATCTTCAGGGCCGTCAATATCTATCCCGGACAGGTGGATCACGCCCTCTCGGGAATGGAGGGAATCGGAAGCGAGTATCAGATCGTCCTGGACAGAAAAGAGGACGGGAAAGACTACATGAGCCTTAAAGTGGAACGGGGCCAGGGTGCGGGCCCGGAGCGGGATCCGGAATTGAGCAGGAACATACGGGAAGAAATCAAGAAACAGATCCTGGTCAGCGCCGATATCGAGCTCGTCGAATACGGTTCACTGCCGCGATCGGAGAGAAAGAGCAGGCGGGTTTTTGACAATCGAGGGATGGATTAAAAGGCGGGGAACCTTGAACCTGTGAACGCTTATAGAGGTCTTGAGATGATCGACTATGATTATGTAAAACCTGAAAGCCTGGATGAGGTCTTTAACCTTTTGAAGGAATATGGCCCCGGGGCAACCCTGATCGCCGGGGGAACCGATGTCATGGTCAAGATCCGGAATACGAAAAAGGCCCCTGACATGCTCATCTCCCTGCGAGGGCTCAAGGACCTGTGCTATATCCGGAAGAACGGCGATTATCATATCGGCGCCCTCGCCACCCACAGGATGATCGAGCAGTCAGACCTCGTTCAAAAAGATTTGACCGCCCTTTACGAGGGGGCCTCCCGAATTGGATCCGTCCAGGTCCGGAACGTGGCCACCATCGGTGGGAACATATGCAATGCAGCCCCTTCGGCCGATACCGCCGCCCCTCTCCTGGTGCTCGACGCCCAGGTTCTTCTGAAGGGCCCTGATGGCGAACGGTGCGTGCCCATTACGGAATTTTTTACCGGCACGTACAAGACCGTGCGGAAAGAGACCGAGGTGGTTACCCGGTTCCAGATACCTGCGGGCATGGAACAGTTCGGGAGCGCCTACTGGAAGCAATCCCGGCGAAAGGCCATGAATCTCCCCATTGTGGGCATTGCCGTCTCCCTTCGCCTGGATGACGGGATCATTTCGGACTGCCGAATCGCCCTGGTCGTAGCCGCGCCCACACCGGTGAGGGCCTATAAAGCCGAAGCGTTTTTGATGGGAAAACCTTTGGACGACAAGGTGCTGGCAGAGGCCGGCAGGATCGCGGCATCCACGGAATGCTGTACGCTGAGGGACAGCCTGAGGGGTGAGGCATGGTATCGAGGAGAGATCATCGAGGCCTATGTCCCGCGGATGGCAAAGCTGGCGGCCCAACGGATAAATAAGACAAATTGAGGAATTCTGATCGTCAATCCCTAAATTCCTCAATTCCTGAATCAACTCCCTGTAACCAGATTATTTCAAGGAGACCACCATGAAAAAGGTATCGGTTTCGTTCATCCTGAACGGGGACCCTGTCACAGCCGAGGTGCCGGTGACCTGGACACTGCTCAAGACATTGCGCGACTATTTTGAACTGACGGGCGCCAAGGAAGGGTGCGGCGTTGGAGAGTGCGGGGCCTGCACGGTCATCATGGACGGACAGGCCATTAATTCGTGCCTTTGTCCGATCCCTGAAGTCGAAGGCAAATCCGTAACGACCATCGAGGGAATTGCCAACAGGGACGGTTCCCTCCACCCCATACAGAAGGCCTTTCTGGAAAACAACGGGGTCCAGTGCGGGTTCTGCACTTCCGGGATGATCATGTCCGCCAAGGCACTGCTGGACCAGAACCCTGATCCGGGGGAAGACGATATCAGAAAAAGCATTGCAGGCAATTTCTGCCGCTGTACCGGATATGTGCAGATTGTCGAGTCGATCGAAATGGCAGCCAAATCGGACAAGTAGACATGGAGGAAAAAATGTCTGACACGCTCTTTGTGGGAAAAAGCATCCCCAGGACCATAGAAGCGGATAAAGTGACCGGCAAGGCGGTCTATATGGACGATCTGAAGCGACCCGGGATGCTGTACGGCAAAATACTCTACAGCAGCCATGCCCACGCCAGGATCAGGCATATTGATACCTCAAAGGCGGAACGGCTGCAGGGCGTCAGAGCGGTTTTGACCGGGCAGGATATCCCCGATGTGCGGGTGGGGTTCTTAAAGGACCAGACCGTTCTCAAAAAGGATGTGGTTCGCCAGTTCAGAGACGAAGTGGCCGCGGTAGCTGCCACCAGCATGGAGATTGCGGAGGAAGCCGTCCGTCTCATCAAGGTCGAATATGAAAAACTGCCTGCCGTGTTTGACCCGTTCGAGGCCATGAAAGAAGGTGCGCCGCTGGTCCACGAGACCGATGCCAGAGGCCGGCCCGTCAAGAGCAACATCCTGCCCCTCCCGTGGCGATTTGCGGTAGGCGATATGGAACAGGCGCGCAGGGATGCCGCCTATATCGCAAAAGACACCGTGAGCACCACCTGGGTCAACCAGTGCTGCATGGGAACGAGCGGCTGTATTGCGGAGTTTGACCAGAACAACAACCTGACACTTTACGACCAGACCAATGTCATCTTCGGCCACATCGGCCGGATCACGGAATATTTTTCCCGCATCGGACTTGGGGGCAAAAAGATCCGCGTGGTCAACCCGGTCGTGGGGGGAAGTTTCGGGACCAAGCTGGATACGGATATCTATGAGTTCATCGCCATACAGCTGGCCCTCAAGACCCGGAAGCCGGTCAAGATCCTTTTTGACCGGGAAGAGGAATTCCGCGCCCTGCCGCCGAGGCAGCCCGCGATCTTCACCATTGAACAGGGCTGCGACAGGGATGGGAGACTTATTTTCAGACACTGCGAAGCGATACTGGACAACGGCGCGTACACCTCGTGGGGCGCCACCACCCCATCGGTGATGATCATGCCCATGTCCTCCCTCTATCGGGTCCCCAACGTCTATTTCAAGGCCGCCTGCGTATATACCAACAATATCTACGCCCAGGCCATGCGGGGATACGGCAATCCCCAGGCCACATTTGCGGTGGAGACCTCCATGGATTCTCTGGCTGAAGCCGCCGGGATCGATCCGGCTGAGTTCAGGCTCATCAACCGCAACCAGCCGGGCGACGAGACCCCGATGAAACTCAAGATTACCTCCTGCGGCCTTGAGGAGTGCATTACGGCTGTGAAGGACAGGCTTGGGTGGGATCGGAAGCAGGGGAGGAAAAACGGCCACGGGGTGGGCATGGCCTCCCTGATTCATGTGGCCGGAGGGGCCCGGGTCACCAAATCGGACGGGCACGGTTTCACGGTCAAGGTGGATGAGTTTGGACATGTGGACGTCATAGAGAGCGGGACCGATCAGGGCCAGGGGTCGCCGACCGTTATTTCCCAGATTGTGGCCGAGGCGCTCGGGGTAAGGCCCGAGGACGTGTTTCTGACATTCGGCGACACGGCCCTTGCCCTGTGGGATGCCGGCACCCATGCCAGCCGTCACACCTTCATGGCAGGCAACGCCGCGCTGATTGCCTGTGGAAAGGCCAAGAAGCAGATCCTCGAAATGGCGGTGGAACTGATCCCCAGGATTGTCAAGGCCGACTTCAAGCGCAGGAAGCGAAAAGACCCCGACTTTGTGGAACCTGACCTGGACTACGAATTGATCGCCAATCCCGAGGATATGGATATCCGGGACCGGATGATCTTCCCCAGAAAAGATCCGGAACACCCCTACTTCAAGGTGCCCATGGCCGGCATCCTTCGAGAAGGACTTCATGTGGGGATCGGAGAAAGCCGGGTCGTGGCGGCCGAGGCCTTTTATGATCCCCCCACGGAGATGCTGAACCGGGACATGAAGGGGAACCTCTCCATGACCTATGCCTTCGGCACCACCGGCGTGGAGGTGGAGGTGGATGAACAGACCGGAGAGGTCAAAATCCTCAAGCTCGTGGCTGCCCATGACGTGGGCAGGGCCATGAACCCCACCCTGCTCCTGGGACAGGTTTACGGGGCCGCCTACACGGGGGTAGGTTACGGCCTGACAGAGGAGATCAAGGTCCGGAACGGCCGGGTGATGAATCCCGGTTTCCGGGATTATCAGATGCTCACAGCCATGGATGTGATCCCCATTGAACCGGTCATCGTGGAGCCGGGAGATGAAGACGGCCCTTACGGCGCCAAGGGCGTGGGCGAACCCGGGCTTGTCCCCACGGCCCCGGCCATTGCCAATGCCGTGTATGACGCCATCGGCGTCCGCATCAGAGACCTCCCCATTACGCCGGAAAAGATTTTAACTGCACTTAAGGAAAGAAAGTGAAGGAAAATCAGAGGTCGGAAGTCGGAGGTCGGAGGACAGCGGTCGAAAGGCACAAGAACGAGCATCCAGTAACGAGCAACGGGTAACAAATATCCGGAATCCGGTTTCAGTCTGGGAGGGATGAATGACTGACAGGTTTTATCGCTTGGGCTGCGACATCGGCGGCACCTTTACCGATTTTGTGCTGCTCAATGACCGCACCGGCGACATCAGGATCAACAAGTGCCTGACCACCCCGAGCGACCCCTCGGATGCGGTGGAACTGGGCATCCGGCAGTTGGAGCGAACGGCCCCGGGTTTTGTTCAGGACCTGGACGAGGTGATTCACGGCACCACCCTGGTCATCAACTCCATTATCGAAAGAAAAGGCGCCAATACCGGGCTCATTACCACCAGGGGGTTCAGGGATGTCCTGGAACTGGGGCGGGAGATCCGGTATGCGCCGTATGACGTATTCGCCGAATTCCCCGAACCCTTGATCCCCAGACGGTTTCGTTTTGAGGTGGATGAGAGGGTCCGGAGCGATGGTACGGTGCTCAAACCTTTGGATCGTGACATGGCCAGGGAGGTGGTGCGCAGACTACTCCAAACGGGCGTGGAGTCCATCGCTGTGTGCCTGCTCAATTCCTTTGAAAATCCGACCCATGAACTGATGATCAAGGAGATCATCGCGGAGGAGGCCCCCGGGATTTCCGTGTCCATCTCCTACGAGGTCCTGCCTCAGATCAGGGAGTATGAGAGGACGAGCACCACGGTCACCAACGCATATGTCAAACCTCTGACCGGCCGGTATCTTTCCCGGCTGTCCGGCAGGCTTTCATCCATCGGCTTTGAAGGAAAGCTCTTCATCATGCTCTCCAGCGGCGGCATCACGTCCATTGAAACCGCTGCCGAGTTCCCTGTCCGGATTATTGAGTCAGGCCCCACGGCCGCGGTCATCTCCGGCCAGTATTACGGAAAGCTTTTCGATATTTCCGAGATGTTCTGCTTTGATATGGGCGGCACGACGGCCAAGTCGTGTCTGATCCAGAAGGGGGTGGCCGGGGTCGTCCCTACCTTTGAGGTGGGCCGTGTCCAGCGCTTCATGAAAGGGAGCGGCCTAACCATTCAGGTCCCGGTCGTTGATCTGATGGAAATCGGGGCCGGCGGGGGAAGCATCGCCAAGGTGAGCAGGATGGGCACCCTCCAGGTCGGTCCGGAGAGTTCCGGTGCGGATCCCGGCCCCATCTGTTATGCCAGGGGCGGGACCGATCCGGGCATTACCGATGCAGACCTCCTCTTAGGCTATCTGGACGAAAACTATTTCCTCGGCGGGGAGATGAAGCTGGACAGGGAGGCGGCGCGCCGCGGCATTGAAGAAAAGATCGCCCGGCCGCTCGGGGTCACCTTTATCCAGGCCGTCTGGGGCATCCATGACCTCATCAACGAGACCATGGCCGGGGCCGCAAAGACCCATATTGCGGAAAAGGGCGGCAACCCAAAGATCGTCACGGTGGTGGCCTTTGGCGGGGCCGGTCCGGTTCACGGCTATGGCCTGGCCAAAAAACTGGGCGCCCCGAGGCTTCTGGTGCCGCCCAATGCGGGCGTTGGCTCGGCCCTCGGTTTCTTTACCGCCCCTCGGGCATTCGATATGGTGAGAAGCCACAAGGTCCCCCTGAAAGAAGCCGATTTCAGTGAGATCGAGAAGATCTATCAGGAGATGGAGGCCGAAGGGGCCAGGACCCTCCAGAAATCCGGAGAAGCGGAGGATATCCGATTCGAGCGATCGGTGGACGCCCGTTTTGTAGGCCAGGGTTCCGAGACCCCGATCCCGATCCCTGAAAGGCATTTTACTGACGTGACAAGGGAGGATGTTCGGAAACGGTTTGACGACATCTACAAAAAACTCTACGGGAGGACCTATCCGGATTCCCCGGTGGAGTTTATCAACTTCAAGGTGCGTGCCAGTCTTCCTGAACGGCTCCTCCAGTTGCCGAAGATGAAGAGCGACCACACTGCTTCCCTCGAAGACGCCGTAAAAGGCCGGCGTCCGGCCTATTCCGGGATTGTCCGGGATTTTATCCCTCACACGGTTTATGACCGCTACAGGTTGTTTCCGGACGCGCGGTTTCATGGACCGGCCATTGTCGAAGAAAGGGAATCCACCGTGATCGTCGGCGAGGACGCCTCTGTTTCCGTGGATGAATACGGGTTCTTGTGGATAGAGTTTTAGTTGACAGGATTGACAGGATCATCAGGATTTCTTTAGAAAAATATCAATTGTTGTCTTTCAGCCCGAACATTTTGGCTATATATCCTGTCAATCCTGTAAATCCCGTCAAAAAGGGAGGAAACCATGGGGCATACATTTGATCCCATTACCTTAGAGATACTCTGGCGCCGGTTGATCTCCATTGTAGACGAAGCGGACAGCGCGGTGGCCCGCACCGCTTTTTCAAGCCTGCTGAGGGATGCCCATGACTACACCTGCATGTTTACCGACCGCAAGGGACGAGAGCTGGCACAGGGCTCCTTTGCCACCCCCGGCCAGTCCGGGGCTATGGCGCTGGGCATCAAGAAACTGGTCAACGATCTTCCCCCGGACAGCTACGGGCCGGGCGATGTCTATATCACCAATGACCCCTGGGCCCTGGCCGGACACCTCAATGATGTCTGTGTCATGAGTCCCATTTTTTACAGCGGAAAATTGACCGGCTGGACCGCGTGCGTATTCCACCACTCCGACATCGGCGGCCGGGTATCCTCCGACAATCATGACGTATTCGAAGACGGCCTCTTCATCCCCCTGGTCAAGCTGGAAGCGGGTGGCGTGATCAACCAGGCTGTCATCGATATGATCCGCTGGAACGTCCGAACGCCGGACGAGGTGCTCGGAGACATCCGTTCACAGATCGCGGCCAACCATGTATGCGCCGAAAAGATCTGTCAGATGGTGGAAGAGTACAAGCTTGACGGTCTGGACGCCCTGGCCGACGAAATCATCGGCCGTACGGAAAAAAGCATGCGCGATGCCATCCTGAAGGTGCCGGACGGCATCTACCGGGCAGAGGGAATCGTGGAACAGATAGAGGGGAAGAAAGACGTTGTCATCAAAGCGGCTGTCAACGTGACCGGAGACGCCATCACCGTTGACCTGGCCGGATCTTCGCCCCAGGTCGACTGGGGGGGCAATGTGGTTTACAACTTTACCTATGCGTATGTCTTTATGGCCATGAAAAGCATGTTCGATCCGGACATACCCAACAACGACGGGTGTGCGGTGCCGATCGCCATGACCGCACCGGAGGGGAGTGTGGTCAACTGCCGGTTTCCCGCAGCCGTGGCCGCCCGGATGCAGATCGGCCATTTTATGACGGAAATCATCTACCGGGCCATGGCCGGCGCCCTTCCGGACCGGGTCATCGCCGGGAGCGGCGGGACCCCGGCGACCATGAACGTCTTCTACGGGAAACGACATGACGGGACCCCCTGGCATGCTGTGATCATCCGCGGTGGCGGCATGGGCGCGAGCGCCCGCAATGACGGCTACTATGACTACATCTTCCCGGCCAACGGCGCCAATACGCCGGTGGAAATATTTGAGAGCGACACGCCCCTGATCGTGGAAAAGAGAGAACTGCTGAACGATTCCGGGGGACCGGGAAAGCAGAAAGGGGGCCTGGGGAGACGTGTGGTTTTCAGGGTTCCGGATGACGCATATGCGCCCATTCCCCCGGTGAACCTCGGCATCCAGTCAGGGAGGTACCGCTACCCGCCCGAGGGCCTGTTCGGCGGCAGAAACGGGGCCAGGGCACGGTTCCTGATCAACGACCGGGATGGAAACCCCTACGGGTTGACGCAGTTGGGCCCGGGCGATCGGGTCACCATGGACGCTGCGGGCGGCGGCGGATTCGGCGATCCCCTGGAACGCCGCCCCGAACAGGTGGAACAGGATGTGATCGACGGATATGTCAGCATTGAGAGTGCCCGCTCGGACTATGGCGTTGTCATGGATCCCGGGACCCTCAGGGTCGACTTCCCGGCCACGCAAAAGCTGCGCAAGGAGATGAAAGCCGCCCCCTGATTAGCAGGACCGTCGCTTGCGAAAGCCGAACATCGAACATGGAACGTTCAACTTCCAATGTCGGATTCGGTGCGACAAATATCCGGTATCGAGCATCCAGCCATGAAACGCTTCATCTACCTTGACAATGCTGCCACGTCTTTTCCAAAGCCTCCGCAGGTGATTGCGGCAATGCATCGCTTTATGACCGAAGTGGGGGCCAATCCGGGCCGGGCCGGACACCAGAAGGCGGTGGAGGCCGGTCGAATCATCGAAAATGCGAGAAAGAGCCTGGCCGCACTTTTCAATATTGCCGACCCGAACCGGATCGTGTTTACCCTGAATGTGACAGAGGCTTTGAACATGGTCATCTACGGCTTCCTGAAGCAGGGCGACCACGTCGTCACCACCTCCATGGAACACAACTCGGTGCTCCGGCCGCTGCGTCACCTGGAGTCAGAGGGCGTCATCACCCTCTCCATTGCGGCATGCGATGCAAAAGGCCGCCTCGATCCCGTCACACTCCCTCCCCTGATCCAAAAAAACACCGCGCTGATGGTCCTCAACCACGCATCCAACGTATGCGGGACCATTCAGGATGTAAAGGCGGTGAAACAGGCTGCCGGAGAGGTCCCGCTCCTTGTGGATGCGGCCCAGACCGCCGGCTGTTTTCCCATTGACGTCGAGGCCGACGGCATTGATTTTCTGGCCTTTACGGGCCACAAGGCCCTGCTGGGTCCCCAGGGGACGGGGGGCCTGTACGTGCGCCAGGGGCTGAACATTCATCCGTTGATACGGGGCGGCACCGGCAGCGTTTCGGAAAAAGACATACAACCCGATTTCTTTCCTGATATGCTGGAAAGCGGAACCCGGAACAATGTGGGCATTGCAGGCCTGGGCGCGGCCGTGGATTTCATACTGGAAACAGGGGTAAAGACCATCAGGGAGCATGAGAGGGTACTCACACAGGCCCTGCTGTCGGCGCTTCATGATGTGGGGGGGGTCACCGTTTACGGGCCGCTGGATGCGGGGGCACAGACCCCTGTCCTGTCGCTGACCTTTGACAGCCTCCTGCCGCCGGGCGACCGGTATGATTACGGCGGGTGCGGCGCGGTCAACCTGGAGCTCATGGAAGAAGAGATCTACCCGGCCGAGGCCGGGGATATCCTGAACACCGAATATGATATCCTGGTCAGGACCGGACTTCATTGTGCGCCCATCGCCCACAAAACCTTGAAAACCTTCCCCGACGGGACTGTCAGGATCAGCATGGGATACTTCAATACCCTTGAAGAGATGGACATAACGGCCCGCGCCGTGCGACGGATCGCCGGCAGGGAACATTAGGGGCACTTTTTATGGAACCTCTCCCCCGAACAAGACGCGACCTGGAATTTTTTCCGATCCAGCACCAGGGCCGGCAGTTTGTCCTCATCCGGGACGCCCTGGGACTGGTGGATGAGGGAAAGGCCGTTGGGCTGCCCCTCTACCAGATCATGGCCCTCCTGGATGGCACGACAACGGTCAGAGATCTTCAGACGGCACTGATGCGGCAGCAGGGGGGTATGCTGGTGGACACGGACGAAATCAACAGCCTGTTGGCGCACCTGGATGAATCCTTCCTTCTGGATTCCGAGCGATATCAAAAGGCAAAGGCGGAAATTATCGCCAATTTCACCTCAAAACGGATCAGACCCTGCTCACACTCCGGCAAAAGCTATCCGGACAACCGGTCCGAGCTGGATGCGAGGCTTGATGAGATCCTGCAAAGCCAGCCGGCCCCGCCTGAACCGGTGGGCGGCATGGTTGCGCTCATTGCCCCCCACATTGACCTCAATGTGGGGGGCAAGGGCTATTCGACCGCCTATCAGTTGCTGAAACACACCGCGCCTTCACGGATCATGGTCCTTGGCATCGGGCATCAGCTGCAAAACGCCCTCTTCTCTCTTACGGACAAGGACTTTGAGACGCCCCTGGGAATCGCCGGCGCCGACCGGAAGGCCGTCCTCCAGCTGAGGGAAGCGGGCCGGGACCGTATCGCGCCGGACGATTTCGTCCATCGTTCCGAGCACTCCATTGAATTTCAGCTCATCTTTGCCCAACACATCCTGAATGACCGCCCGTTTACGGTCGTCCCGATCCTCTGCGGGTCGCTCCAGACAGGTCTCCCTGAATACAGCAGACAGGCTTATCAGAAAGCGGCAGGCCCTTTTCTCGAGACCCTGAGGACCCTGCTCAATGAACCGGAGCAGGACACCCTCATCCTGGCGGGGGTCGATTTCTCCCACATCGGACCCAAATTCGGCCACCCCATGCCGGCTCAGGCTATGGAGGATCAGGCCCGGGCCCATGACCGCAGACTGCTGGAACACCTCACCAGGCTCGATGCAGACGGTTTCTGGGAGGAATCCATAAGGGTCGGGGACCGGTTCAATGTCTGCGGGTTTTCTGCCATGGCCTGCCTCCTTGAGGTGCTGCCGGAATGCCGGGGAGAGACCCTCACCTATGAAATATGGCACGAGGCCCCTACCCGCTCGGCCGTCAGCTTTGCCTCTCTTGTCTTTACCTCTTAACGCGCTTTTGGCCTTCATGTTTTCCGGATCCCCCGGGAATGGGGATGCCCTTGCGTGGTACGGCCGGTTTTGTGTTGACCCTCACCCGCTTATCTCACTTCTTCCGGGGGATCGGGTTCCTTTTTTTCGAAAATTCCCGCCGATTCGGCCGCCTTTTCAGCCTCTTCCAGACGGGCTCTGGCCTTTCCGACCTTCCTGACGGCCTTGTCCGCTTTGCTCCGGGCATCTGTGACCGCCGCTTCCGCTTCATTCAGGACGTCTTGATCCTTCATCTCCGATCTGGCCTCATTCAGGCGACGCGTTGCTTCCTCTACTGCTGCTTCCGCTTCTTCGGCCTCTTTTCGAGCCTCATCCGCCCTTTTCCGGGCCTGTTCCAGGCCATCCGCGGCTGCCGCCATTTCCGCAGCCCTGCCTTCCTCGGGCTCGGCATCCAGTTCAATATCCTCCGCAGCCAGAACGAGCACCGCTACCGAAAGTCGATTCAGGATTTCCTCTACGGATTCCCGAAGAAAACTCACCATCCGATCTCCGCGCAGGCGAAAAGGGATAAATACAAGTGCTGCATCACCTGAATGGGCAGCGATGGTTTCGACCTCTCTGTTTTCTATGATTTCAAGCCGTGCCTCGATGCGTACATCATCGAGCATATTCTCGATGCCTTCACTGCTGCCGCCTCCCTCTGCAGACCCCTGGGAAACGGTCAACACGCGGATCGTCGCATCTTCCCAGTCGGAATTTCTCTTGATAAGGTACGCCAGCAGGATCATGAGGCGGCTTGTCGCGTCATCGCCCCACCAAACATCGATACGCCTTTCATGGCCGGGGGCGGCCTCCAGCCGGTCCCATTCCCCGGCTTCCTCGTCCAGAATTACGATATTGCATCCCAGCCGGAAAGCCATGCGAACATACCGGCTGTATCGAAGCTGACTCAATCCCAGGACTTTTCTGGGAAGCTTTTCCATCCAGTTCAGCAGGAGAGTGTTGACCCGGACCGGACCAATACCGAGGCTCTGTACCAGCGTATGCACCGCCACACCCAGATCAGGAGCGATTACCACCAGGGGAAATGCATTCAGGCCCTTTTCCGCAATATCCTTTCGCAATTCAGCCTCAGCCTCTTTACGGGCCTTCAGCATCTTCAATCCGGTTCCTTCCAACACGCGCACCGCTGTCGTCAGACCGCTTTTTCCCTCTATCCAGGAGGCAAAAGTGAGCAATTGCCTTCTCCGGTGGGTGTCATCGGAAAAGGCGAGCACGTGCGGACGCCAGTCCCGGGGATGCTCAGGTTCGGCAGCGGCATCCAGGAGATTCTCGCGAATGCGCTGCAGGTAATAGGAGCGACGGCTGTCCGCCCATCGGGCAGGCCCCGCGGTCCTTTTGAGATACTGATACACAGCGAAAAGAAGCGAGATGGCCACAATCCCCGCTGTAATGTCTACGGCCAGCATGACGCCCAGACACGCAAGAAAACCCAGGAGGCTGAGCCGGGGATCAAACCACCGAAACCTTGGCCGAAAAGAAGGGCTGGAAGATCTCGATTCAAAAAAGGTGGCGTAATTCAGCAGTCCATACGAGATGAGAAAGAACATGGAAACGACAGCTGCGATCATGTTGAGGTTTCCCATGGCAATGGTGGCGAGAGCGATAACCGAGGAAAGCAGCACGCCCCTGCGAGGGTTCTGCGCGGGACCTTCTCCATGGGCAAAGAAGCGTAGAAAGGGGAAGATGCGATCTCCCGCCAGTGACTGAAGGATTCGAGGGGCCCCCAGAAACGATGCCATAGCAGAGGAAAGCGTTGCCGAAATCACACCGGCATCAATGAGAAGGTTGACCGATGCCACCTTTTTCATGGCCGCGTAGTCTGATGCCAGCCTGGCTACAGACAGAGAACCGGCAAACACCACGGCTGCGCCAAAGTAAATTACAATGGAAAGTCCTACTGCCGTAAGCGTGCCCAGGGGAAGACTGCGGCCGGGGTCCCGAAGATCCCCGGACATGCTGACCCCTTGTGTAAATCCGGTGACAGCAGGAAAAAAGATCGCAAAAAGCGTCCAGAAGGGAAGCGTCTGGGCCGGCGTTGCCAGGTTCGCTCTGAAAATGCTGTCGTCCCATGCCTTCAGCCCTCCCCAGAAAAAGGAAGTCAGGGCAAAGGCCAAGAGCGCCATCACGACATATTGAAATCGCGTGGCCCAGTCCGCGCCCACCCAGGCAAAAATGAAGAGGAATCCAACCGCAAGGATAGCAATGATCTCGGACGGGAGAAACAGCTGAGAAGGGAGCATGCCCCTGACGGCTTCACCAAAGCCAATGCAGTAAAAGGCGATGGAAACGGACTGGGCCATGAACAGGACGATGCCGATAGCCCCGCCAAATTCCACCCCCAGGGTTCGGGAGATCAGGTAATAGTCTCCTCCCCCTTTGACGCGCAGGTTGGTCGCAATGGCGGACAATGAGATGCCGGTAAGCACTGAGATGGCATTGGCCAGACCAATGATCAGCAACGCCTTTTCCAGCCCGGCCATGCCCACCACATAACCCAGTCGCAGAAACAGAATAATGCCCAGGATGGTGAGGATGCTCGGGGTAAAAACACCTGCGAACGTGCCCAGCCCGCCCCGTCTTGCACCGGCAGCAGGCCGGCCTTTTTCCGGATTGTTTTCCATCACGACAAGTTATGGTTCAGCGTAGAGCCTTCTCTGACCGCAATCACCCGCCCCTCTCACGCAAACAAAAGTTCGTACAGGTCCTGAACGGATCCGACGCCCGACACTTTCATCCGGCTGGGAGCCTTCAATCCTTCCAGGCTGGTTTTTGGGAGAATGCCCTGGGAAAACCCAAGTTTCTGAGCCTCATTAAGCCTCATTTCCGGCTGGTTGACCGCCCGTACTTCGCCTGCCAGTCCCACTTCCCCGAACACAACCAGGTCACGGGTGAGAGGCCGGTCCAGGAAGCTTGACATCATGGCCGATACAATCCCGAGATCGGCCGCCGGCTCATCTACCTTCAGTCCCCCGGCCACATTGACAAAAATATCCTGATCGCCCAGTTCGATCCCCAATCGCTTTCCCAATACGGCCACGAGCAGCGAAATCCGGTTGTGATCCACGCCAACGGCCGTCCGCCGCGGCATCCCCAGCGGGCTCGGCCCCACCAGCGCCTGGATCTCAATCAGGAGGGGGCGGGTCCCTTCAACGCAGGAGATAACAGCAGAGCCCGGTACACCCTCAGGCCTCTCTTCCAGGAATATCTTGGAAGGGTTCCCCACAGCCTCGAGCCCGGAGTCCTTCATCTCAAATACACCGATCTCGTTGGTGGAGCCGTAACGGTTCTTGACCGCCCGCAATATCCTGAAGGCATGCCCCCGGTCCCCTTCAAAATAGAGAACCGTATCCACAAGATGCTCCAGGACTTTTGGGCCGGCGATGGCCCCATCCTTTGTTACATGGCCGACAAGGAACACGGAAGTCCCCGATCCCTTGGCGTAGGCCATCAGTCGGGCTGCTACTTCCCTTACCTGCCCCACACTTCCCGGGGCCGAGGGGATATCGTCCGTATAGAGGGTCTGGATCGAGTCAACGGCGATAACGTGCGGTTTGAGAGGGGACATCTGTTCGAGAAAATCCTCGATACAGGTCCCTGTCATGACATACAGATTTTGGGAATGAATGCCGAGCCTCTCGGCCCTGAGCTTTATCTGCTGCGCGGATTCCTCTCCTGAAAGGTAGAGGGAGCGCAATTTCTGCCTCGCCAGACCGTCCAGTACCTGAAGGATGATGGTGGACTTTCCGATGCCGGGGTCCCCTCCGATCAGAATCAGCGAACCGGGCACCACGCCGCCGCCAAGGGTCCTGTCAAATTCGGAGAGTCCGGTCCTCAGTCGCATGTCCGAGATGAAAGAAATGGCATCCAGAGACTCTGCACGACCTGTCACTGAGACGCGGGTTTCCTTCCTGAACGGCCTCCGGACCTCCTCCACCATGCTGCTCCACTGTCCGCAGTCCGGGCATCGACCCATCCATTTGATGGCCTCGTACCCGCAGTTCTGGCAGATGTAGGTGGTTTTATCCTTCTTGGTCATGACGATGGATGCCTTGAATCGTACCTGTACAGGGAAAAATGCCCTCAGGCTCTCATCGCTGCGTATGAGACCTCTTTGGAGGGGCGCTTCAATCGCAAATCGGCAATCGAAAATCGCAAGTCTCGCAGTCGCGTTACTCCCACCGGCCGTTATCCCTTTTCCTGAGATCGGTGTACCCCACCCTCCCCTGCTCATTGATAAAAGAACTCAACAGCCAGTTCACCAAACTGATCACCAGGGCGCCCAATACAGCCGACCAGAAGCCGTGCACCTCAAATCCCGAAATAACACCCGAGGCCATTTTCAACAGGACCGCATTGATGACAAACGTGAAGAGCCCCAGCGTCAGGATATTGATGGGGAGGGTCAGGATGAACAGAATCGGCCGGAAAAACGCATTCAGGATGCCCAGTATGGCAGCCGCGAAAAAGGCGCTGAAAAATCCGCTCACCTCGATCCCGCTTATCAGATAAGATGCAATCGTGATGGCTGCGGTCAACACGAGCCATCGTATAAGAATTCCCATGGGGTGTTTCTCCTTTGCTCGCCCGGGTCTCAGACCCCTTTCTCTCCCTGGTTACGCCTTCTCATCGAGCCCCCACGATTGTAGTCCATAACCATTTGGGAAGTCAAACTTTTCACCGGAAAGGCATTTAGGGATGGCGGAAACAGCGGAAAACTGCTATATAATGCTCGGGGCAGCTTAACGGCGTCAACCCATTTGGTGGTCCCGCCGCAGAAAAACCGCGATCTGTCATGAAATGTGGGCGTACCGGCGACTTGTGACACTTCAGCCGCTTCAGACACCTTGGTCTGCTTTCCCGCATACAGGGTTAGAGGTTTGGGATATGGATGCACGCATCGCAAAAGGGATCGAATTGATCGGCGCTTCGCAGAAAATCCTGGTATTTACCGGGGCCGGGCTCAGCACCGAGTCGGGAATCCCCGATTTCAGGAGCCCCGGAGGCATATGGGAGAGATATGATCCCGCCGACTTCTATTTTCAGAAATTCATTTCCGATGAAAACGCACGGGTAAAATACTGGCAGATGAGTACCGAGTTTTACGATACCATCCGCGATGCCGTGCCCAACCGGGCCCACCTCGCCATCAAGACCCTGGAAGACCGGGGTAAACTGCTGGCCGTGGTAACGCAGAACATTGACAACCTGCACCACAAGGCGGGCAATTCACCGGAGAAGATCATTGAACTCCACGGCACGGTGATATCGGTTTCGTGCCTGAGCTGCAGAAAAAAATATGAGAGAGATGATATTCAGACCCGTCTGAGTTCAGGAGTAGAAGTCCCTTACTGCGATGACTGCGGCGGCATACTGAAGCCCGACACCATTTCGTTCGGGCAGGCCATGCCCCAGGAAGAGATGGAGCGATCGATCCGGTATGCGGGGCAGTGCGACCTCTGCATTGTGCTGGGCTCTTCGCTGGTGGTCTACCCGGCAGCCTCCGTACCCATTCACGCAGCACAGAGCGGCGCCAGGCTGATGATCATCAACCGGGACCCCACACCCCAGGACCCCGAAGCGGATCTCGTCATCCGCATGTCGGTGTCCGAGGCCCTGGATCGAATGCTGCAGATTCTTTTTGCTTGAAAATAAAATGTGTTGAGGCTATTTGTTAACTCCGTGGCCCCTGAGTGCCCTGTGAGAGACAAAGCGTTGAAGGAGGGTTTTTATGCTGCGCATCGGTTTTGTAGGTTGGCGGGGAATGGTCGGATCCGTGCTTATGGGCCGGATGAGAGAGGAACAGGACTTCAAAGGCTTTGAGCCGATTTTTTTCACCACCTCCAATGTGGGTGGAAAAGGACCGGAAGTCGGTCTGGACATCCCGCCGTTGAGAGATGCCTATGACATCGACCTCCTGTCATCACTCGATATCGTCGTTACCTGTCAGGGCGGCGGCTACACCAAAGACGTCTATCCCCGCCTGAAAGAAGGCGGGTGGAAGGGCTACTGGATCGATTCGGCCTCCACCCTTCGACTGGATGACGAGGCCATTATTGTCCTCGATCCGGTCAACAGGTCTGTCATCGACGCCGGGCTGTCTTCCAACATTAAAACCTATGTAGGGGGCAACTGTACGGTCAGCCTGATGCTCATGGCCCTTTCAGGCCTCTTTGCACAAGGCCTCATTGAATGGCTATCGGCCATGACCTACCAGGCGGCATCCGGCGCAGGGGCCAGCAACATGAAAGAGCTTGTCGAACAGATGGTTGTAATTGGAAACGCCTCAAAACCCCTGCTGGACGACCCTGCATCCTCGGCCATTGCCATCGATGAGGTGGTAACCGCGCAGATGCGCTCAGGCGCCTTCCCCACGGACAATTTCCTGGCCCCTCTTGCCGGGAGCCTCATCCCCTGGATCGATTCCCCAATGGAATCGGGCCAGACAAGAGAAGAGTGGAAAGGCCAGGTTGAAACCAACAAGATCCTGAAGACCAAAGAGCCCATTCCGGTTGACGGCATCTGCGTGCGGGTGGGCGCCATGCGCTGTCACAGCCAGGGTCTCACGATCAAACTGACCCGGGATATCCCCCTTGACGAGGTCGCCGATATTATCAAAACCGGGAACCCGTGGGCGACCCTGGTCCCGAATGACAGGGAATCCACCCTTAAACACCTGACCCCCGCAGCAGTAAACGGAACCCTGACCGTCCCGGTGGGCAGGGTAAGGAAAATGCTCTTGGGGCCCGAGTACCTGACTGCCTTTACCGTGGGGGACCAGCTCTTGTGGGGGGCGGCCGAACCGATCCGTCGGATACTCAACATCGTCATTGAGCATCTGTCGTAGTTTCCAGCCGGGTCCGGTTTCTGATCTACGACCGGGAATGTGTTGACAAACCGAACCCCGTGACTAAAATAGGACCGCAGTTCGCGCCTTGCGGAAGTGGAAAGCTCACTGGTGGGGCTCCCGGACTTCAAATCCGGTGTGCGGGGCTAAAACCCTCGCAGGTGGGTTCGATTCCCATGCACTTCCGCCATAACAATTTCAATAAGTTAGGGTACTTCATTAAAGTGGAGTACCTTTTTTGTTTTAGGGCCGAAAGTGCCAAAAAGTGCCATATTGTACACCAAAATCAGGACAATTTCAGGACAGCATGAAGGGGCTCATCATGACTGCTTAAAACCATCACCATTTTATGGAGATGGGATGAGACATCCAATTGGACCTTGGTACAATAGGAAGGTATTTGGGTCGTGACCCGCCCATCGCAGCAGACGCGCCAGTCCTTATTCCTTTGCCTTGGCGTAGGTCGCTATCACCTTCTGCCAGGTGCTGTCCGGGTTGAAACGACTCATCGCCTGGGCCGCCTTCGTCGTGTCCTCTCCCAGGTCCTTTTGATACACAATGCCATCATGGTTCGCCATGAACGTCATGATCCCTGATGCCCCGTATTGAGCGGGATAGGCCACCAGGGCGAACCCTCCGAGCATCTTTCCTTTTACCACATAGTCATAGGCCCCGCCCGGCGCGTTTTCCCCCTGGGCAGTCAGCATCCTGTAATAATAGCCATGGTAGGGAGAAGGCCTGCTATCCGACTGTTTGAAGGCGTAACCCTCTTCCTGAGCCTCTGCGAGGAGTGGGCCCAAGGGACTTTGCGCATCCCCTTCTGTTGCCTCCCGAACCTGCGGTCTTGGTGAAAATATTGCCCAGCGTCTTTTAGTGTCCGCTGCCTCCCTAATTTTGTAGAGTATCAAAATCGATTCCACCTCAAAACCATAGGTCAAATCACCCACCTGCCATGGGCACCTCCCCTAAGAAAAATAGTCCATTCATCTACCACATTGAATCTATATCCCCATTGACAATGAATGAAAACTGCTGATAAGCAATCTCTGAAAAGGAGTAACGACATTTGGACCTTGCTGAACGCCTGAGAATCGATCGTTCCGTGGATCAGAACGGCAACGTGTTATTTACCGAAAAGTTCCTTATACAGCAAGGGGTTTGATGTGGACTCGGCTACAGACACTGCCCCTACAGTCCAAAGCATAAGACGCGGAATAAGGAATTATCAGATAGGCTGAAAGCCTATCTGAGAAGTTTAACTGGATTTTGACATTGATGATGAAAGCAGGCGCATTTGGTTTAGCCAGCAGGGAAGCATTATGTGGAGGCGCGTTCATAAATAGATTTGTCCTTGCAAAATTTCTTCAAAAAAAATCGAGTGATACTTGTCGAGGAATGGATCAGAAGATCCCACGGAATTAAGCATCGGTAAGCTCTGAGACCTCCCAAAGAGCTTTCCAAAACCCTTACGGCGTCTTCTCATGCTCGTTAATTGGTGAATGACCGCGCACCGATTCCTAAAGCTCCGATTTCCATAGGCCAATTTTTGTAATTACATGGTTAGCGCCTACCACTCTCCATTTTACGTCTATCGAGAAGGTTAGCCATGAAAATCCATCTCAAAATGAATAAGCCCTGCTCCTGATGGGCGTTATCTGCCTGTTGGGAGCTCACCACGTTTTCCAGACAAAGCCAAACCCATCGTGAGATGAGGACGGAAAGCCACGGGTCTTATATTCGCCTGTTGAGCCTGTTCTTAGAGAATCTTGCTTTTGAAAGATAGCCGGGTTGCCGAGTGTGACATCGTCAAGGTCACATCAGGTGCAGTTCGGCTTTTTTTATTGTGGCTCATCAATGAGGTTTACCAATGGAGAAACCCCTCAAAATCTGGATACCTTGCTCCCGATAGGAGGCTTTTCGTTCTATTGGGAACTATTAAGGTCCTATCGGGATAAAGCCAAACCCACCGTGAGATGGGGACGGAAAGCTATAGTTTCTGATATTCCGGCCACCTGTCAGAACTGAGAGAGGCCTTTCAAATAGAAAGGAGGTAGTCCAAGAGGAGATACTTAATGCAAACACTGCAGAGATTGAAAGGAGGTTCATTATGAAAAAGTTCAACAAATCTATTTTGCTGGCCCTCGCCATCATGCTCGTTTTTGTGGTGAGCTTTTGGAACCAGCCCGCAAAAGCCGAGGGAGTTTGTGGGTTTACACAATCGTCCTGGCAATTAAACATCAGAATTCAACTTTCACCTGAAGCATGGGCAGCTGCCAGGGGCCTTTTGGAAGGTTATGGTGTTCCTGAAATTCTTTATTATCCCCTTAATCCTCTCAGTGCAAACGTCAGCATTTTTGAATACTACACCGTACGCGATGAGGCCGGGGATATGACTGGCAACGGACAGGGACTTGCGGTTCAGCTCGCGCTCACTGTAGTTGACTTCAGGAGTCCAATAGGCCCATGGGGGTCTCCGTTGAGTTCCCTATTTCTTAAGGGCTTCAACACGAGCGTGGCAGGTATTCAAAGATCCATTGGTGAAGGTTGGGTAGATCCGGGTGGGATGACAGCGGAGCAGCTAAAGAGCGATATCGTTCGCACGCACAGGACCCAGAGGTATGAGGAATTCGTTCATGCCGGGGAGGTTCTGAAGCAGATCGACCGCGTCGAATACAACCTGAAATGCGAAGGTCCGGCAGGCGAAGTGAAGTTTCAGACATCTTACCTGAAACGCAATGACCCTACGTTTTTTGCCTGTGGAGACTGCAAAAGTGAAATGTGCTACATAATCGGTGTTTGCTTTATCGATGATATGGCCGTTTCGCCACGTCTATATGATTTCTATATGCGGGCCACTACATATACCATTGCCGAGGAAGACTGCATAAATTTCAATCTCAAATTCAACCTTGAGGATCAAACATTAGCCAAGATCTTTGAGGATAAGAATAACACAATCATTGGGTTTGAGGAGCAGTTTCGTGATGCTCGCTTTGCTTTACATCCTTTGACACCTTAATGGCGGACCAACGCTGTATCTGCACGCCCGATACTCTGAAGGGTACAGGCTTTCTTCAATCCTTCCCAAACAGGGGAAAGACCTCTCTTTCCCCTGTGTTAATGACCCCCAGCACCTCTTCAAACTTATATTCGCCTTTTTCGCCTCATTGAACAATCCAAGTTCATAACCGCCTGGATAAACTCTCCCGACATGGGGTTCTACAGCCTCGACTACGAATACTGGAAGAGAGGCAAGGACGGGTCAGGCGATCCTTCAATCCTGAGTTCTTTGTGAGAATCTCGATAAAGGACTACCTGCTGATGAACCTCCGTGCCGAGTCCAGTGCGGTGGGCCAGCTCCGGCATCTTCAGGAGCAGGGGATTGACGACATTATCCTTGTGGTGGAAATAAAGGACGATGAAGATGACAGCGAGGCCACCCTGGCAAAGGAGCAATTTGGAAGAGAACCTTTCAAGAACTTGAACAAGAGACTCCGAAAGGCAAATCCCATTGATTTCCCTGACCCATTCCGAAATTCACTCAACCAGCAATACATCTTCTTCCTGCTGCGGCCGTCAGAATATGCCAGGTGGTTCAGCGAGCTGAGGTCCGGCCTGTTTATTTACAATTTGGAAGTTGTTGTAATAGATTAGCAAGGTAGCTGGACGGTATCTCCAAGAGAAAGGCAATTTTTTTCCAGTATCAGACCCGGAAGTTTCCGAGCGTCGATAATCTTGGGGGCAAATGAAGCTCGGACTAACCAAAAGTAACTTTCTTTTTGTGAAAAATATGACTATAGCCACCGAATCCAATTTTGTGCGCAAAGCTGACGCCGTTCTCCACCTCTCTAGCCCTTCCCCTTCCCGCCTCTCACAAAAAAACCTTGCATTTCCAAAAACTCCCATGTTAATTTTACTCAAATTAGCCCAGTCAACCCTAATAAGAGGCTTGCCGTGGAAAGAATAGCCAAACCCCATTTCTCATAATAGAGAGATGGGGTTTTGTATTTCCTGACAGCAAGGATCGTGAATGCCGAGTCTTATGCCGGTTTCACCCCAGCCAGCCGTTTGGTGATATCACAGGTTTTTTGAGCTTGACGATATTTTGGGTTTTGACACAAGGAATGGGATAAAGCGCGGGTGGGATTTTTTGAATTCTACGCAATGTTCTCAGCAAGGACGTAGGTTATGTTGCGAGTAGCCACAACCCAGTGAAACGATGGTAATTTTAGCTTTTGCCGTGAGAAGCGAAAAATATTCAATAAAAGCAAGATGTTAACCGATTCTTGGCCGTATTGGCGTTCCCACCCGGCAACATAATATTTCCGCTCTTTGTAAACCTCCCCGTGAAGGGCCTTTGTGTAAACCTCCCCTCTATAAACTATCCAACCAGGCCATTAAGTCCCCCTCGTTTTCCCACTGGAGTAATTCATCTATCTTTGAATCGTCCACGAAGAGCGATTGCATGTGCCGTGTGAAGCGCCTCTGGATATGTCGCTTCCGATCAATGTCCAGATGAAGGTATATGGTGGTGGATTGTATGCTGTCGTGACCCAGATGTGTCTGGATGTCTGTGATGGGATGACCGTTATACAGCATATTCACCGCCCGACTGTGACGAAAGCTGTGGACAGGATTGATATATTGGAGGCGCTTTGGCGAAAGGACCTTTTCCAGATACTTTCTGCAGATCCGGTAAATGCCATGCCGGGTGAGTTCCTCCCTCCTCTGATTGATAAAAATTCGGTCCTGATAGGCGGATTTTGGCGGGACACGGTATTTCCGGATATAAAGCTGCAACAGATGACAGGTTTTCGGTTCAAGGGTTAGGAGCCGGAACCGTTGCCCCTTTCCCAGAATCGCCAGAGATTTTTTTGTGGGATCAAAATAGTCCAGATTGAGCGTTGTGATTTCACTGGCCCTGGCGCCGGAATCATAAAGCAGATGGAGGAGTGCATAATCCCTGAAGCCCTCTTTTCGTCTCAGATCAACGGATTGAAACACCTGAAGGATTTCGTCCTGGTAAAGAAACCCGACAAGCGGTTTCTGGCTTCGTTTCTGGGGGATATTGGAGATGTACGATGGATAAAACAATCATTTTGAATGTTCGGCGGGAAGCCTAGTTTATTGATCTCAGGAGGCCTTCGCACTGGGAATTGAACCGTGACAATTTGAACTGTGGGTTCAAGTCTTGACCATGTGTTTTTGCGTATTTCCAATTCTATTTTTTTCTTGACTTTTTGATTCCGGGAGCATTTATTCTCTTATAAGAACATTTCAAGTCATCATCATTTAACCTTCTTATTGGAGGTGCCAAATGGTGAATTACCTCAAAATGCTTCGGCCTCGCTCCTAACGGAACAGGTGTTCTGTCGGGAGCCCTCCACACATTCCAGGTAACTGGACCAAATCACAGCCAAATTCGATTCAGAACCTAACGCAAGCAGCCCCCTGCTCCTAAGCTTTGCGCGTATAAACGCAAATCTGCTGAAATCGTGTTTTCTCCTCATTATGAAATGAGGAACCATTCGAAAAAACAGGAACCCCCAAAGTCATAGGGGAGAATGTTTCCTTCTCAGCATTTAGCCCCTATCGTAGAGGCCCGGCATGGAGAACTCTTGTGCAACTCACAGCCTGTCGACAGAAGTTGTCAAGCCTGTCACCTGGTTAATTTCTAAACCTTCACTTCCTGATTGAATTGTCCTCAAGAAAGGGGGTAACAAAATGAGAAAATTACTCGTGAGCATCTGCGCCCTTATAATGGCCTTTATGTTTGTATCGTGTAAAACCACTCCTAAAGCCACTTCAGAAACGAGCAAGCCTGAGAAACCATTGGCTACAGGTTCATTCAATCTTAATGGTAAATGGAAAGGAACCGGTGAGTGGAAAAACGAGTATGAAAGTGGCACATTCAATGTGCAATATGAAGTAGTCCAAAAAGGCATGGAAATCACAATGATAAATACCCGGTCAGGGTCTAAGTTCTCAGGAACTCTGAACGGGAATATCATCCACATGGAAAGCACCAGTTTTATTGATTCAAAAGGATATACAATCCTTGTACCTGCTCGTGAATGCAACATTTCTCAAGATGGAAACACTGCCACTCTTGATTACGAATATGTCTGGGAGGGTTATGGCTCGGAGGGACGAATAAATCGAGGCCGAGGGAATATGAAAATCACTTTGATCCGTGAATAGGTCATTCGAGTTGAGCAAAATCCGAACCCTTTACACTTTCCACGGATCTAAGATCCGGAGTTGTTCGCCCAGGATATAAACAGGCAGAGTCTAAGCGGGGGCGCGCTGGTAAAAGGGGAGAATGTGATAAGTGGGAACCCATGCCAGCGTGCCGGAGCCGCGAACGAAAACATGCATCGATTTAGCTGAAAAGCAACATTACCGATTATTTTTGGCAGGCCGCTATATTTCCAGGAGGTTATCTTATGACAATCCATCTCAAAACGTATATGTCCTGCTCCTAATGGGCATGTTTTGCCTGTTGGGAGCTCAAACCATCTTCTATTCAAAGCCAAGCCCATCGTGAGATGGGGCCGGAAAGCCACGGGTCTTAATTTTCGCCTGTTGAGCCTCTTTTAAAGTATCCTGCTGTTCAAAGATAGCCGGACTGCCGAGTGTGACATCGTAAAGATCACATTAAGGTAGTTCCGTTTTTTCTATTTCACTACCGCAGTAACCCCTCCATCAGGGAGGTGCCCCATGAATACCCAGGTTTTCGAGCGCAAACTTACCGCCATCCTCAGCGCCGATGTTGAAGGATACAGCCGTCTCATGGGCGAGGATGAAGATGCGACAATCCGGACCTTAACAGCCTATCGGGAGTTGATGTCCACACTTATTCAAAAACACCGAGGGCGAGTGGTCGACTCCCCTGGAGACAACATACTGGCTGAGTTCTTGAGTGTGGTGGATGCTGTGCGCTGTGCTGTAGAGATCCAAGAGGAACTCAGGGTCAGGAACGATGAACTACCTGAAAATCGCAGAATGGTATTTCGTATCGGGATTAACCTTGGCGATGTGGTGGCGGAAGGAGAGCGGATTTATGGTGATGGTGTCAATATTGCCGCCAGGGTTGAAGGTCTGGCTGAGGGGGGAGGAATCTGCATCTCCGGGACTGTGTACGACAGTATCAAAAACAAGCTGTCTCTGAGCTATGAGCCGATGGGCGAACATACCGTGAAGAACATCAAGGAGCCGATCAGGGTGTATCGAATGCGAATTGGACCCGAGGCTGCGGCTCCGGTAATTGGCGATGAAAAGCAAGGTCTAAGAGGGTTGAAGAAGGCAGCTCTGGTTGCTGTAGGGGTTCTGGTTGTGGTAGCTGGGTCCTTGGCAGTCTGGCACTTCTATTTCCGTCCTGCCCCACCCCCAGTAGGGGTCGTTTCCAAGAAAGCCTCAGCCCCTGAGTCAGTTCAAAAGGCACCCCCATCCGTACCCGCTGAACCCTCGATTGCAGTCCTCCCTTTTGCCAACATCAGCGGAGACCAAAAAGAAGATTACCTGAGTGACGGGATCACTGAGCAAATTATCATGGCACTCTCCAAAGTTCCCCAGATGTTGGTGATTGCCCGCAATTCGGTCTTTACCTATAAGGGCAAGCCGGTGATGGTGCAGCAGGTGAGCGAGGAGCTGAGGGTACGGTATGTCTTGGAAGGAAGTGTGCAGAGATCGGGAGACAAACTCCGTGTTACGGCCCAGCTCATTGATGCCAAGACAGGGAACCACCTATGGGCAGAGCGCTACGACCGGAATCTGAAAGACCTCTTTGATCTTCAGGATGAAATTGCGATAAAAGTCCTTGACGGAGTCAGGCTTAAAATCCAACCTGGAGAAAGAGCTACACTTCATTGGCCAAGGGTTACTAATAACCTTGCGGCTTACCTAAAGATGTTGAAGGCCAATGAGCATTACATGCGTTACAATAAGAATGACAATGAGGTTGCACAACAGCTATGCCATGAGGCCATTTCCCTTGACCCGAAGTATTCGGCACCTTACGCTATGTTGGCCTGGTCCCATCTTGACGCCTGTATCTTTGGGTGGTCAAAAGATTGGAAAGAATGTTTTACCCGTTGCTTTGAATTCGCACAAAAAGCCATTTCCCTGAACGAATTTGACAGCCGTGGTTACATTGCACTGAGCATCTATTATGGGATGACGAAGGAATATGATAAAGGAGTTTCTGCTGGGGCAAAGGCTGTTGAGATTGAGCCAAATGGAGCAAATGCAAACATGCTATATGCAGACATCCTGAGCCAAGCCGGTAGGCATGAGGAAGCTCTTGAAAGGATGGGGAAAGCTATCCATCTCAACCCTATCCCACCGGTCTGGTATTCCTATGTTTCAGGAAACGTCCTTTATCGAGCCGAACGCTATGAAGAAGCTATACCAAAGATGGAGGAGGCGCTTCGTGTCGTCCGGACGCATCCAGTTTGGTTCCTCACCGTTTTGGGTGGCTCCTATTGGCGGACAGGGCAGTATGATAAGGCGATCGAGGCCTATAAAAGAGCCCTCAACATCGCCCCTGATTATCTGGTTGCGCACAAAGGCTTGGCCATATCTTACAGCTTGTCAGGCGACGAGAATGGGGCCCTTACTCAAGTGGCAGAAGTCCTTAAGAGAGACCCGAAATGGTCTATAGAGGTTTTGAAAAAGAAAGAACTGGCATCAATGAAAAATGAAGTCGACAAAGAACGCATTATTAACGCTATGCTGAAGGCGGGCTTGGCTGCGCCGGCATCTACTGTAGCATCCGGTTCCGACACGGTAGCCGATAAACACAAAGCTCGGTTGGCGGCTTTATACGATGTCCAGAAGCCTGAGGGCAGTGGGCCGTTTCCCGCGGTTGTCGCGGTGTCGGGATGTAGCGGTTTCCATACTGAGGGCGGCGAGCCCGTTTACGACAAGGTCATCTCGCACCTGCGCGATGCAGGATTTGTAACCATTCGAGTTGATTATATCGGCGCCAGGAATTTGAAGACCTGCGCAAACACAGTGAGCAAGGACGAAGTGGTTGCCGACATTTTCCTGGCTATTGAGTATCTACTCGATTCTGGGTTCGTAAAAGCCTCTTCGATCAACATCTTAGGTTGGTCATACGGTGGCGGCAGCGCCCTACATGCCCTGTCAAAGATGCCTGATAAGCCTGATATCAAGATTGGGGCAGTAGCAGCCTATTATCCGCACTGCAAGAGCGTGGACAAATGGAACGTTGCAGTTCCCGTGTTGGTTTTGTTCGGAGGGGAAGACACCGTTGCTCCACCAGCTGTGTGTAAAGATCTGTTTGCCGAGGACGTGTCCGAGCACATAACGATTGAAGAGTATCCCGGCGCATATCACGCTTTCAACCTCTACACTCTGCCGCCCAAGACAGAGTATCAGTTTGGAACGATCGGGTATAACAAAGAAGCTAGTGAGAAGGCTTGGACTGCGCTGATGAAATTTCTTGTACGGTGACCTTCAGGGCACTATAGGCAGAGTTAAAGATGGCTTTACGTACTTTTTGAATACAAGATGTATTCGATGCCTCGTGCACAGGTTAGCTTTAACCATCCTTGAGAAGATTTCATCCTCTCGAATCCATAGGATAGGGAACTGTCTTGAAGTTAACCATTCATCTGCCAACCTCGTTATCTGCACGACTATTGAGATGATCCACGCATCCAAATGGTGGCAAGATTCGATGGGATGCCTCGTAAGATGAACAATCCATTTGTGTCGGGATCATAGGTTTTTGATTTCATCTTGAAGTAGGGTGAAACCAGCTTGATATAAAGCTCTCACTTTGTGGCCACAACATCCTGCGGTCAGGTTTTTTGAACCACAAAGCCGAATTTCGTATAGGCAACACCAAATCTATCGCCTAATCGACAGCGCATGGACTTGAGCCGATATTAGGGAGCTCGGCCTGATCCACGTGGACCTCTTAAAAGAATAGGAACACACGCTTCCCTATTTTCCTTTCCCCATATAGGAAATTTTCCCATCTTGTTTGGGCCTTTTCCCTATCAGATTAAGCCTTTCCCACCATTGACAAGTTCGTTGAAATTATTCACATTTCTTTTCATGGCAAAAAACCTTTGTAGTCAGCTTATCCCAGTCTCATCGCGATTCGTAAAGGTCGCGTGAAGGCAATCTGGCTTTTTGCTTGGAGATTTCGGAGTGTATTATTGAGAAGCCCACTGTATGATGCAGCTACCTTCTGCTGAGTCACGAAGGTTCCCTTATGGAAAAACCAATCAAAATGGGCCAACCTTGCTCCGGGCAGGAGCCTTTCACTTCTGTCTGTCTGTTGGGAGCTCAACACCTTTTTCAGACAAAGCCAAACCCTTATAAGAGAAGTAGAAATAAGATTCATGAGAAAAACTGATCCAGGTGTAACGATTGATAATATACTGTTCACACGATAAGTAACTGTTGACATCAAACCCGGTAGTTATCCCAACTGCTTTAATAACAACGGACACGGGGGCATCCCGGTAGCCATCCTTGGGAGTGCAATTCTTGATGTCACACAAATTGCAATCAATGAGAGTTTGATTTTTGAAGGTCTGGCGGTGCGATTCAAAGGAAAAGACGACGCAAAGCCTTTATGCTCAGTCGGTGATGTCAACGGCGATTTCTCTATCACCCCTGAAGGGCAACCTGATGGGTTTGATGACATAGTGTGCCATTTTGAAGATGAAGACGGAATATGGTCTGCTGGCTCAAGCTACGCGACTGTAACTGGTTATCTTAATGACGGAACTCTTTTTTCCGGAGAGGACACAGTCTGTATTACTCAGTAAGTTCAGTGTTATTCACGAATGACCGTTTGTCTTCGGAAAGTAGTTGGATTTTGGGCAATGGTGTTAAAGGGGGTGATTAGACGATCACTTAATGTGGTTCCGCCTTGCTGTGGTCACTTTAAAGGAGTCAAGATTTCAACCCCCGGTCTGTAGTATACATGCGAGAAGTCCTACGCATTGCTTCTTAGGTCTTAGGACGTCTTAGGACCCAAAGGGGGGAGTCGGCCAACCATAATGGACGTGGGGTCTATTCGCAGGAAAACCTGAAAACTTTTGACTCAGTTCCACTAAGGAGGAAGAAAATGAACAGGAAAAGAATCATTGGTCTCTGTGCGGTTTTGGGAGCAGCATGCGTTGTTGGTGCAATGACTTCTGCATGGGCTCAGACAATAATTACGAAGGACTACTTACCGTTAAGGGATATGATAATGACTTTCACGGGCGGGGCCCAGATTGTAGTGACAGAATCTGTACCCTCGCCATGCAATCAGATCAGCGAAGCGGTTTTTGGTGTCAAATTTCCGGGGGATGCCCAATATTTTTTTAACTACGACAGTGAAGGCAATTTCAAATACTATGGGGAGCTTCCTGGATCTGGGTATCTCTACATCGTTCCACAAGGTGGAGTACAGATGTTGCCCAGCGAACTGGAAGTAGGCCGCACTTATACCTCTCAGTGGACGGCGAGCGAATATTCTTATCCATTTTGCTGGTCATCTGCCTACACACTAAGCGTTTACATATCTATTAGTGTTACGGGACCGGAATGGGTCTCCGTGCCTGCCGGGACATTCGAAACTTATCAGATGGTACAAGTAGGCAACTGGCAACATAGTTCAGGGTCATCAGGTGGCGGTACCTCTACGTTTTGGCGCGCCGCAGGCATCGGGATTGTGAAAATGACACGTGGCGGGGTCACTTATGAGCTTGAGAGCTACCCTCCTCCGGCCGCACCGGCACTGGCGTTAACAACTTCCGGGACCACTGTTACTGTTTCCTGGACCCCAGCGGTCAGCGCAACCGGATATACTCTGTCTTACGCGCCGTACCCCTATACCGGTCCTGAAACAATCGGAAGCTTCGACATGGGATCCCAGACAACCATTTCAGTGGATCTTTGGGAAGGGGCTGCTTTTTATGTGGCTGTCCAGGCGTATAACGGTGCCGGCGGCAGCGATTATTCCAATATCGGGTATTTCGTTATCCCCTGAGAGGCTTAAGTCGCATATTTTGCCAATTTCGAAAGGCTGAATCTTATGTGTTGAACGGATGATGGTCTAAATTGCTTCCATATTTTTCTCAAACGGCAGCAGAGTCGAGGATGTGAAACGTTGCTGTCGGCTATGACACCATTCCTGGACCCTGCAGGCTACTATGCGTTATAAAGATGGGTTGGACTGCCATTTTCATACTTGGTAAAACGTGTGGATCGTGATTCCGGTAGGCTGATTGAGGCCTGAGACACGGCAGAAGACCATGCCGTTTCCAAGTGGCCTAAAACCCGGAGATTTCCATTTGATGACAGTAAACTGCTGTTCCCAGCTTTTCATGGTATTTTGAAGAACGGGGCCGGCACAAGTATCTTGTTCTCGACGTGCGTCACCAGCGGACGCATCTTTTTCGCATAAGCCTGCCATTCTGGCGAGGCCTGCAGTTCTTTCCGGCGCTGGAACCGATCATCAAGGCTTTCGTATCCCCACATATGCACGATCTGGTTCAGCGGGCCTACATCTGTAAAATAGTAGCCCACCATCTTGCCGAGAATGCGCAGCTGGCATTCCATCCCCTCCTCCTCGTAGAGTTTGAGAAAAACAGGCACCTGGCCAGCATGCAGCGTATATATCCGTTCATCGACAAACATCGGTTCCCCCTCTCTTGATCGTGGTTGTGTTTACCCTCTCGTTGCATAAAAAAGTGGTATTTTTAGGAGTAAAAGAGTTGTGGAGCCTATGGATATAGGGTTGAAATGAGTTGGAAGCACAAATTGCTACCCTAATCCAGGAGGCCACCGCAAGTGAAGTCTAGAAAATCTCAAATTCAAGCAAAACTCTACAAAACTCCTGTCATTCGGTTTGAAGATCAAAGGCTAACGTCATTCTTAGGGCCGTTGATCTTCCAAGCCTTATTTTCCAGGATGAACCTGAAGAGAAGGCTCAGAGAATGCTTTGCCATATGAAGATATCTCCTATTTTTGGAAGGCACCTTGTTGTCATGCTTCTTATTGTTCATCTTCTGCTTGGATTTCGGCACTTCGTGAAGTCGACTATTATCGGGATGACCCTCTGGTTCTTCGTTTGATGGGCCTTCGTAAACTGCCGGACCTTTCTACAATCTCCAGGTCTCTCGCTCAAATGGAAGACGATGGTGTTGAGAACCTGGGCGTCCTTTCCCGTACACTTGTTATCGAGGGTTTGAAAGGGGAGGCATTGCCCAAATTGACGTTGGACTTTGATGGCTCGGTCCTCACGACCAAAGGGCACGCTGAGGGCACCGCTGTTGGATTCAACAAACAGAAAAAGAGGAGCCGCAGTTATTACCCCCTATTTTGTACGGTGGCGCAGACAAGCCAGTTTTTCGACCTGCATCATCGCCCCGGAAACGTTCGCGACTCCTATGGCGCCGTCGATTATATGATCAACTGTTTCAAGAAAGCCCGGCATGACCTTCAAGGCGTCATCCTTGAATCCCAGATGGATTCAGCCTTCTTCACCAAGGAAATTCTGACCGCTCGCGGTGACCAGCATATCAAGTTTTCAGTTTTCAGCCTCTGTTCCTTTTGAAAGATTCCTGCAACTCAAGGACCGCATTGAACAGCGAAAACGCTTGAGGAGAATTGACCGTGAGTGGCCCCATTTTGAAACCAAATGAAAACCCAAGTCGTGGGATACCACCTACCGATTCAATTTGGTTAGAAAGAAGGCCCGGAAACAACACAAAGGCCCCTTGAAGTTACATCTGTTTGAGCCACGTGATTTCAATTTTGACTACAAAGTGATGGTAACAAACAAAACCGAATCAACCAAGGCCGCTGTGCAATTTCATAATGGGCGGCGGTCCCAGGAAGCCATTTTCGGAGAAGCAAAAGGAGACTGTGGCTTGAATGTCATTGCAATTCGGAAACTAGTATATCGTTCACTAAATAACAATGCAATTATTAGACAGTGACTTCATCCAATTTATATGTCCATTTGAACACTACAGGGGCAGTATTGACCTCTTCAAGGTACTTCTCGATTCTTTCTTTGAGCTCCTTTTTGGACGTAACTCTGAG
>Ga0209164_1000444_pt1 | contig 99399 bp, 93 predicted proteins | sample MTBNYHSulfiMetaG_FD_187458 | JGI IMG/M metagenome (GOLD analysis project Ga0209164, IMG submission 187458) | Enrichment culture microbial communities from rom New York Harbor, USA that are MTBE-degrading - MTBE-NYH (New York Harbor Sulfidogenic)... | ecosystem: Environmental > Aquatic > Marine >...
CGCATCACCGGCGGCTGTGTGGCGGTCAATGCCGGCGGCGACGGCATCGACTCCAATGGCGCACTGTATGCGGAGGGCGGCACGGTGCTGATTAACGGTCCTACTGATAACGGCAACGGCCCGTTGGACTATATGAGTGTCGCGGAGATTACCGGCGGAACCTTCGTGGCGGCGGGCAGCTCCGGCATGGCCCAAAACTTCTCCGGGTCGTCAAGCCGGAACTCGCTGCTGGTAGTTTACTCAACAGTGCAAAAAGCCGGTACTTTGGTGAGCCTGTTGGACGAAAGCGGCAAAGCCATCCTGAGCTTTGCTCCCGCCAAGGACTATCAGTCCGTCGTCATCAGCGCGCCGGAACTGGAGCAGGGCAAGACTTACACCCTGTATTCCGGCGGCAGCGCGGACGGGGAAAATACCGACGGATTGTACGCGGGCGGGAGTTATTCCCCCGGCGCCGAGGTTGTGAGCGTCACCCTTTCCGAAGCCGCCACCGCTATTTCGGATACCGGCGAGCCGGTTACCGTAATGGGCGGCCCCGGTGGAATACGCCCCGGCGGCCCCGGTGAACAAGGCGGCTCCGGCATGCGCCGCCCGGGCGGAACGACTGGTCCCGGCGCACCCGGCGGCGACCCCGGCATGCGCCCCCCGGAGACCGAGTAATACCGCGCTTGATTTGAGTCACAACGATGAGCACCTGTTTGATGACCTTCGGTTTCCTTCCGAAAAAAAACCGGCTAATCAAAAAACAGGATTTTATATCCTCCCGGTGTTTCAGAGGAGAAAAAATAAAACAGATGCAGAGATTTTACATCAAGAGCAGGATTTTTCACACTTCCCGAAGAAAGATAGCATATTCTGTCAAACCTTGGGGGTGTTTTTTTATAAATGTCAAGAACCCTTGATGAATTTCTGGACCTAGCGCTTCAGGAGGATTTTAAAAACCTGAACAACACCCACCGCAGTATGGTTAACTTAATCAGGCGGGTGAAAACAGCAGGCGACCAGGGCAACCTGGAGGCCCTCCAGCAGGCTCTGGCCCGCTACGGAGAGCTGCTGGACAAGCAGCAGGAAACACTGCAGGGTTTGCTGGAGAAGCTGCCGTCCTTCAACCTGCAGTCCTACCTGCAGGAAGAATTCCACCGGGGCTTTATGGATGCCCTGGCAGCGGAAAGCCTGGCTGTGGAGGCGGAATACCCGGTTTACGAGGTACTCCCTTTTAAGATCCGGGTGCTGCCGGAAAAAGAGATGGTCACCATCGACGACCATGTTTACCGCAACCTGCGCCCGGATGTCCTGGCCGGACACTTGAAGAAAGGCATCGATCGGCTGAACGCGGCCTCCTTTGACGTCCAGCGTTTTCTGCAGTCCCTGGCGGCCGCTTACGACACTGAGACGGCCAAACAAATCGCCAAGACAAAAATCGACGTTAGCGAGCAGGAAGTGCTGCTTAAAGACGTTTATAACACCCTCACCCCGATGCCCCGGCAGAGGCGCGATTATCCGGCGCAGCTTTTTGCCTTCGACCTGCACCGGGTATTGAAAAGCGGCCTGCTGAACGCGCCGGACGGCAGGCGGCTCTGGCTGGGCAATGTCCGCAACAACAGGCAGGCGCTGGTGGTCCTGGACGCCCAGGGACAGCCCCAGCGTTTCGGCGTGATGAAATTTTACAGGGAGGGATAGCCGGTGGAGCCGGCAGTCAGGGAAGAAGCACTGGAAAGCCTGCGGCACGGGAATCCGCCGCCGAATTTGGAGGCTCTCGGCGCAATCACGGTGGGCGAGCGGGAAGGGATCTGGAATGCCTGGCGGGACTTCTATCTGCAAGATTATATCACTTGCGGCGGCAGCAAAGTAAAGTTTCTCATCGGGAAGCCGGGCTCGGGCAAAACACACGCCCTGCTCCTGCTGCTGGAGGAGGCCCGGCGGCTTGGCTACGTCACTTTTTTCGCGGATGCCCGCCAGGTGCGTCTGAACAAGTTTGACTCGCTCTACCAGGCCGTGCTGGACTCTGTGGATGTGGAAGCGCTGGTGACGGCTTACTGCGCTGCCGTGGTGGAAAGCCTGGGCTACCGGGCCGGGCAGATTCCGCCGGAGCAGGATTTCTTCAGCTGGGCGCAGACGCAGGACCGGGCGGCGGACAGTTTGCGGCGCGAAATTCAGGAAAAGCTGGACCTGCTTTACCAGGACCGGAAAATAAACCACAGCTTTTCCCTGGCCTTTGCCCAGCTCTGCGCCCACCACCTGGGCTCACGCCGCCTGACGGACGAACAGAAAGAAACACTGCGGGAATGGCTCAAGGGCCGTCCCCTGCCCGCCAGGTCTTTAAAGCCTTTAAAAATCTTTACCCGGGTCAACAAATACAACGCCAGGCACATGATGGCGTCTTTCCTCCACTTGCTGCGTCTCTGCGGCCGCCGGGGCCTTTGCGTCGCCGTGGACCACCTTAGCGCGCTGCTGGAGCGCGGACCGGAAGGGCGGGCGCTATACGGCAAGGCCGCCCGCAACGAGGTTTACGAGAGCCTGCGGCAGCTGGTGGACGACTTCGCCGGATTCCAGGGGGCGTTTTTCGTCTTTGCCGGGCGGACGGAGCTGATCCACGATGAAAAAGGAGGCTTTAAGTCCTACGAGGCACTGTGGATGCGCGTCCAGCATGAAGTTTCCGGCTCGCGTCCGAACAAATTTGCCGATCTTTTCAGCCAGGACGCCCTGGTGCAGGAGTTCTTCACCCCTGAAGCCTGCCTGGAACTGCAGCAAAAACTGAACGACATCTTTGACCTCGACTCGCGTCTGGGGCAGGAGGATTTTCGCTGCCTGGCGGAAACCGTCAGCATGCTGTCGCCCGTGCGGCGTGTGGTGGAAGCAATTGTCAGCCAGTACCGGGGGGGAGGTGAGCCCGATGGAGAAGTTTGCCGCCAGGCAGGTAATTGAATGTCTGCGCTCGGGAGTTTCCTCCCGCAGTTTGAGCGCTATTTTCTCCTACGGACGGGAGGCCGCGTGCGAGCGCGTGGAGCGCGAACTGGGACGGGTGCGGACGGACGGCGCCGCCCTTTCCCTGGTGGCCAAGGGCAATTTCGGCAACGGCAAAACACACTTTCTGAATATTATCGCCCATCGGGCGGAAGAGATGAATTTTGCCGTCAGCTTTGTGCCGCTTTCCAAAGAAACTCCCTTCGATAAGCTGGATCGCCTTTACCGCCGGGCGGCAGCCGACCTGTACCTGCCGGGCTACTCCCAGCCGGGCTTCGCTCCCCTGCTGGAAGCGCTGCAGCCGGGCGGCGACAAGGCGGATGAGCTGCTGAATTACGCCGCCCGCAACCTGCACCCGAAGCTTGAGGCCGTGCTGAAAAACTATCTGGACAACAGCAATGACGCCTACAACCGGCATATTCTGGTCAGTGACCTGGCGGGCGACTTCGTACCCAACGCGCAGCTGAAATCCATCCACCGCCTGAATTTCGGGAAGGCCCTGTCATTGCCGGCCTTCAAGGTAAAGGAAAACGCCTTTGATTATTTCCGCCTCCTCTCCCGCCTGATCCGGGCCGCCGGTTATGCGGGGTGGGTGATCCTCTTCGATGAATTCGAGCAGCTCATGTACCTGGGCATTACCGCCAGGGCCAACGCTTATTTGAACGCCGCCCGCTTCATGTCGCCCTCCTTTGGCCTGACGGCGACTTATACCGTCTTTTCGGCCTCCTCCAACCTGTGGTCGGAATTGATCTGGAAGCAGAAAAAAAGCGACTACGACACCGTGCCGGAGAAGCTGGCGGCCAAAGAGAGACATCACGATATCCCCACGGTGCGGGAGGTTTTCGGCAGTTTTTTAAAGGAAAATCTCTTTCTGGACACCCTCTCCACCTTCGATATCCGCCGCATGCTCCAGGCCGTTCGCGACCAGCACGCCCTGGCCTACGGCTGGCAGGCGCCGGACGACATCGGCGAAGCAACCGCGGGCCTGACCGCGGACAGGCCCCTGCGCACGGTAATCCGGGCCGTGGTGGAATACCTGGATCTGCGGTATCTCTACGGAGACAGGCCGGAAATTGCAGTGGAGATGCCGGAAGAAATCCTGCCGGACCAGTTGCCGGACAGTGAGACGATTTCTTGAACGCCGCTTCATTAATCGAAACCTTCAACGCGGCGCTGACGGAAGAGATAGCGTATCTGCGCGATGAAGGAGGCCGTCCCCTGGTGGTCATGGACGGGGTGCTGGTTTACCGGGGCGAAGAGGGTTTTCTTTACGCCTTCGATCTGGAGGTGGAGGCTTTTCTTCTGGACGGCACGCCGGTGCGGCTCCGCTACGGTTCCCGCGTAACCGGCGGGGAAGTGGTGACAGTGCGTGGCGCGGAGTTGACCCTGGCGTTGCATGAAAACCTGGGTGAGCTTCTGGAGCGGGCCGAGGTGTTCTGCGAGCCCTGGTTTTTACTGACCGCCCTGCAGGAGCGGCTGCGGGAAACACCGGGGAGAAACCTGAACATGGCTCTGGCCGTGCTGGAAAAAGTGACGGCCCGGCAGCGGCGCTACGTTCCGCCGTCCGCTGCCGCCCGCGCCCAGGAAGAAGCGTTGCGTCTGGCGGGCGCAAGGGACATCACCTTTATTTGGGGGCCGCCGGGCACCGGCAAAACCGAAACCCTGGCCCAGCTCGCCAGGTTCTTTTTCCGGCAGGGCGGACGGGTGCTGATCCTTTCCCACGCCAATGTGGCGGTGGACGGCGCGGTGCTCAGAGCGGCGGCCCGGATCGAAGCACCGGTCCGCTCCGGGCTGGTGGTGCGTTACGGCTGGGCCAGGCTGCCGGCGTTGCGGCAAAGCGGCCTGCTTGTCTCCAGCCTGGCTGTGGCCGATCGCAGGGAAATATGGGAACAGCGCCGGGAGCTGGAGGAAGAGCGCGCCAAGCTGCTGGCCGGGCTGCGGGCCGGTGACGCCCGGGGCGAACGCCTGACCGAGGTGGAGCGGGCCTTGCGGGACCTCAGGGAGGCCCTGAAAGAGGCGGAGGCGCGGGTGTGCCGTGAGGCGCGGGTAGTGGGCTGCACCCTGTCCATGGCGGCAACCAACCCGGTGATCTATCAAGATCACTACGACTTTGTGCTGCTGGACGAGGCCAGCATGGCTTACATTCCCCAGGTTTTTTTCGCCGCCTCCCTGGCGGGCCGGAAGCTGGTGGTGAGCGGCGATTTCCGCCAACTGGCGCCGGTGGCGCTGGCCGGGACGCCGGGGGTGAAACATTGGCTGAAGCGGGACATCTTTGAGCAGGCCGGAATAACGTCCGCTTTTGAAAAAGGGCAAGCGCCGGACATCGCCGTGCTGCGCCTGCAGCGGCGGATGCACCCGGCCATCGCCGGGTTTGTAAACGATTATGTCTATGGCGGGCTGCTCTACAATGCTCCGGAGACATCCGGACGCGACGCGCTGGCCGCCGCCGGACCGTGTCCGGGAACGGCGCTGACGCTGGTAGACTTGAGCGATCTGCCCGCCTTCTGCTACCGGCACGGTTCTTCCCGCTTCAACCCCTTGTCTGCTTTCCTGGCTCTGCTATTAGCCAATAAGATCAGGCAAAGCTGCCTCACTGTGGGCCTGCTCACGCCCTACGCCGCCCAGGCCAGGCTGCTGAACGCGTTAACGGCAGGACTGCTGGGCATTACCGGCGCCCGTTCCGAGGATGCCGGTCTGGTGGCCGCCACTGTCCATCGCTTTCAGGGAGCGGAGCAGGACGCGGTGGTGCTGGATCTGGTGGACGCCTATCCCCAGCGCGGCCCCGGCGGCCTCCTTTCCCGCCGGGAGGGAAACGCCGGAGAGCGGCTGATTAATGTTGCCGTCACCAGGGCGCGGGGCAAGCTTTTCGTCCTGGCCTGCCGCGATTTTCTGGAGCACAGGCTGCGGAGCGACTCTGCCGCATGCCGGCTTTTTCGCTTCATCCGGGAAAACGGCCGGGTTATCAGGGGCAAAGAAATCCTGGCCGGCCTGCCCGGCCGCGTTACGGGCAAAGAAATGAAAATCAAATGGCATGCGGAACCCCGGCCGGCCCTGGAAGCCTGGGAGGCCGACGTCCGCCCCGCCGACTCCGTCCAGGTGGACTGGCCTGCGACAGCCGGTCCACCGGAGAATTCCGTAATAAATGCCCTGCGGCAGGCGCAAATGCGCGGTGCCCGTCTTTCCCTGCGCGCCGGGCGCCCACCGGTATTTCCACCGGAATTGCAAGCATACACCGTAAGATACACTGCCGCCAGAACGCCGCTGACCGCGGTGGATAGGGACATCTTCTGGTATGGGAGTCCCTGGCCGGGAGACGGAAAGGTGGACCGTTTCAGTGTCCGGGTGGCTGGAAAGAGAGTGTGCCGCACTCTACTCTACCTGCTGGAGATGGATTTGCGCGGCGGACTTTTCCGGGGGCGTTACGCCGGCCTGAAGGCATACGTGGAAAACCGGTTTACCTGTCCCCGCTGTGGCGCCCCGCTGACAGTACGCGCGGGATCCGGCGCCGGACATTTTCTGGGTTGTACCGCCTACCCGCGCTGTGATTCTCCGGCTACAAGGCTCACTTTGGAAATTCTGGACAGCTACCTGGCTGCAGCCGGGCTGACCTGCCCGGCCGGCCACCTCTTAAAAACAGTTCCATCAAAACACGGGCCTCTGATAGTTTGCTCCCACAGCCCGGCCTGCCGCTGCGTTTACCAGGTGAGGGATCTACTTTAGCTTCAGGAATGTAAGTTTTTGCAACATATAATGTCCTCGCTGAGGGATCCTTTACAGTTCCTTAGAGCAAAACGGGTACACAAATAACCGTTTCTTGCTTTTAGATACATCTTTGTTTTGCGGTACCCGGCGAGTCACCAGCAATATTATAACGCAGCCGATCCCGGCATATGCAATGTTCCCCAAATACCGCCATTCCAGAACACGATCTAACGACACCACAGTCGCCAGTGCTCCTAAATATATTAGGGTAAGAGCCCATACCCATGGATTTCTTAATTAGACAAGAGGTTAATCAAAAATGTGTTTAACCATATTAATTGCCTTTAAGTATAGCTTCACTGCCCGTACAAATAACCATGTTGTTAAGACCAAAATTACAACGCCTAAAATTATAAAAATTAGCTAACTCAATAATTTCTTCCGCTGTTAAACCGGAGCACGGCATTGTCATTACGCCTTGCGATAACGCAATGGTAATTTTATTCCCTTGCATAGAAGATACCGCTTTTTCAAAGTCATGATAGATTCGTTCTGAAATGCGATGTGCGTCTTCGCTGCCGGTATTGTTCAGGCAAATCACAAATTCGTCACCGCCATAGCGAGCTACCCAGTCCGTGTCATTCCTAATACAATCCTGAATCGTCTTTGCCGCAATCCTTAAAATTTGCTCTCCCGTTACCCGCCCTCGTTGGCTGTTGCCGTAGTACGCACATCCTGGACTTGCTTGATGAACGTTTTTTTAGCAACCAGCAGCCAGCCGGCTCCACAGATAAGCCCGGCTGCAAGGTTTAAGGCTCCCAAAGCCCAAATGATGTTGCTCCAGTCAAAAGAAATTAAAGTCATGCCGACACTGCCCATTAAAATACCAAAACAAGCGATTAGGGATGAAGCCGAACCGGTATCTTCCTGCTGCTGTTCCAGCATCAAAACGGTGCCGGGAGGGCGGATAGCGCTGCCGGCTATGGTAGCCGGCAGCAGCGAGAAGGCGAACAGCCACGGGTTCATACTGCCCAGGCCGCAAATTAATACTCCGCTCAAAACTATAATGGCAAAAAAAACCGTTATAATCGACCCGCGCTTAAACCGCCCGGATAAATGGATGTACAGCATCGGGCCAAGGAGTAAAAATAAAGCGTTTAAAGCAAAGTAATAGCTGTATATTTGTTCGCTGAGCCCGAATCCATTGATATAAATGTAGGATGACGCGGCTATGAAGGCCATAAATGGAATACTAAGCAAGGAAAACAATATCAGCAGAACTGTAAAACCCGGGTTTTTAAGCACCACTCCAAGCCGCCCCATGGTTTTCCATATCGTACCCGTATAACGTTGGCCTATTGTTTCTTCCAGGGCGACACAACCCGCCAGGGCCAAAATTCCGGCGCCGGCCAGAAACCAAAACGCACCCCGCCAGGAAGTAAAACTCAATAGAAAAGCGCCTACAACCGGGGCCACCGCCGGAGCCAACACCACCATCGAATGCACAACCGACAGGACAACCTCCCGCTTTCTACCGTCATAAACATCCTTGACCATGGCCATCGCCACAGCGCCGGCCGCGCTTCCTCCGACGGCCTGAAATACGCGGAAGGTTATGAGCTGATAGATATCTCCGGCACAGGCGCATAAAACGCTTGCCAGCGTATAAATAATCAGTCCGGCCATTAATACTGGTTTACGCCCGTATTTGTCGCTTAACGGACCCCAGAGCAATGTTCCGATACTGAAAAAAACAAAGAACAGTATTAAAGTTAGGTTGACCATATTTACGGGGGCGTTAAAATATTCCGCCATGCCGGGTAAAGCGGGAAGATAGAGGTCGGTGGACAGTGGTATAAAGGCGCTGAGGAATGCTATAAACACAATCATGCCTTTTTCCCCAAGATATTTCTGCTTTTTGTTCATCACTGTGGTTGCCGTGTCTGTTGTTTGCATTTTTTCTCCGTTGTACATTTTTTTGATTTCAATCACACAATTCAATATATAATATTTTCAAAGCATATTCAAAAGCTTTTTAGTGTAAGGGAAGCTTTGACATCTTTGTACCGTGTTAGCTCTTTAAACAAATAGCAGGAAGTATCCGCTTTGTCTGGTAATACATAGGTATAAAAAACGTAATATCGACTTCATTGCCTGGTGGGTGATTACCGTCAATTACATTGATATTGTCAATGATGCCATGAGATATATTGAGTCTAATTTGCACCGGAAGCTCTCTTTGGATGAACTGTCTTCCCGGCATTACATATCATCTACGTATTTCCAGCGCATTTTCCGGGCGGTAACCAATCATACCGTTAAATCATACATCCTGGGACGAAAGCTTTCCGAAGCAGCCATTGCATTGAGAGAAACAGAGCGCAATGTGACGGACATTGCCTTCAACTACGGTTTTAGTTCCCATGAACAGTTCACCCGTAATTTTATTAAGATGTTTCATATTGCCCCCAACCGGTACAGAAAGGAGAAAATTTATGTTCCTTTAACGGAAAGGGTAGATATTGTTGAGCGGGATTTCAAGAATGTAAATAAAGATATTATTGTTGACTACCACTGCCGGGAAATTAAAGAAATAAAAATATTGGGCCAGGAAATGTTTTTCCGTCCGGAAAATACCTGCGAACTGGAAGAAGCAATCCGCCGGGGAAACAACTATGAAGAGGAGTACTTTATCAAGGGTACCGCCGGACGGCTGTTTAATGTGATACGTTTTTGCAACAGCGATGATTTGCACGTTTATTGTTTTTCCGGTATACCCGCAGAGGAATATATAGGAGACAGTTCCAGTCTGGAAGAGAGAATTATTCCTGCCTCCAAGTACGCTGTATTAAGCTACCCGGATATTATTGGATTAATCTACCGGACGGTACGGGATGATTTATACAGGTGGCTCAATGTATCAAAATTATCATTAAACAAAAATGCCGGTATTGATATGTTTATATTACAGAATAAAGATTACGGGATAACCAGGAAAATTTTTTTGCACGTACCTGTGCTTTAAATTAATTACTGTAGGAAAGCTCAAGATTTCATGCTCCATCCAAGTTATCATTTATATATAACTTGGGAGGAGGATTTTTTAATGGAAGATAATAAAGTCAGCCGCACCGCCCTGATGATGGCCTACATCCGTGCCTATCATGCCGCGCATGATGCCCCTAAAATCTTTGACGATTTCCTGGCCCATCATTTTTTGCCGGATGAGGCGGTCACCTACATAGAACAGTTTCTGGCAAACTCTCTCCATTCCCTGGACCCCGCCCGCGCCGCCTTGTGTCCCGATAAGGAAACGGCCTTGGCGTGGGTGATGCGCTCCATGGGCGCATCCTTCATCCTCAGCCGGGCCCGGTATACGGAAGACGCCCTTGAAGAAGCTGTCACGCAGGGGGTGCGGCAGTATGTAATTCTCGGGGCGGGAATGGATACCTTTGCGTTTCGCCGCCCGGAGATGTTGGAGCAGCTTCGGGTGTTCGAAGTGGATCATCCCGCCACACAAAATTATAAGTGCTCCCGCATTGCCGGGTTGGGCTGGCAGCAACCGGCGCAACTGCACTTCGTACCGGTGGATTTTACCCGGGAGAACTTAACGGCGGCCCTAAAGCGTTCACCGTTTGATACTGAGGCCTTAAGCTTCTGCAGTTGGCTGGGCGTCACCTATTATCTGCCTTGCGAAGCGGTGTTCGCCACCCTTGGCGCCTTTGCCGATGCTGCCCCGGCAGGCAGTACCATCGTTTTTGACTATTTCCATCGCGACGCTTTTGATCCGGAAAGAGTATCCAAACGTAAGCAGTGGGGAATAAACGCGGCACGGCAGGAGGGTGAGCCGCCGGTTACCGGGTTCGACCCGTCTGCACTGGCCGCGGAACTGGCCGATTTGGGCTTGGGCCTTCAGGAGAACCTGAGTCCGGCCGATATCCAAGAGCGCTATTTCCGGGGCCGCGCCGACGGCTATTATGCGAGCGAGCATGTGCATTTCGCGTTGGCAGTGGTCAAATAGCATTTGCATGCTCAAAGAAGATCATGAAGCCCCTGCGTAAAATCCAAAAGGTACTAAGGCTAAATGACTTAGTCACCCACTGGATTAAAGAGCAACTTCGCAGTATTTAATGCATAGGAAAACATTTCATGTCGCTTAATCTTTGTAAGTACAACTTTAAAACGAATAAATCTAAATATTAGAGAAAACATAGATAAAAAGGAGGCATTATTAATGTTAAGCGTATTTAAAACATTAAACGCCAATAAACCACAATTACGGGAATTTGATCCTTTGACAGTTCAAAGAATGAAAGAAGGAGCTTACCTTGTAAAAATGATTTCGGAGGCTCAGATTGCCGCCCGAAAATGTGAGTTTTATGCTGGTAACGCAATTGACCAAGAAGTAAAAAATATTTTTAACGATGAAGTCAGAGCATTACGCCAAACTGCTCACACCTTACAACAATATTATGAATCTATAACTACGGAGTGAAATAAATGAAATTCACTGATATGGACATGCTCCAAGATTATGAAAAAGATGCAAGGATGGCTACAATAGCTTATGCCCTCGTAGTAACAGAGATTGTTGACCCGGATTTGAGGCAACTAATGTCTCAAGGAGCCACTGCTGCCGCTAAATCTCAACAAAAATTTGCAGATTTAATTTTAAAAAGAGGAGATAGGCCATAATAATTAACCGTGCCCCCAAGGGGCTTTTGGGGACTATTTTACTGTACATTTTAAACATAATGTTCATTATGAGGTACCTATGTAACAATAAGCATCGTTTTCGGGCCATTATTGTGCACAAGAGGACATCCCTTCGGCGAAGGGATGTCCTCTTGCTGAGGTACGCAAAAAGAATCTTCCTTTTTGTTTTGCCTCTCCTACTTGACCACGATATTGACCAGTTTGCCGGGCACCGGGATCACTTTGACCACTTGCTTGCCGGCAATCAGTTCCTTTACCCGTTCCTGCCCCATTACCAGTTCCTTCATCTCGCCGGGTTTGACGCCGGCCGGCATCAGCATGCGTTCCCGCACTTTGCCGTTGATTTGCACCACGATGGTGACTTCGTCTTCCTGAATAGCCCCGGGTTCATAAGCGGGCCAGGGCATGTGGTGCACACTCCCGCTGTGACCGGTAACTGACCACAATTCCTCCGCTATGTGCGGGGCGAAGGGCGCCAGCAATACCAGCAGCGTTTCCAGCGCTTCTTTCATCACGCCGGGATCCCGGTCCACCTCGGGCACTTCTTTATACTGGTACATGGCGTTGACCAGTTCCATGATCGCACTGACGGCGGTGTTGAAGTTGAACCGGTTGCCCACGTCTTCGGTAACCCGCTTGATGGTCACGTGGGTCACCCGGCGCATTTCCCCGTTCACCCCGGACAATTTGCCGGGGCCGGGCAGCGGAGCACCGGTCAGGGAATCACTAAGGGACGCCACCAAACGCCACACGCGGTTTAAAAACCGGTAGCATCCTTCCACGCCCTGGTCGCTCCATTCCAGGTCGCGTTCCGGCGGCGAGGCGAACAGGATGAACAGCCGCGCCGTATCCGCGCCGTAAGCGGCTACAATGTCTTCGGGGCTGACCACATTACCCTTGGACTTGCTCATTTTGGAGCCGTCCTTTAACACCATCCCCTGGGTCAAAAGGTTGGTGAAGGGCTCTTCGTTATCCACCAGCCCCGCGTCGAAAAGCACCTTGGTGAAAAACCGGCTGTATAAAAGGTGCAGGATGGCGTGTTCAACCCCGCCGATATACTGGTCCACCGGCAGCCAGTAGCGCACGGCGGCCGGATCCCAGGGGTTGTCCTCGTCCCGGGGGCTGGTGTAGCGGTAGTAGTACCATGAGGAACACATAAAAGTATCCATAGTGTCGGTTTCCCGCCGGGCCGGGCCGCCGCAGGTTGGACAGACGGCATTGGCGAAACCGGCGTGTTCCTCCAGCGGCGAGCGCCCGGTGGGCGTGAAGGCCACATCCATGGGCAGCATTACCGGCAGATCCTGTTCCGGAACCGGTACAGTACCGCATTGATCGCAATAGATTATCGGAATTGGCGCCCCCCAGTAACGCTGCCGGGAGATCAGCCAGTCCCGCAGCCGGTAATTAACCAGGCCGCGGCCCAGCCCCTTTTCCTCCAAGTACCGGATCACCGCGGTTATACCTTCCCCGTCGGGCGTGCCGTTAAAAGGCCCGGAGTTGACCATGCGGCCTGCTCCGGAATAAGCCCCGGTCATAGTGTCGGGATTAAGTTCCGGCCCCTCGGGCTGGATAACCACCCGGATGGGCAGGTTGTATTTGCGGGCAAACTCAAAGTCCCGCTGGTCGTGGGCGGGCACGCCCATCACCGCCCCGGTGCCGTACTCCATCAGCACATAGTTGGCCACCAGCACCGGCACCTTCTCCCCGTTTACCGGGTTGATGCAATAGGCCCCGGTGAACAAACCGATTTTTTCGGTTTCCGTCGAAGTGCGCGCCAGTTCACTCTGGCTGCGCACACTGGCGGCCAAAGCCCTGACCTCTTCAGCCTGGGGTTTGCCCGCAATGAGTTTTTCCACCAGGGGGTGCTCAGGGGCCAGCACCATGTAGGTAACGCCGAAGACAGTATCCGGGCGGGTGGTGAAAACAGTCATGCTTTCATCCATTCCGTCAATGGGAAAAGTTATTTCGGCACCCTCACTGCGGCCAATCCAATTGTCCTGCATAATCTTTACTTTATCGGGCCAGCCCGGCAGCTTTTCCAGATCGTCCAGCAGCCGGTCGGCGTAATCGGTGATTTTAAAAAACCATTGCTCCAGTTCCCGTTTTTCCACCACGGTCTTACAGCGTTCACAACCGCCGTCCTTAACCTGTTCGTTGGCCAGCACCGTGGCGCAGGACGGGCACCAGTTGACCGCCGCTTTTTTCTTATATGCCAGGCCACGCTTATATAACAGCAGAAACAGCCACTGGGTCCATTTATAATAGCCGGGATGGCAGGTGGCCGCCTCGCGGTCCCAGTCATAGCTGATGCCCAATTGTTTAAGCTGTTCCCGCATGGCGGCTATATTCTCGTATGTCCATTGGGCGGGGTGCATGGCGCCATGCTTGATAGCGGCATTTTCCGCCGGCAGCCCGAAGGCATCCCAGCCCATGGGGTGCAAGACGTTAAAGCCCTGCATGGTTTTATACCGGGCCACCACGTCCCCGATGGAATAATTGCGTACATGGCCCATGTGCAGTTTCCCCGAAGGATAGGGGAACATCTCCAGACAGTAGTACTTGGGCTTGTCTCCGCCGTCGGGCACCGCGTACAGGTTTTGTTCCGCCCATCTGGCCTGCCATTTGGGTTCAATGGTTTTAAAATCGTAGCGTTCTTTCATGTCATCCTCCCGCGCCTTGAACTGTTAAACAACACAAAACCCCCGCGCCCCTGCCAGGGACGGGAGGTTTTCCCGCGTTACCACCTCGCACCACCCGGCGGCTTTCTGCCACACGCAAACGGGTTACTGCTCCCCATCATGAGATTATATAATACGGCAAAATCAAAGTCAACGCGCCGGGTAACGCGGTTTTACATACTCTGGGGGTAATCGACAACTTCGGCATCCCCCCACAGGTGTTCCAGGTTATAAAAGCGGCGTTCCTCCTCCTGGAAGATGTGCGTTACCACCGGACCAAAATCAAGCAGTATCCAGCGTCCCGCCCTAAAACCTTCCTTGCGCGCCCTGCCTAAGCCGCGTTTAACCATGTTTTCCTCAATTGCTTCGGCAATAGCCCGGGCATGCACGGGCGACCGGCTGCTGCAAATAACAAAGTAGTCTGCCACGATGGAAACTCCGCCAATGTTCAGCACGGTAATATCGGTTGCCTTTTTAGCCTCCGCCGCCTCAACGGTCACCTGTACCATAACCTGCGGATTAACGGTCAAAAAGTGATACCCCCTGTTTGTTAATTTAGAATTCAGGATTCAGGGTCAGAATTCAGAATAAAATCAAAACTAAACAATAAGCTTTTTTTCATTTTTTTATTCTGACTCCTGACTTCTGGCTCCTGACTCCTTGTTTTTATAAGTATTCTCCTGCCGCGGCGAAGTTCCTTCCCGGCAATTAAATTTTCCGGTCCGGCCGGTCGAAAATCAGCCTGTTCCGGGCCTCTATCATCCGCGGATGCACCGGATCACCCAAACTGAGCGCATAGCTGATGGACATGGCATAACATTGCAGCAGCGCCCGGCCAAGATCGCAGTTCGCCAAATCCCGCAATTGGTCGACATCCCGGGAATGCCGCCCGGGTTCGATTTTATCAGCTACAAAAAGGATCTGATCCAATAAGGTCATCTGTCCGTCACCCAGGGTATGCACGGATACCGCCCGAAGCACCGCTTCATCCCGCAGCCCGAAGTCCCTCCTGAGCAAACATGCTCCCACCGGCGCGTGCAGCAGCATCGGCAGGGCCAAATCCACCTCATGCAGAGGCAGGTTAAACTCCCCGGCCATTTCCACCAGGGTCTCCCTGGGCAGGGATCTGGCGCAGTCATGCAGCAGACCGGCCAAAGCAGCCTGCTGTGCGTCGGCGCCGTGTATTGCGGCCAATTGCGCGGCGGTTTCCATAACCCCCAGGGAATGCTCAAAACGGTCAGGTTTAAGCATTCCCTTTAAACGCTGATAATAGAATTCAAGCTCCAAATTTACTCTCCCCCGCCAAGAAAAAACCTCCCGTTTCAGAAGGAGGTTTATCCGCGTAATACTTTATTCTCTGGCCTGAGCTTCATTAACGGTAATTACCCTGCCGCCAAGCTCAGTACCGTTTAATCCTTCAATCATCCCGTCGGCATCTTCGTCCCTGACTTCCACAAAACCGAAGCCGCGGGAGCGCCCCGTCTGCCTGTCGGTAATAATGCGGCTGTCCAGAACTTCGCCGAACCTGGAGAATGCCTCGGCCAAATCTTCGGCCTTGGTAGCCCAGGGTAGATTGCCCACGTAGAGTGTACGCGCCACTAGATCACCTCTTTTCCAATGATACTGTTTCCTTGCTACAGCAGTAATTTGTCAGTATTATTTGCAAAAGCGAACTGCCTATGCAAACAACACTGCTATAGAATAATTACCAGCCCGTTAGAATTTATACAATCCGTGCCGGTAAAGATACTCTTCCGTTGCTTCAGGCAACAGATATTTGATCGGCCTGCCTTCCCGCACCCGCCGCCTGATATCCGTAGACGATATAGCCAGTGCGGGTACTTCCATAGTCTTAATCCTGAAAGAATACTCCGCTTGCAGGTGAGCCAATTTCTTCCCCAGGCTTTCCAATCTGAAACCGGGACGGGTAGCCGCCACAAAAATACATTTTTGTAACAATTCTTCAACTTTTTTCCAAGTTAATATTTCCAAAACCGCATCGGCGCCGGTTATAAAATAAATTTCCCAGCCGTCATATTCTTCCCGGATTGAGTGCACAGTATCAATGGCGTAAGATGGTCCGCTGCGGCTGATCTCCACGTCGGACACGGTGAAATGATGGTTTGAGCCAACCGCCAGCCTGGTCATTTCCAGGCGATGGGAAGAATGGGAAATGTTTTTTCGGATTTTATGCGGCGGGATGCCGGCCGGTATAAAAATCACTTTATCCATGCCGAACTGGAAACGTGCTTCCTCCGCCGTTACCAGGTGACCGTGATGAACGGGATCAAAAGTTCCACCCATTAAGCCAATCTTCTTCTGTTGTGTATGGCTGGTACTTTTCCCCATCACTCTTACCCCATTCGATATTGTAACACTTCGGCGCCAGGTGTGGCAAGCAAAATCCCTTATTCCAGGGCCAGGTTGTCCCGGTGGATTATTTCGTCGTAATCCTTGTGCCCCAGAATGCCGGCAATCTCACCTGTTTTGCACCCCTTTATTTTGTCCACGTCGGCGGCGCAGTAGTTCACGATGCCCCGGGCAATTTCATTGTCGTCGGGGTCCACAATGCTGACGGTGTTACCCACGTCAAACCCGCCGTAAACAGCGATTACCCCGGAGGGAAGCAGGCTTTTGCCGCCCTTTTGCAGCGCCCGGACCGCGCCCCCGTCCACTTTGATTCGCCCGCACACCGTGGCCCCGTAAGCAATCCATTTCTTTTTCTGCACCAGCCTGGCCGAAGGCCAAAAAGCTGTACCCAGGGGTTCCCCGGCTACTATCCGGCGCACCACGTCCTTTTCCGAAGCCCGGGCAATAACCGTCACCAGCCCCGAATGCATGGCAATCCGGGCCGCCTGGATTTTAGTGGCCATTCCTCCGGTACCCACGTTGGACCCGGCGCCTTTGGCCAGGGATTCAATATCCTGATTGATCTCATATATTTCACTTAACATGCGGGAACCCGGCATGCCGGGATCGCCGTCATACAACCCGTCCACGTCGGAAAGCAGAATCAGCAGCCCGGCGTCCACCAGCCCTCCCACCATGGCGGACAGGTTGTCGTTGTCACCAAGTTTAATTTCGTCCACTGTCACCGTATCATTCTCGTTAATTACCGGGACAACGTTGAAATCCAGCAAGGCCTGCAGGGTATTGCGCGCGTTGAGGAAACGGCGCCGGTCGGCGAAGTCCTCCCGGGTCAGCAGCACCTGTCCCACCACGACGCCGTATTCGGCGAAAATCTTTTCATACATGTGCAAAAGCATCCCCTGGCCGATGGCGGCGGCGGCCTGCTTTTCAGGCATGGTGCGCCGCTTCTTGTCCAGGCCCAGTTTGCCTATGCCCGCACCCACGGCGCCCGATGTAACCAGCAGCACGTCCAGACCGCTGTTGTGCAGGTCAGCCATCTGGCGCACCAGTTTCTCGATTTGCTCTATGTTAAGTTTGCCCGTCGCGTAAGTGAGCGAACTGGAACCCACTTTGATCACCAGTCGCTTAATGGGGCTGAATTGTCTTTTTTCCATCACTTTCACCATCAGTCTAAAAATTCGAATGTAAAATCCCCGATGCGTATCATGTCCCCGTTTTGGGCCCCTTGATCCCGCAGAGCCTGTTCCAGGCCCATGACCTGCATAATCCGCTGCAGCCGGTCTACCGCCTCTTCGTTGTCCAGGTCGGTCATAGCCACATGCTTTTCAATCTCACGGCCTGCCACCACAAGTTCGCCGTTCTCACGGCTGATGGTGAACCTGGGCCGGGCCCGGTGCACCACTTCAGGTTCCTCGTCAATAGGAGTATTCTCCGGCAGTTCCCGCAGTAACTGATCAACCCGGTTCAGCAGTTCCCTAACCCCGGTTCCCGCCACCGCCGAAACGGGAAAAATTTCATAGCCGGCGCCATATTCTTTACGCAGCCGGTCCAGGTTGGCATCGCTGCCCGGCAGATCCGTCTTATTGGCTGCAATCACCTGGGGGCGGCCGGCCAGTGCTTCGTTGTAAAGCTCAAGTTCCCGGTTGATCACCCGGAAGTCCTCCAGCGGATCCCGTCCTTCGGTGCCGGCGATATCCAGCACGTGAATCAGCACCCTGGTCCGCTCCACATGGCGCAAAAAGTCGTGGCCCAGGCCGGCGCCGGTGTGGGCGCCCTCAATCAGGCCCGGGATGTCGGCCATAACGAAACTCCGCCCCTCGCCCATACTGACCACGCCCAGGTTGGGCGTCAGGGTGGTAAAGGGATAATCAGCTATTTTAGGCCTGGCTGCGGATACCCGGGCAATTAGTGTTGATTTGCCGGCATTGGGGAATCCCACCAGACCGACGTCGGCCAGCAGCTTCAGTTCCAGCAGTACATTGCGTTCCTGGCCCGGTTCGCCCTTTTCCGCCATGGTGGGAGCCTTGTTGTTGGCGCTGGCAAAACGGGAGTTGCCCCGGCCGCCGCGCCCTCCAATGGCGACAACGACCTCCTGGCCGTCGGTTGTGATATCCCCAAGCAATTGCCCGGCTTCCTCGTCCCGGATAATCGTACCCGGCGGGACCCTGATCACCAGATGTTCCGCCGACCGGCCGTGCATGTTTTTGCCCCGGCCGTGCTGGCCCCGGTCGGCTTTATAGTGGCGCCGGTAACGGAAATCCACCAGGGTGCGCAGACCTTCGTCACCCCGGAAAATCACGTCGCCGCCCCGGCCGCCGTCACCGCCCCAGGGGCCACCCTCGGCTACATATTTCTCCCGCCTGAAGGCGACACAGCCATTGCCGCCGTCGCCGCCGCGGACGTAAATTTTTGCCCTGTCGTAAAACATTTTATTTTCACCTACATTGCTAAATTATACCGTCATTTTTTGCCGAACACCAGATTTATCTTCGCACAGCTATTATACCTATTATAACAAGAAAGGCGCACACTAAATCATTTCCTTGATTCGCGCGCGCCTTACCATTTATCCTTTTTTAAATTCCAACCTCCAACCGCTAATCAGCGGCGGGCAAAAAAATAAAAATTTCGGTTTCACCATTCGAATGAGATTGTTTTACTGAACCGCCGTATAATAATAAATTATTGTCGATACCCCGCAGAGCGTCATCACCGCTGCCGCCATTCACACCGGGTGTTTTATACCGCACCCTGAACAAATACCCCCTGTCTGCGGCGTGAATAATCACTTTCATTACGCGGTCCTTGTTTTCCGGTAAGGCCAGACATTCAGCGGAGTAAAGCAATATCGCTTCCAAAGCCGGCGCCAGTTTTTCCGCCGGAACTGTACAGCCTTCCAGATCGGCTTCAACCTCGTACTCCACGTCGACACCGCGTTCCGCCGCGCCGTAATGGGCCAACAGTATCGCCGCCGCCGCTTCGGGCACCCTCAGGTGCACAACCCTGCTTAAACTGGTGATATTCCGGGCGGCATTATTCAAGTACTCCCGGGCCTGTTCACCCCGGTTCATCTGCAAAAGCCCGGAAATAACCTGAAAATGATTGAGAAAATCATGCCGCTGCAGGGATATCAGTTCCATTAGCCTGGCATTGTCCACGGTAATTCTCCCCTTGCATTGATGGATGTCTTTATTTGATTAAGTTGACGGGTTATTTATAAATTTTTCTGTCACATAGATATGTTTTCTATAGATGTTTACATTTTCCTTTTTTATTCAAAAAAATTAGACGAATATCCAAAAGATATTCGTCTAATCCGGCTGACATTATCAATGGCTAGGAATTAACCTTAGATCGCCGCGCCTTCCACTTCCGTAATGCTGACTACTTTTTTGTCCTTACCCTTGCTCTGGAAGGTAACAATACCGTCGATTTTGGCAAACAGCGTATCATCTCCGCCGCGGCCCACATTGCGGCCCGGATGGATGCGGGTGCCCCGCTGCCGGACCAGGATGCTGCCGGCGGATACAAACTGCCCGTCACCACGTTTAACTCCCAACATCTTGGGATTGGAATCACGACCGTTACGAGAACTGCCTACACCTTTCTTATGTGCCAATTAAACTCACCTCTCAAGCTTCTATTTTCTCCACCACTACCTTGGTAAACGGTTGGCGGTGGCCCTTTTTGCGCCGGTAATTCTTCTTGGATTTGTACTTGAAAACAATGACCTTCTTGTCTTTGCCGTGTTTCTCAACCTTGCATAAAACCCTGGCGTCGTCCAGCAGCGGAGTGCCCACTTGCAGCCTGCCGTCTTTCTCCACCGCCAGCACCCGGGTTACCGTGTAGGTATCCCCCACATCGGCGGGCAACTTTTCAATAAACAGTGTGTCTCCTTCGCTCACGCGGTATTGTTTACCGCCGGTCTCAATAATGGCGTACAACAGTTAACCCCCTTTTAATCAGGACTCGCCGGAAAGCAGGTAGGATGCACGTTCCCTTTGAAAACCCGTTCCGAGCGGTACTTGCCTACAATAAAATATTTTATCACAACCTGGCTCCTTGTCAAGTTGGTGCCTGAGTTGTTACTTTCAATGATGAGTGAGTGGCTGGCTTTGATGCCTGGTGTTAAAAGTTAAAAGCCGCAAAAAGCGCAGCTTGTTAACTTATTAACACCAGGCATCTTGCATCTTGCATCTGCTTAGGTCTTGAGCAGTTTGGCTCTGGCGTAAGTGCGAAACACCTTGTTTACTTCGACGGCCACCGTGCTGCCCACCATTGACCCGGCTCCTTCAATGTCCAATATGAATCCGTTGACCCGGGCGATGCCGTCGTCGGAGTTGTTCGCATGCGGTTCCTCCACCCGGACCTCCAGTACCTGGCCGGGTTTGACGGGCAGTATATGCGCGTTGATATCGGATTGGTCGTGCAGCGGGCGCATAACCACGGTCTCAATATGGTGTTCCGCCGTGCCCCTGATGTACAAGTTTTTACCTGTCCGGCTCTCCAGATCCCGCAGATTGACGCCGCCGCTGCCGATCAGCCTGGCGGCCACCAGGGGGTTGGCCTCCACCAGGATGGTTTCGGCGCCTGTTTGCCGGGCCATCTGGTAAATCTGCTGTTTGATGTTGATACCCACCGTTTCCTCGGACAACACTTTACCCCGGCCTTCACAATAGGGACAGGCTTTTTGCAGCACCTCGGCCAGGCTGGGGCGCACCTTTTTCCTGGTCATCTCCACCAGACCCAGCTGGGTAATGCCCAGGATATTGGTTTTGGTTTTGTCCTTGCGTATCTCTTCCTCCAACACTTCCAGCACCTGCCGGCGGTGCTCCTCCTGGGTCATGTCGATGAAGTCCACGATGATGATACCGCCGATATTGCGCAGGCGCAGCTGGCGGGCGATCTCCACCGCCGCTTCCAGATTGGTTTTCAGAACGGTATCCTCCAGGTTGGTGCTGCCGACGTACTTGCCGGTATTTACGTCAACGGCGGTGAGAGCTTCAGCCTGGTCGATAACGATATAGCCGCCGCAGCGCAGCCAGACCCTCCGTTTCAGCGCCTTTTCCAGTTCGGCTTCAATATTGTGTTCTTCAAATATATTGTTCCGCTCTTCAAGAAATACCTTGACCTTCAACTGCGGTCCCACAATGTCCAGTAAATCCAAGATCTTTTCGTACTCATACCGGGAATCGATGGTCAGCCGGTCGACATCGGAGGTAAAGGCGTCCCGTAAAATGCGCTGAACCAGTTCCAGGTCGCGGTGCAACAGGTTCGGCACCGGCCCGTGGCTGGAACGGTTTAAAATTTTGCGCCACAGATTGGTGAGCATGTTGACGTCAACGGCCAGTTCTTCCTCGTCGACTCCCTCGGCCACAGTGCGTACAATCACACCCATGCCGCGGGGCTTGATCCGTAACGCCATCTCCCTGAGCCGGTCTCTTTCACGCTCATCTTCAATACGCCTGGAAATACCGATATAATCCACGGTTGGCATCAGCACCAGGTACCGTCCCGGCAGGGTTATATGGGTGGTCACCCGGGCCCCCTTGGTGCCGATGGGTTCTTTAACGATCTGCACGATCAGATCCTGGCCCTGCTTCAGTATATCGCAAATATTCGCGCCCCCGGCCGAACCCTGCCCGGACCCCTGTTCGGCGCTGCGGTCCGGGACGGCATCCTCAATGTAAAGGAACGAGTTTTTTTCCAAACCGATATCCACAAAGGCGGCCTGCATGCCGGGCAGCACATTTTCCACCCGGCCCTTGTAAATATTTCCCACCAGCCGCTGATTGGGCGAGCGTTCAATGTTTATCTCCACCGGGATACGGTTCTCCAGCACAGCCACCCTGGTTTCTTCTTCGCCTACGTTAATCAGAATTTCTTTAAACATATCATCATCTGCCTTGATAATAAGCTCCAATTAAAATTTTTTAATTTTCTAATCATGATTATAACCGCTTATACCATTTGTTGATAATACTTTTTCTGAATTTAACCTTTTTTCACCGGCGGCAGGCCGGTTCAACCCGCCGTAAACAGACCGGTCCTGGTTATTTGCAGGTCGGCGGGGTCGGCTTTTATGCCGGCATATTCCAGAAGCGCCGTCAGCGCCTCGACGGGGCGGACGTTCATTACACTGCCGGTTTTTAATTCCATCCTCAGTAAAAGGCCGTCGTCACCCGGCAATACTTCCATTTTAACAATGCCGGGCCTGATATCACTTTTTTTTTCTTTCCCGTCTCTGCCATGACGCCGGATCTCCACCCTGTCCCGATCCAGGAATTCCCGTACGGCGTCGCCCGGCAGCGGACCCGATAAATCCTCACCGTCCAGTTGCACAATGTAATTCGCCCTTTCCAAAGCGGCCATTAGCGCCGGAGCGGCATCGTCCATTTTCATCACTTCCCGGATCTTTAATCCGGGCGGCAGGACGGCGTTGAGGCTTTCGGCCATCAGACCGGGTTCCACAGCCCGGGTCATTTCAACCTCGGCCAACTCGGCCAGACTTTCGGTACCCACGGGCAGCGGCGCCGCGATACTCAGTTTGGGGTGGGGGTTGAAACCTTCCGAAAAGGCCACCGGCAGCCGGGCCCGGCGCATACTGCGCTCCAGTTCCCGCATCAGGTCCAGATGGGCGGTGTAGCGGGCCGGTCCTTGTTTACTATAGCGAATCATATAGCGGTGCAACGGTTTCACCTCCAGCCAGGCGCGGTTTAATTTCCATGGTGGGGCACAGCCCGCAGCCCGGGCATTTGCCGGTGCGGCAATCCGGGGTGATTTCCCCGGCCAGGGCGCGCCGGTGCTCCCGGGCCAGGTATTTTTTGCTCAGTCCGGCCCCGATATGGTCCCAGGGCAGGGTTTCCCGGTAGTCAAAACGACGCTGGGCATAGCCCGCCGGATCGATCCCGGCTGCCTCGCAGGCTTTCATCCAGCGGTCAAAGTCAAAAAACTCCGACCAGCCGTCAAAATGGCATCCCGCCCGCCAGGCAGATTCCAGGAGCGCGGACAGCTTCCTGTCGCCGCGGGAAAAAACAGCTTCCAAAAAGCTGCTTTCCGGGTCATGATAATTGAACACCAGTCCCCGGCCGCGCATCCGCTGCCTCATGAAAGCCTGTTTGCGCCTGAGTTCATCCATTGTGTCCTGGGGTTCCCATTGAAACGGGGTGTGCGCTTTGGGGACGAAGGACGACACGCTTACGGTCACCTTAACCCGCCCCGGGGAACGGGACAAACTGCGCCCTCTTTCCAGAACCAGGCGTGCCAGAGAGGCTATTCCCTCCAGGTCGGCGTCGGTCTCGGTGGGCAGCCCAATCATAAAGTACAGTTTTACAGCTTGCCAGCCGCCGGTAAACGCGGCGCTTACCGCTTCCAGCAAATTATCCTCGGTAACGCCCTTGTTAATCACATCCCGCAGTCTCTGGGTTCCCGCCTCCGGAGCAAAGGTGAGGCTGGAACGGCGCACCTTTTGCACTTCTTTGGCCAAATCCACCGAAAAGGCGTCCACCCTGAGGGAAGGCAGTGATATGTTCACACCTGTTTCGGCGCAGTTGCCGGTGAGCTCACTGACCAGGGGTTTAATTTGGGAGTAATCCGAGGTGCTTAGCGAGGTCAGGGAAATTTCACCCCAGCCGGTGTTGTGCAGCACTTCTTCAGCCTGGCGGACCAGGGTTTGGGGTTCTTTTTCGCGTACCGGCCGGTAAATCACACCGGCCTGACAGAACCGGCAGCCGCGGGTACAGCCGCGCTGTACCTCAAGCATGGCGCGGTTATGCACCGCTTCGACGGCGGGCACCAACGGGCGGGTGGGAAACACCGCCCCGTCGAGATCAGCCACCACTCTTTTTTTGACCACCGCCGGGACTTCGGCAGCGACGGGCGTTACCTTTTCCAGGTGTCCCTTTTCATCATACTCTACCCGGTATAGCGAAGGCACGTAAAAACCATCGATTCCGGCCAGCCTCAGCAGCAGACGCCGGCGGTCCTCGCCCCGGCGCCGCGATTCCAGCCAGGCGTCCAGCAGGTCGTTAACCGCGTCCTCGCCCTCGCCGATAATAAAAACATCAATAAAATCAGCCAGCGGCTCCGGGTTATAGGCACAGGGGCCGCCGGCCACAACCAGCGGATAACCGCCTGCGGCCCGGTCGCCGCTCCGCACCGGAATACCGGCCAGGTCCAGCATGTTCAGGATGTTGGTGAAACTCAGCTCATATTGTAATGTAAAGCCCAGGATATCAAAATCCCTCACCGGCCGGTGGGATTCCAGACTAAATAACGGCAGTCTCCTTTCGCGCATTTGCTCTTCCATATCGGTCCAGGGAGCGAAAACCCGCTCCAATAAAGCGTCGGCGCGCATGTTCACCGCGTGGTAAATAATTTGTAAACCCAGGTGGCTCATGCCCACTTCGTATACATCGGGAAACGCAAAGGCCATTTTCACGTCGATGTCCGCCCAGTCCTTGCGCACCGCATTCCATTCACCGCCCGTATACCGGCCCGGTTTTTGCACCCGGCGCAATGCCTTTTCCAGCCGCTTCATGGTCATATCCTCCATATTTTCGCTTCCCCAGATAAATACCATTAATCGCCGGAAAAAGCAAGTCTAACTAAAGTATTCAGAATTCAGGAGTCAGTATTCAGAATGCTAAAACCCTAACTGTATTCCCTGTTTTAACTCCTGACTCCTGACTCCTATCCTTTAAGCAATTCCCCCACCGTAACGCCGGCGCCGCGCTGCAGCAGGGCATCTATCACCGCGTTTTCGGTCAGCGTTCCCAGGCAGCGATGCCGGCTATCCAAAACAGTCACCAGGTGGTAACGCCGGGGTACAAAGGGCCTTACCAGCATCCCCAGCGGGATGTTTTCCACCGCCGCCAGCTGGACCACGGGCAGCACGCCTTCCCGGGCCAGCTCTTCGTTTTTTAAGCTGAGCAGACGCAAAAAAAGGTGGGGTGATTCCTGCCGCTCCCGGGTAGCGGCGTAAAACAGGAACAGAGCGGTAACCGGAATATCCAGCCCGCAATAACCCGCCCAGATCCCGGCCGTGCCAACGAGCATAACAACCAGGGCGATAAACTGCCCCAATCCGGCGGCTTTGTACGTGGCCCTGGCGATACCGTCCCACTGGGCGCGCCAGGCCCTGTAAATATGTCCTCCGTCCAGCGGCAGCCCGGGCAGCAGGTTAAAAAAAGCCACCAGCAGATTGCACTGTAAAAAAAACGGACCTAGCTCTTCGTGCCAGATCCCGTAATTTTTTAACGCCACCCCCAGGGAGAACAGCGCCAGGTTGCTGACCGGCCCGGCGGCAGCCACATATATCTCCCGTAACGGGTGCACCGGAAGTTCGGCGCCCGTCCGGGCCACCCCGCCGAAGGGGAGCAGTTCCACCTCTTCAACCGCTACCCCGAGCCGTTTGGCCACCAGAGCGTGGGATGTTTCGTGCACCAGCACCACGCCGAAAGCGATCAACCCCCGGTCCAACACACCGGCAACAAAGTACAGGGCCAGCAAAACCAGAAAAAAAGGATTCAAGGTATACTCGATACCCCAAAAACGCCCCAACCGCATCGCCACACCCCCGTCAATGTTCCTTAACCTCTAACCGTTCCAGGGGGTCAACCAGCTTGCCGTTTTCCCGTACCTCAAAGTGCAAGCCCCCGCCGGGCACCTCGCCTTCGCCCACCAGCGCTATCACCTGACCGGTTCGGACATCCTGGCCTTCCTCAACGGCAATATCCGTTACCCTTCCGTAAAGGGTGTAACTGCCTTCACCATGGTTAATGAGAATAAAACTGCCCAGCATCGCGTCTTCGGACACTTTCTCCACCCGGCCGTCACCGGCGGCAGCCACCGCCTCCCCCGGCGGTGCGCTGATGTCGATGCCGGGATGAAATCTCTCCAGTCCGTCCACGGGGGATTGCACCCAGCCGTACCGCTGGACCACCTGGCCGGAAACAGGCACACTCAAACTATTGTTGCTCAGCCCCGGCCCGGCCACGGGCTCCAGGTCGGTACCCGGGGTGCCGTGCAGCAAAGGGTTGTCCCAGTTAACCATCTGGGCAGCCAGTTGAACGGACTTGTCCAGCAGCGGCTGAAAATTCCATTCCGCAGTTAGAAGGTAACGCAAGTTTTCACGCACCTGTTCACCAACCGGATAGGGTACCTGGCGCGCCATGAACAAAACAGCCAGAACCGCCAGCACGGCGGAGATCCTAATCAACCTGTTCCGGCCGCGCCGCTGCCCGGAGAAGGATGTTTTCCCCCGCCCGGCAGCGGTCTGGTAATAATTGGTCCAGTCATCGGGATACTTTTTTTTACCGGCCTTCAAACGAGGCAACCTGTCCCACTTAAACACGGCAATCCCCCCATAATATTCGTATAGAATATATATGGGGGGAGTTGTTAAAATATTACATTTAAGTTTCCTCAAAAGATGCTCTTTTGCCTGCGCAGATGGACATTAAGCAAAATACCAACAGCCATCATGTTGGTAATCATACTGCTGCCCCCATAGCTGAACATGGGCAGCGGCAGGCCGGTGATGGGCATGATGGAAACAGTCATGCCGACATTGACCAGGATATGAAAAGTAATCATACCGATCACCCCGGTGGCCAGCAGAGAACCGTAAGTGTCCTTGGCCTCGGCGGCGATGCGAATGGCCCGGTAGAGGAACACGGCATATAAAGTCAGTAATACCAAAGCGCCCAGAAAACCCAGTTCCTCCGCCAGCACGGAGAATATAAAATCGGTGTGCCTGATGGGCAGAAACTCCAAAAAGCTCTGGGTACCGCACAACAGCCCTTTGCCCCAGAAACCGCTGGAACCGATGGCAATTTGGGATTGGATCACATGGTAACCCGCTCCCTGGATATCCGACCAGGGGTCGATAAAAATAATCAGCCGCTTGAGCTGGTATTCGTGCAGCGGCAGCCAGGTGCCGAACTTTAAATGTGACCACACCAGCCCCACCGCGGCGGCCAGGCCGGCGGCAAAAATACCCAATACCAGAGGCGCCCGTGAACTGGCCATAAAGAGCATGCAGAACAAAACCGCCACAAACACCAGCGAAGTGCCCAGGTCGGGCTGTGCCATAATCAAAAGCAACGGCACGCCCAAAAAAACAAAACTGGGCACCAGCTCCCGGAAATTTCTCAGGCGTCCCTCCCGGTTGGCCAGGAAATCAGCCAGGGTGATGATCATAATAATTTTGGCAAATTCAGAGGGCTGGAACACAAAAGGCCCGATGTTAATCCAGGACTGCGCGCCCATGGCGGTATGCCCGAGAACCAGCACAGCTCCAAGCATGCCCAGATTAATCGCGTACAGGTACTTGGTATATTTGCGCCAGTCTTCATAGGGGATATACATTACCGCGGCTGCCGCCACGATTCCCAGAAGAAACGCCACAAGCTGCTTGTTCATATATTCTTTTTTCATCCACAACAGCCGCTGCAGAATGTTTGAATGCTGAAGCTTGTCTATATCCAGCCCCAATTGTTTCAGCCAACTGAAATCGGTGCTGGCGCTGCCCACGATAACCAGCCCGAACATGACAATAATGAAGGTGGTGCCGATTAAAGTCAGGTCGAGGCTTTTCAACAGGCGCCTGGTGCCCAATATTTTCACCGCCCGTAATCAGTCCAAAGTCCAAAGTCGAAAGTCAAATGTCATTTAAACTCAAAAGTCCCTTAAAAATACCTTCCTTCGACTTTTGACTTGCAACTTTCGACATTTGACTGTAAGTTATTATATCTCATCACCGGACACAAAAAAAGCCGGTAAAATAAAGCTACCGGCCTAATTGGCTGAACACCCGCTGTCATCAGGCGCTCTCGGTTTGAAATTTTCTTTTCATTCCTTTAACCGGAATGTTAGCCACCAAAGCCACCTGGCTTTCCGAACTATCCAGGGTTACTTCGAGGCCTTCCTTATCTATTTCCATGTAGTTGGAAATAACGTTAATTAAATCGGCCTTTAACGATTCCAAAAGTTCCGGTGAAACACCGGCCCGGTCGTGAACCAGCACCAGGCGCAGCCGTTCCTTGGCCACGTTTTTGCTGGACGGGTTTTCCCGGCCGAAGATCCGGTTGATAAAATCCAGCACCGCGCATCCCCCCTTGGTTTCACTTCAGTCCGATAATACGCCGTATTTTGCCTAACAGCCCGCTGTCTTCCAGGTCCATCATCGGCACGTCTTCGCCCTTAATCCGGCGCACTATGTTGCGGTATGCCTGGCCGGATTTGGAATTATTATTCAGCACCACCATCTCACCCCGGTTGGTGCTGATCACCACCATTTCATCTTCGGGAACCACGCCCAAAAGGTCGATGGCCAAAATCTCAATTATATCGTCAATGCTCATCATATCACCATGTTTAACCATCTGGTGACGCATCCGGTTGACGATCAGCTTGGGCTCACGCAGGTCTTCCTTTTCCAGAAGGCCGATGATCCGGTCCGCGTCGCGCACCGCCGAAACCTCGGGAGTGGTTACCACCACTGCGTGGTCCGCGCCGGCGATGGCGTTGCGGAAACCCTGTTCAATACCTGCCGGGCAGTCTATCAGCACATAATCAAAATCATCCCTGATCTCATCACAGAGAGCTTCCATTTGAGCCGGGCTGACCGCGGTTTTGTCCTTGGTCTGGGCGGCAGGCAGCAAAAACAGTTTTTCAAAGCGTTTGTCCTTGATCAGCGCCTTCTTGAAAGAGCAGTTACCGCTGGTTACATCCACCAGGTCATATACAATCCGGTTTTCCAGGCCCATAACCACGTCCAGGTTACGCAGACCGATATCCGCGTCAATCAGGCATACCCGGCTTCCAGCCGAGGCCAGACCGGCTCCCAGGTTGGCAGAGGTTGTGGTTTTCCCCACCCCACCCTTGCCCGAAGTAACAACGATTACTTCTCCCATCTGTTATTTATCCTCCCTTTTGCGCTTTTACATGTGGACATACTTTATTTATCCCTGACGTTCCGGGCCGGTCTGGAAAGATTCGATTACAACCATCCCGTCCCTGATCCTGGCCACCTCGGGGGTGGCGGAAAAAGACTGTTCCCCGTCCGGAGCGCGGGTAATCCGGTTGGCAATGCGCAGTTGAGTCGGCTGCAGGCGAAAGGCGTAAACGGCGGCATTGCTGTCGCCCCCGGCCCCCGCGTGCACAACGCCGCGCAGGGAACCCATCACCACTATATCACCGGTAGCCACCACTTCCGCGCCCGGGTTGACGTCGCCCAAAATAACCACATTGCCTTCAAAATGCAGCGACTGCCCGGAACGAAGGGTGCGCCGGACCATAATGGTATTGTCGTCCGACATATCCTCCGGTTCTCCTCCTCCCCTGCCGGGGAAACGCAACAAATTTTCACCGGCCCAATCAGCAGCCAAATTTACTCCTCCCGCTAAAGATATCTGCAAGACCTAAAACGCCAAACTGATTCAGTAAACCGTCTTTTGCATTTACAGCTAAATTATTCTACAGTCGATAACCAAATCCTGCTAGGATAAAAAAAAAGCGCTTCCGGATGGTTACCTTTCATAATTTAACGGCCGCCCTGGAAATAATAATAATGTCTCCGGCCGGTTAAAACTGCAGACATAATGCAATTTCCGGGAGGCTTGATTAATGACCTACCGTATCGACGTACGGGTTGACGACGACCACTCCATCGACCCCAGTTATATCGTACACTACCGGGTAATAGATGACGCAGGGCGTCCGCTGGGCGACGGCATCGTGCAGTACTACCGATTGGCAGCGGACAATGACATTCCGGTAAACAAAAACATTCCCCCCGCTGCCCGTGCTGCAGTCAGGGAACGTGTCACCGGGGCGGTCACCGATTATATCAGTCGCCGGCTTTTATAATTCTTAATAAAAACTCCCAAAGGTGGTATTTTTATGGCCAGTAAAAACAACGGTGGGAATCATGAGCGACCCAAACTCGGCTCACCGCAGAATCTTCCGGGGCAGGCAAGCCCGCCCACGCCGTTTGACGACCGCCCCGGTGCGGGAATGAGCCTGGGTGAAATCATTAAAGACCGGGTGGGGGAAATAACCACCGGCATGAAGGACCACGAAGAGCCCTCAGTGGCAGCCGGGGACGACGATTCTCTCCAAAAAGATGCCGGCAAAAAGGATAAAGCAAGAGGTAATTACACCCGTGTGACAACTCTTTCCTACGACGAAGTGGATCCAAGCTGAATTTCAAGAAAAGCGCGCTCATTCTGTTCCCTCAGCGCACGCTTTTCAGTACTTTAATCCTTAAATGCCTGCCGCAAAAGCTTTTATTCCGGATCTGCAGGCCCGTCTTGTTCACCGGGCGCCGGGCTTTCCGGGTCGCCCGGCTGCGGCGACTCCTCCCTTACATCCGGGCCGGTTTCCCCCGGCGGCGTTTGGTTAGACGGCGGTGGTGTCCCGTCCGCCGGCGGCGGTTCCTGAGGTTGGGTTTCTTCCGCCTGTGGTGGTTCCTGCCGCTGCGTTTCGTCCGGCGGCGGCGCCGTGGGCCGGCTACCGGCGGCAGGCCTGGCGGCAGCAGCCTGCTGTGCGTCCTGCCAGCGTTTTAACCGGTGCTCATAATACCGGAAACGCTCATCTTCACCCTGTAGTCCGGCGGACTGTTTAGTCCAGCCCGGCCAGGCCAAAGCCGGGGTATCATCGGAAACCCGTTCCCAGGTATCGGCCCGGTTCCCGGCGCCCTGCTCCTGTTTGTTGTTTTCAAGCTCCTCCGCTTGCCCCGGGGGCAGCAGGCTTTTAACCTCCTCGCCGAAATAAGCGTCCAGGATATTGCGGCCTATGGGACCGGCAAAACCACTGCCGGAATGCCCTTGATCAAGAAACACAGCTACCGCAACTTCCGGCTTTTCATAAGGAGCGTAAGCTACGAACAGTGCATGGTTGTATTTCTTATTGCCGAATTCGTCGTAAACCTCGGCGGTGCCGGTTTTCGCCGCCGCGGAATACTTAGCCCCGTAAAATACAGTGGCTGCGGTGCCGGCCGGCGGCAGCGCCACCAGGTGCATCCCCTCCTGAATAATCTTCAGGTTTTCCGGTTTTATATCCACCCTGTGGCGGACTTGTTTGTCAAACTCCTCAATCAGTTCGCCGCCGGGCGAAACAACCCTCTCCACCAGGTAAGGCTTGTAAAGCGTACCCCCATTGGCGATGGTCGCCACATAAGACGCCAGTTGCAGAGGTGTATACAAATTGTCCCCCTGGCCTATGGACATGTTCAAAGTGTCGTAGGCCTGCCATTCTAATTCCCACTCGTGCATTTTTAATTTTTCAGCAAGCTCCTGTTCCCGCTCGCTTTCCAGCTTCTTTTTCTCCTGTTCCAGCCGGCTCCGCTCCCCGGTATTGTCATCGATCTTTTTAAGTTCATTATCAATCTGTTCTATCCGGTCGTTCAGTTCCCGCACCTTTGCAAAGTCGGGATTATAATTGACTTTCAAGGTTTTGCCCACCTCATACTTATGCTCGGGGTTGGGTACAACACCGGCCATTTCGCCGGGCAGACCGATACCGGTAAGCTGGCCCAAGCCAAACTCACGCGCGTAGTGGGCTATGGCTTCCTCCCCGGCCATGAGTCCATAGCGCCAGAAATAAGTGTCGCAGGAATACTGGAGCGCCCTGAGCATATCCACGCTGCCGTGCCCGCCCGCTTTCCAGTCATTGTAGCGTCTCCCCAGCATGAAATAGCCCGGGTCGGGCATCCTGTATGATGGATCCACCACTTCCTCTTCCAGGATGGCGGCTGCGGTTACCATCTTGAAAGTGGAACCGGGTGCATAAGTAGATATAGCCCGGTTAAGGAGCGCCCCCGAATCTTGCAGCTCCTGCCATTTCGCATTGGTCAGGTTGGCAAATACTCCGGGATTATATGACGGGTAACTGGCTATGGCCAGCACGGCCCCGCTATTGACATCAATTGCCACCGCGGCGCCGGCCCGGGAATCGTGACCCGCGTTCCGGGCTCTCTGAACACCCTCGGCCAGCGCTTTTTCCGCGGCCTTTTGCACTTCCAGGTCCACGGTCAGCACCAGGTCGCTGCCGGGAACGGGCTGTTTCAATCCCAGGTCCCGCACCGGACGGTTGTAAGTATCCACTTCCACCTGCCTGGCGCCGTGCTCTCCCCGCAGGTAGCTTTCAAACATTATTTCCAGACCGTTCTGACCGTACAGGTCGTTCATCAGGTAACCTTCGTCTTTATGTTCCTCATACTGTTCCGGCTTGATATTCTGCACGTAGCCCAGGGCGTGGCTCATCAACTGATCATAGGGGTAATCGCGGGTCGGTTGTATATCCACCACCACGCCGGGCAATTCCAACTGTTTTTCCCGCAGTTCCACAACCGTATCCATGGGGATGTCTTCGGCCACCAGCACCGATTCATACGCTTTTTTCTCCCGGATTTCATTCCTGATCCGCTGCTCCACTTGATAGGCGCTCTCTTCCTCGAACACCCCCTTGGGGAACAGCAGGGCAACCAGCCGGCTCAACATATCGGTATGCTTATCCACCCGGATGCCGTAAGCATCCCATGGCTGACCGGTCAGCGCGGCGGCAACGTCGGGATCGTAAACTTCGGCCAGCACCAGCGGCCGGCCGTTTTCCAGCTCCGTCTTGTTATCTCTCACATCGGCCTTGATCTGTTCCATAATCAGGCGGGCGTTATCGTCGGGATCGCCGTCCGCCTTAATTCCTTCGCCGGCCCGGCGGAGATACTCGGGATCCCCGGCCAGTATCCGGGCCATTTGCTCGGCCATTTGCACCGTGTCGGCCCCAATCCGTTCCAGCACCACGCTGTATGTGGTGCCCTTGATGTTGATATCATTAATGGAAACGGTGTAAATGGGCCGGTTGGTGACCATTTTTTCACCGTTGCGGTCGAAAATTTCACCGCGGGGGGCGAAAACCGGCACAATCCGGATGTAATTGTTGCGGGCCAGGGTGCGGTATTGTTCAGTCTGGACCAACTGGAGAAAACTGATTCTGGCCAGCAAAATAATAAAAACCAGCGCCACGCCGGCCAATATATATCTGGTTTTTATTTCCAGTTGCTTGCGTTTCATGAACTTCCTGCTCCTTTAATAATGTCCGCCGCCGAGCAAGCCCTGGCGGTGCGAGCGGTAAAAGAGTCCGTAACAAAGAAGCACCACCAGCGCATTGTAAAAAGAAACCGGCATAATGATACCGGTCAGCGCGGTCAGCACATGCACCCGCACATCCACCACCAGCAGCAGCAGATAAAACACCAGTTGGGCGCCAAAGGTGCAGACCCAGACCAAACCGGCGGCAATTAAGCGGCTGTCGCGGTACAGCCGTCCCTCACCCAAGCCGCCCAGGTAACCAGCCGTCATGTTGGTTAACGCGTAAATTCCGAAGTAACCACCACTTATCAAATCCTGCAGTATCCCACCCACAAAGCCCCAAAAAGCCCCCTCCCGGGTGCCCCGGAAGAAGCCGTTCAGGATCACCAGCACCAGCACCAGATCAGGCTTGACGCCGTTGATGGAAATAAAGTTCAATACGGTGGACTGCAGTAATACAAACCCCAGCACCAGCGCCGGGAAATAAAGCGTGCGCATCGGGAACACCTCCGGCGTCAGGGCGTTTCCAGCTTGAAAGAGGTAACCACAAGAACTTCCTCCAGCCGGTTAAAATCAACGTAGGGCTCAACTTCGGCCATTTTAAACAATCCCGCCTCTTCCCTGCGCACTTCGCGCACGGTGCCGATGGGAATACCCTTGGGAAAGACGCTGCCGTCCAGACCGGAAGTAATGACCCGGTTCCCCCGGTCGGGGGTCAAGTCCGCCGGAATATTCACCATGATTAAGTTTCCCTGTCCCCCGGCGACCCCTTCCAGAATACCCGGTGAGCGGGTCTCTTGCACCATACTGCCGACCCCGCTGCGGGGGTCGGTAATCAAAAGCACTTCAGCGGTATTTTCAGATACCCGGATCACCCTGCCCACCAGTCCGGCCGGTGTAATCACGGCCATATTGCTGTTGATGCCCTGCCTGGCACCTTTATTAATTGTAATACTGCCAAACCAGTTGCCGTGATCCCGTCCGGTTACCGCGGCGGCCTCGGTAGCCAGTTGGGGGGTCAGGCCCGTGCTGAAATCAAGCATTTTTTTAAGCCTGATGTTTTCCTCGCTGATCTCTTTAAACTGCAGCAACTGGCTCTCCAGCTGACTGTTCTGCTCTTCCAGCTGTCTGTAACGTTTGGACAATCCAATCAATCTGGCGGGCGTGGCAACAAAGTCACTGATCTCCCGCCCGGCAATCATAATGCCCCTCTGTATGGGAGACAGGATATCCCGAAGCGAGGAAGCCAGAGGAGTAAACCTCTCAATGCCGCCCGCGGAATAATGCAGACCGGTCATCGTTACTATAATTAAAAGGCCTAATAATAAGAGTTTTTTTCCCAGGGACAGGCCGGACACGCAACACCCACCTTCCTCCGGCGCAGGCGCTTCAATCGGCTCAGGTGCCGACTTCCGTCTAAATTAAGCTAATTTTCTAGGATGGATCAGCACTTTACGCAGGATGTCGATATTCTCCAATACCCGGCCGGTTCCATAGGCCACCGCCAGCAGCGGGTCTTCGGCCATATGCACCGGCATCCCGGTTTGCTCGCTGACCAGCCGGTCCAGGCCGCGCAGCAGCGAACCCCCGCCGGCCATCACAATGCCCCGGTCCATGATATCCGCCGCCAGTTCGGGCGGGGTTAATTCCAAAGTGTTTTTGATGGCTTCCAGAATGCTGGATACGGGCTCGGAGAGAGCTTTGTGTATTTCCTCCGATGTAATCTCAATTGTTTTGGGCAGACCGCTGACCAGGTCCCGCCCCCTGATTTCATATGTCTCAATTGTTTTAAACGGGTAGGCGGCGCCGATTTCAATTTTAATTTCCTCGGCGGTGCGTTCGCCGATCATCAGGTTGTAAGCTTTTTTGACGTGCTGGATAATGGCCTCGTCCATTTCGTCCCCGGCGATACGAATGGACCGGCTGTTTACAATACCGCCCAGCGAAATAACCGCTACTTCGGTGGTGCCGCCGCCAATATCCACAATCATATTACCCGTGGGTTCATGTACCGGCAGCCCGGCCCCAATGGACGCCGCCATGGGTTCCTCAATCAGGTAGGCTTCCCGGGCGCCGGCCTGCAGCGCCGCTTCGCGCACCGCCCGTTCCTCTACCGCGGTGACCCCCGAAGGCACCGAGATTACCACCCGGGGTCTGATTAAGAATGAACCCTTGCGCAGCGCCTTGTTGATAAAATATCTGATCATGCTTTGGGTAACGTCAAAGTCGGCAATCACACCGTCTTTCATTGGGCGGATGGCTACGATATTGCCCGGGGTGCGGCCAATCATTTGCTTGGCCTCCTCTCCCACCGCCAACACATGGCCGTTGTCACGCTGAATGGCCACTACCGACGGCTCCCGGAGCACAATACCCCTACCCTTCACATAAACCAGAGAATTGGCGGTTCCCAGGTCAATGCCCATATCTTTGGAGAAAATTCCAAACCGCATGTATCGGCACCTCTCTCTACGTTAATTAAAAGTAGTCGGGAGTCAGGAGTCAGGAGTCAGAATGAAAGAACGGCTTATGGTTCTGTATCGTTCTGACTACTGACTGCTTACTTTTTTACAACAGCCCTTGGGCCTTAAAACTCGTGAATTTATTATCTCCCACAACCAGATGATCTAAGACATCAATCCCGATAATGTTTCCCGCCTCCACCAGTCTGGCGGTGGCCTCAATATCCTGGCGGCTGGGAGTGGGATCTCCGCTGGGGTGGTTGTGGACCAGGATTACTCCGGCGGCGCTGCGCTTGATGGCCGCCTTAAACAATTCCCGGGGGTGAATGGCTGAAAAGTTCAGTGTCCCAATGGAAATCACTTCCTTGGCCAACACTTGGTTTTTGGCGTTCAGGAGCAGGGCCCAAAAATGCTCCCGGTCCAGGTGGCGCATTTCCTCCATCACCAGGGCGGCGGCGTTCTCCGGGGACTTGATGGCAGGCCTGTCCCAGGCTGTGGCAATGGCAATCCGCCGGCCCAATTCAAGAGCGGCTTTAATCTGAGCCACTTTGGCCGGTCCGACACCCTTAAACGCGCTCAATTCCTCGACGGACGCGTCCAGTAGCTGTCTGAGCCCGCCAAAATGGCCCAACAAGCCCGTAGCCAGATCCATGGCGCTGGCATCGGCGCTGCCGGTGCGCAGCATAATGGCTAAAAGTTCAAAGTCCGATAAAGACTGCGGCCCTTCGTTTAAAAGCCTTTCCCTGGGGCGCAGCCCCTCGGGCATGTCCTTGATGGCTACCCGGTATTGCTCCCGCCCTTGCCTGAGATTACCTCCAGTACTCGCTGACATCAACATCCAGCTCCTTGAGCATCCGGGTCAGCTTGTACACCGGCAGTCCCATCACGTTGAAGTAGCAGCCCCGGATCCCGGTTATAAATACGGAACCCAGTCCCTGAATCCCATACGCGCCGGCTTTGTCCATCGGTTCGCCGGTCGCAATATACTTTAACAGTTCGTCCCGCCCCGCGGCCCGCATCTCCACATAGGTATGGTCGTGTCCGGTGACTGCTCGCCCGCCGGAAATGTCCCACACCGTGGCCCCGGTAAAAACCTCATGGGTGCGCCCCTGCAGCCGCTCCAACATATCCATGGCCATGGCCTCGTCCGCCGGTTTGCCAAGCACCTCGCCGTCCAGCACCACCACGGTGTCGGCGGCAATAACCAACCCGCCGGACAATTGGCGGGCGGCATATTCAGCTTTGCGCCGGGACAGCGCCTCCACCTGCTCCGGCGCAGCCATGCCCGGCGGCAGGGATTCATCAACGTCAATGGCCAGCACGGTATGCGGCAGCTTGATTAAATCCAGTATTTCGCGCCTGCGGGGTGATGACGATGCCAGATATAGCCGGGGCAACTTTACATATACCCTCCATTGCCGGGCCGCACGTGTTTTAAATCACCGGTGCCGCCACAGATAATTTATTACACCCTGCGGTAAACCAGATAACCAATTATTATGCCCAGCACGGTAAGCGGGCCCAGATTCATCACAAAACCAAAGGTCAATTGCATAAAATGCAAATCCAGGGTAGCCGGTTTCATTCCAATATTGCCGGTGGTAACCAGCACCGGCAGCGATTTAGCCAAAGTGTCGTTAAGAGCACTGCCCGCCAGACCTCCGGCCAGCAACAGCAAAAATAGAATCCAGGGGCTGTTTGAACCCCGATACCCTTTGTTCAAAATAACCACTCCAAGTCGTTATTCCGTGCAGCGACAATTTATCCTTCCGATTTGCCCATTAAATCCCCGCCATTACATTTTACCATATTTACCGGCCTTTTTCGGCACCGGAAAAAATTATATTTTTACAATCATCTCCACTTCCACGGCGGCGCCCAGAGGCAGTTCGCCGACACCCACGGCGGCCCGGGCGTGCCTGCCCGCGTCACCGAAAATCTCCCCCAATAATTCGGAGGCGCCGTTAATCACCCCCGGTTGGCCGGTAAAGCCGGGCGCGCTGCTGACAAAACCGGTAACCTTGACCACCCGCTGGATCAGGTCGATACCGCCGGCCAGCTCCGCGGCCACCGCCAGGCAGTTTAAAGCACATATCCGCGCGGCGGCATAACCTTCCTCCGCGGTGCGTTCACCACCCACCCGGCCGGCATACTTCAGTTCGCCGTCCACAAAGGGCAACTGGCCGGATATATACGCCCAGCCGTCCACCAGCACTCCGGGCACATATGCCGCCACCGGGCGCGGCGCCGGAGGTAGGGTTAATCCTAGCTCGACCATTTTTTCGCTGGGCTTCAAAATCAACACCTGGTTTCTGAAACCTATACATATCTGATTTATAAATGATAATCCAGATTTATAGAGGTTTCTCTCCCGCCGACTAACGGGAGGCAGTGTCACAGGATTCAACTGCTAGGCTATAGCCTGCTGACTACATTCCGGGTGGATCACCCCGCAGGGCTTTCCGCCGCTGCCAATTGCCAAGCGTACTGCCCGGAGAAGGTGTTACCTCCGCCTGGTTGCTGACTTGCGGCAACGGCCTTTCGCTGCGTGTACCGTGCCACCCGCAAAATTTATAGGCTTTGGCTAACCTATTCCTAACATGTTTTCCCTGTGTACTGACCAGAAAACCAGGCTTTTCACCTGCCTTTGAGTTAATTTTTTAATCTTGGCCAAGGCAGCTTTTTTCACTGCCGACCATTGTTTCCAGTTGTTTACTTCTTTGAATGCGGATTTATTTTTGATCAGATTATTAAGTATTGGTTTGGGTATTTTTTCATGGTTGAAGCCAAGGGCGCGTCTTGCTATGACATAAGCTGCTGATTCGTGATTGGATATGCCGTACATGGGCTGGTATTTTAAGACGCCTATGATTGAAGTAAAGGCCGGTTTGATCTTTATTACCGGTATTCCCTCCCGGGCGGCACACCGTTCTATAGATGCCAAAAACTTGGACCAGATAAATCCGTGGCTCATCCGGTTAAATTTAGCCGTTACGGATTTGTCGTTTTTAAATTTTAAGTCCTCTACGGCTATGGCGTAATCTTTACCTTTAGCTATCGCTACAGCTTGTTTGGCCATCTCACCGATAAGATTGCTTCTCCGGTGACTTCTGGCGTATGCCCACTCGCCTTCACCCATCCACTGGCTGCCCCGATATTGTCCCAGGTAGTCTGCCAAAGCTATTCCCAACCCGTCCGGGTTGGTGTCTATGCCTATTGCACCGTAAGTTTGACACGGAACCGGGATTTCTTCTTCAATGGTGATATGGATGTAATATTTCTCGTTTCTCCGTAGTATTTCTACCTGGTAAGCAGCACCTGTTTTGAGGTGGTTTAGTACCATTTGCCGATAGTTGTTGCCGTTTATCCGGCCGGTTTTCTTTGATGGCTTATGGGCCAGGTAGACCGGAACGGTGATCCGGTTGTAACGTATTGATTTACCCACTGGTACCGGCTCAGCAGCTATAGCGAGGTAGATTTGATTATTTACTTGGTATAAACGGGTATTAAGGTTACCGCCTTTGGTTTTATCCCCCCGGGATAGATAACGGTTGGATCTGGCCTCCCGCCATTCTTTCCTGGTGATGCTGCCTTTACAGCGTTTTTGGAATAGCTTCTTGCCGCCGAATACTACGGGCGGGAAGGTATTGGTTTCAAGGTAGTGCTGCCATTGGGCCAGTTGACGCTGTTCTTTGATTAGCCGTTTTTGCAGGTTGGCAATTTTTGTAGATGATTTGGCCTTGGCAATACGTTTTTGGGTGAACTCTACCTTTGCTTTAGCGTTTTCGTAATGTAGTTTGACTAATTCATGTTGGCTTTTGACGGTGCTTTGGGCATCGTATACCGCGTCGTTGGATTGCCGGGAATTGAGGTTGAATTGCCCCTGGACAGCCAATCTTGTATCCTGTACTCTCCACCCGTCCAAAAGTCTTTTAAATGACCAGCGAACTGCCGCACAGTAGCGTTCCATAAGGTTGTCGAGATATGACTTTTGCTCTTCGTTAAGCTGAAGGATTATGCCTCTAACTGTCGTTTTCACCGGCAGTCACCTCCAGCTTATTTGTTGTTAGCTTTTTTGCTGCTTGATGATAGGGTAATAATTTTTCCATTAACACCAACTCCTGTTATGATCATAATAGAACATGTGTTTGGTGTCAATGGGTTTATTACCTTTGTACAATTATCTCAAGTTATTTTTTAGCTGCTTCATACCTATATTATCCACCCCATGGCTATAGCCAAAACATAACCGCCGTAAAACAACCCGCCGCTGCACAGGATAACCCAACTGTCCAAGTGACCGCGAAAACGGATCAGCAGATAGATCACCAGTGCCGAGGCCAGGGCCAGAACGGCGCTAAGAAGCGCCACAGGGCTGAGTTCCCAGGGTGTAAGGGCAATACCGACGGCCGGAATGACGGAGCTTTGGAACACCATGGCTCCGGTGATGTTGCCAATGGCCAGTGTATCCTTACGCTGGGAAAGCCAGATAATACTATTGAATTTCTCCGGCATCTCCGTGGCCACCGGAGCTACGAGCAGCGCAATTAAAAGCGGCGAGGCGCCCAAACTGGCGGACAGGTGTTCAATGCCGCCGACAAAAAGTTTCGCCCCCGCGATAATCCCGATAAAAGCCAGCAAGACCTGCAGCAGCACCCTGACCAGCGGCGGGTCGTCGTGACGCCGGGCCAGGAAAAGCGGGTCCAGCGTGCAAGACTCATCTATACAGGCGCCGCCGGTACAGGTCCGGTAAACAAAAAAGGCATATCCCCCAATGAGGATGAAGATCACAAAGGGTTTAAGTCCCGCGGGCAGGAATGAGGCGGCTATGGCCAAAGAATAAACAATCAGGAAAAAAACCAGATCTCTTCTGATTACACTGGTTTCCGGCTCAATACGGGGATAGTTTTCGTTGCGCCGCTTACGAAAGAGCAGCACCGAGCCTCCGGCCAGAAAAAAGGCCAGCGTGCCCAGCATAAACGGGGCGCCCAGTATGGCGCCGATACCTATTTCATGGCCGGACTCCCCGGTTCCGAAAAGAATAGCAATGATTGGAATAATCGTTTCCGGCAGGGCGGTGCCCACCGCGGCAAGGACGCTGCCCACAGCCCCCTCGGTCAATCTCATTTTTTTGCCCAGCCACTCAATACCATTGGTAAAAAAACCGGCGCCAGTCAGTATTATGCCCAGTCCGATAATCAGGATCGCGATGTCCCGCAACTAATTTCCACTCCCATATCAAAACAACTTGATATATTTTTTCTGCGTTTCACCTGTTCAAGTCTACCGTATATAAAATGACGCGTCAACAGGGTTTGAGGGTGTTTACATACCATCACAAGGCGTTTTTTGTTTCCTTGGCGAACGACATATGGAGAGCCGGTTAACAACTCCAGGCGAAGCGCGGGAGCGCAACCGGGAGGCGCGTATAGGACGTGCGCGCCAGCCCCAACTGAGACAGGACGTCGAATTTGGGGCGGCCCGGTTGCGCCCCAAGCAAGCCGGGGAGTTGTCCGGAGCGGAATCGGAGTGAGCAAAGGAAACAAAAACGCCTTTTCAACAAGGTATGACGTAAAAGGATCCGCTACTGTTCCCCCGGGTCGCGGCCGTTCAGCCGGAGCACCGTTTCCCGGGCGTCGGCCACCATGTACAGCGAACCGGTGATGCAAACCAGGTCGTCTTTGCCCGCCGCCGCCAAACCCGCCTTGACTGCGGCGCCGATGTCTTCCACAGTTTCGACATCCTTGACGTAACGGCGCGCTTCACCGGCCATCTGCTCCCAGTCCCCCGCCCGGGGACTGTTGGGTTTGGTGATGATCACCCGCCGTGCCCGGGGCGCCAGCTCGGCGACCACCTTGGCCCTTTCCTTGTCGCCGAGCATCCCCATTACCATAATCACACCGCGGCCTGCAAAATATTCATCCAGCGCCTGCCGCAAACTGCAGGCTCCGTCGTAGTTATGCGCGCCGTCGATCAGCACCGGCGGATTTTCCCCAATCAGCTCCAGCCGCGCCGGCCAGACAACACCGGCCAACCCCTCCCGGAATGCTTTTTCGCTCAGCACGCAATGTCCATGTTTTTCAAGTATTTCCAATGCCGCCAGCGCCGTGGCGGCGTTAATTAGTTGGTGTGCTCCCAACAGCGGCAGCCATAAATTCTGTAGCCGCCTGTTAATGCCGGCATAATCGAACGACTGGCCCCGCAGCGAATGTTCGCCGGGTTTCCAGGTCACCCCGGCGCCGGCCCTGATCAGCGGACTTCCTTTTTCCCGGCACTCCGCTTCAATCACTTCCAGCACTGCCGGGCTTGCGGCCGCGGTGACCACCGGCACACCGGGTTTGACAATGCCGGCCTTGACCCGGGCAATTTCCGTCAGGGTATGACCCAGGTAGTCCATATGGTCCATGCCCACGTTGGTGATCACGGATAACAGCGGCGTTACCACATTGGTGGAGTCAATGGCGCCCCCCAGCCCCACCTCCAGCACCAAAAAGTCCACCGTCTGTTCCCAAAAATACAAAATTGCCATAGCGGTGCTGACTTCAAACTCAGTGGGTTGTTCAAAACCGTCCCGCACCATGTCCTCCAGGTGCGGACGTAGAACCGTGATCAGCCGGGCCACCTGCCCGGGTTCAATTTGCGTGCCGTTGATCCGGTAACGCTCGGTGTAAGAATGCAGGTGCGGGGATGTAAAGGTCCCCACCCGGTAACCGGCGTTTTGCAGCACCGCCGCCAGCATGGCGGCGGTTGAGCCCTTGCCGTTGGTCCCCCCGACGTGGATAACCCGAATTTTTTCATGCGGGTTCCCGAGTCTGCGCAGCAGTTCGGTTTCCCGGCCCAGTCCGAAATTCATTCCGAACTTGGTTAAGTCCTGTAAATATTCCATGGCTTCCCGGTACTGCAATTATCCCATCCCCTTCCGGTGACGAGGATTATTATTGTTCAACGCACTTAAATTCGACAATTAAATCTTTTTTCCTATCACAATTAATATCCGGGTTGATGATGTAAATGAAAAAAAATAATCAGCCGGGAACCTTTAATAATAAAAAAATTTTACCGTTAATGCATAATTGATTAAAATTTTAAATGATAAATATAAAGGATGTTTATGCCAAAAAATCGAACATCTGCCCATAATCCAATTGCAAGGGGGTAGATTTTTCTTGTCCAAACAGCGCATGTTGTTAATCGCCGCCGGGGGAAGCATCGGCGTCCTGGCGGTGGTACTGGTGGCCCTGGGGAACCCGGCCAATATGGGTTACTGCATCGCCTGTTTCCTGCGGGACATCACCGGTGGGCTGGGATTTCATCGAGCCGCCCCGGTACAGTACCTGCGTCCCGAAATACCCGGCCTGGTACTGGGTGCTTTTCTCGCCTCACTGGCAACCAGGGAATTCAAGACTGTAGGCGGTTCCAGCACTTTTACCCGTTTTATCCTTGGTTTCACGGCCATGATTGGCATGCTGGTTTTCCTGGGCTGTCCGTTGCGGGCGGTATTGCGCCTGGCGGGCGGCGACCTGAACGCAGCGGTGGGGCTGGTCGGCCTGGCGGCAGGGGTATACATCGGCATCATTTTTCTAAAATCCGGTTTCACCCTGGGCCGGGCCGTACCCCAATCGCAGGGCAACGGGTACCTGTTCCCGGCCCTGATGGCCGGCGTACTTGTTCTATTATTTGCCAAACCCGCCTTTGTGTTTTTCAGCGCCGAGGGTCCCGGCTCAATGAAGGCTCCGGTGCTTATCGCCCTGGCGGCCGGGCTGGTGGTGGGAGTACTGGCCCAACGGTCCCGGCTGTGCATGGTGGGCGGGATCAGGGACCTGATCTTTTTCCGCGACGGCCATCTGCTGTATGGTTTTGGAGCCATTTTCGTCGCCGCCCTGCTGGGCAACCTGGTAATGGGGTCGTTCAACCCTGGTTTTGCCGGACAGCCGGTGGCCCATACCGACGGACTGTGGAACTTCCTGGGCATGACCCTGGCGGGCTGGGCCTCGGTGCTGCTGGGCGGCTGCCCGTTAAGGCAACTGGTGGCCGGAGCCGAAGGCAACACCGACAGCGCCGTAACGATTTTAGGCCTGCTGGCCGGCGCGGCGGTGGCGCATAACTTTGGCTTGGCGGCCAGTCCGCAAGGCGTGCCTGTGGCGGGCCAGGTGGCGGTAATCCTGGGTCTGGCAGCGGTATTTGCGATTGCGGTTGTTAACCGGCCGGCGGTGGTGACAGGGGGTGTGAGCATTGGCAAATGAAGTTGACGCCAGGGGACTGCTGTGCCCCGAGCCGGTGCTGATGACCAAACGGGTATTGGATAACATAACCGGCGGCACGGTGCAGGTGCTGGTAAGCAATATGGCGGCCCGGGAAAACGTGACCCGGCTGGCCGAAAACAAAGGCTGGCGGGTGGAAGCAAGCCAACAGGGCGAGGACTTCCTGCTGGTATTGAACAAGTAAACAAATTTCTTACTTAAACTGGTGTAACGGAGAACCGGCACATTATGTCTGTGCCGGTTCTCTTCTTTTCCTCACTCTTTTAATAAAAACAAATGTTTCTTTTTATTAGTATCATAAACAATATTTATAATAATCATAAACTTAATAAATATTATTCATTTGACAACCTTTAGGTTCTGAATATAAATTGCTATTGAGACTCACCCAAATAATAAAAAGAAATCTGGAGAAATAACAGTGGTTAGCAAAGCTGTTGTAGAAAAAGCCTATGCGGTATTAGATCTTAACAGGCAAATCGTTGGAATCAAAATCGTACATTCTAAAGAAGAATTCGAGCAGGTTCAGGCCAAGAAATTGACCTATCGACTTGCTTATTGTGTAGCGGTTAAGCATGCAACAAAAGGGATGGCCCTGAAAATGACCAAAGAATTTTCGGGGTGCGAAGGAAGTACGAGGGCACTCGGTTTAACCCCGCCTACAGAAAGTTTTTATAATGGACAAGCCGGTTATGCTTTAGGGTTATATAAATCACCCGAAATTGCAGCAAGTGTTGCTAAGCAAATGAGATTTTGTCCGTCAAATACTTATGGAGTCATAATTAAACCTCTGGAGCAATTTGAAGTGGACCCAGATGTCGTTTTGATGGTAGGTGACAGTTATCAGATCATGCGCATCATACAGGGGTATTCTTATGTCTATGGAATGCAACCGGATTTTAATATGTTGGGGAATCAAGCAGTTTGTATGGAATGTACCTCTTATCCCTTAATGACAAATAAAATTAATGTTTCACTGTTTTGCTCGGGGACCAGATTTTTGGCAAAATGGCTGCCTACAGAATTGGCTGTAGGAATCCCTTTTGAAAAGTTTGGTAAGGTAATCGAAGGAGTCCGTTTAACCGTCAATGCGGTTGAAATGAATGAACGCAAACAGGTTATCCAGGCAAAGCTGGCCAAGTTAGGCTATGATACTTCTGAAATAAAACTTAATTATACATATTATTTGAAATTGGAACAAGAAAAACAAAGGCAGAGGAAGGAGGTTAACTAATCAGAAAGCTTATGGAAAAAAAGAGGCTATTTATTATAGCCACTCAAGCTCTGCTGGTTATAGGATTTATCACCTTATGGGAATGGTCCGCAAAGAATCATTGGTACAACCCTTTTTTTACCAGTTATCCCACGGAAATACTCGGCGATATGATTGTTTTTACTAATAGTGGCGATTTGGTCTATCATACCTCAATTACTTTGAAAGAAGCCTTCCTGGGTTTGTTTTATGGAACGACCATTGGAATCTTATTAGGGGTGTTATTTGGTCAGTTTGTAACGCTTGGAAAGATCTTTACCCCGATTTTAACTGTAATTAATGGTATTCCCCAGTTGGCGTTAGCGCCGGTATATGTTTTATGGTTTGGCCTTGGTCTAACATCAAAAGTTTTTTTGGCTGGTCTAATGGTGTTCTTTTGCGTATTTTTTGCAACTTATAATGCCATTAAAAACATTGATCAAAATTTAATTGAATCTGCCCATATACTTGGCGCCAATTCCTTTCAAACCTTGTGGCATGTGGTATTACCGGCTTGTATGCCCTGGATCCTTTCTGGTATCCGGGCTGGGGTAGGAGCATGTATGGTGGGCGCCATCATCGGTGAGTATATGGGTGCAGCCGGTGGCTTTGGCTGGATGGTTACTTATGCGACATCCTTCTTTATGGTACGCCGGGTTATGTCCTGTATCTTCATCTTGCTGATAGTAGGTATCGTATTAAATTGGTGTTTGGATAAAATTCAAAATTATGTATTGCGATGGAAGGTGGAAACCAATTTATCAATGAGTATGGAAAGCAAGTGAATGCACCCGGTTTTTAATAAAGGAAACTACAAATCAGGGGAGAAGAGAGAAATGAAAAAATTTATTACAATGCTGCTCTTATTAGTTATGTCAGCAATACTTTTAGCCGGATGTGGCACCAAGGAAACAGAAAAAGACACAGTCATTGAAACAGCAAGTAATGATTTAACCAAGGTAGTGATTTCGGAATTCAGAAATTTAAGCTGGTCGGCAGTTTACGTTGCTTATCAAAACGGTTATTTTCAGGAAGAGGGAATAGCTCCGGAATTCGCCTTATATAAAGACGGGCCAATTGCCTTCCAAGGCATGCACGGAGGGGATTCCCAATTTTGCTTATTGTCTCAGGAACCAGTTCTGAAAGCAGAACAAGAAGGTTTAGATTCTTCGATTATCTATACTGTTTTGGATACCAGACTTTATGGATTTGTTGGCGCAAAGGATGTTAAAAGCGTAAAAGACCTGAAAGGTCAAGCGATTTTTGCAGGTATGCCGGGCTCTGCGCCTTACTCTTTTGTCTCTGCTATTCTCGCGGAAGCCGGCTTGGATCCACAAAAGGATGTTACTTTTGTTAATTTGGATTATAGCGCATCAATGTCAGCTTTAAGTCAAGGCAATATCAAAGCCAGCTACATCAATATTGATAACCGGGTAGAAATTCAAGATATGGATGTCAATATATTGGTTGATACCTCCAACCCGACTGATGCTGCCAAGTACTTAAAAGCAGATGTCTTTCCAGGGGAAATTATTACTGCTACAAGCGAGTTTGCAGCTAAAAACCCTGACACTGTACAAGGCTTTGTTAATGCGGTAAATAAAGGTACTAAATGGATTAATGAACATAGTGAAGGAGAAGTGGCCAAATTAATTGCGCCTTTATTCCAAGGAATGGAAGAAGATGTTTTAGCCAAGAAAATCGCAATTTTAAAGAGCGCTATTACCAAAACCGGTTTTATTTCTGAAGAATCCCAAACAGCAGTGGAAAACTTCTGTATCAACAACGGCGTAATTAATGCGCCTATCCCTTATAATCAAGTCATTGATATGCAATTTGTAGATGCAATTAAATAAAAAGCCATGAGCTATATCAAGCTTGAAAATATTAAAAAGTCATTTGCCGGCAAAGAGGTCTTGGACGATATCAACATTTGCATTGAACAGGGTGAGTTTATTACCTTGTTAGGACCTTCAGGTTGTGGGAAGACAACCTTGCTGCGCTGTTTGGCGGGCTTGGAAAGAGTGGATGGCGGTAAGATTTTTTTAGGCAACAGAAATATTACTTACGCTTTGCCCAAAGAAAGAAATCTTAGTATGATTTTTCAGCAGTATAGTTTGTTTCCAACTATGACAGTCTCAAATAACATTGCATTTGGTTTAAAAATGCAGAGACTCAACAAAGAAGAAATTAAAAAAAGGGTTGCCAACGCCTTGAAAATGGTTGAACTAGTGGGAAGTGAAAATAAGTATCCCGGACAATTATCGGGCGGTGAGCAGCAACGCGTAGCCTTAGCAAGAAGTATTGTCACCAAATCAAAAGTTTTACTGTTAGACGAGCCGTTTAGTGCTATAGATGCCAAACTGAGGAAAGCTCTGCAGATTAAAATCAAGGAAATTCATGACGAACTAGGGATGACAACTATCTTTGTGACCCATGATCAGGAAGAAGCCATGAGAATGTCTGATCGGATTTATTTAATGTACAGCGGCAAAGTTGAACAGATGGGATCTCCAATGGATTTGTATTTAAATCCCCAGACAACTTTTGCCGCAAGTTTCATGGGGCATTACAATTTATTATCCCACGAAGATTTTCAGCAAGTGACAGCAACTGAGCGTGTTAAGGAAGGATTCTATGCAATTCGTCCGGAGAATATTAGGATGACTTTGCAGGAAAACGCTGAACGCACCAAAAATAGTTATTATCTTAAGGGAATCATCAAGCGGATTATTCCCCAAGGGAATATCATCCGTTATACAGTATTGGTTAATGGAAATTTTTTAGATGTCGATACTCTGTTTGAAGTAAAAAATAAATTTGCTAGAAATGACGAGGTGTATTTATCAATTGACAAAGAGCTGATTGTTTACTTCGACAACACTAAAGACAGTTAATAGGACTCAGGCATCCCCAGACTGCCGACAAAACCAGGGTATAGTGATTAACGCGTAGGGGCGACCCTCGCGGTAGCCCGAAAAACATATATACACTGTTCATTTGGGCGCCCGCAAGGGGCGCCCTACAACTCAGTTAAATACCTTGTAGTAGTACCGTCAGCCGCTCTTTAATGGCGCCGGCTTTGGACGCCAGTTCGGCCTCTTTGCCGCGCTCCTTTTCAATTACACCGGCAGGCGCTTTGCCCAGAAAGGCCTGGTTGTTCAGCTTGCCCCGCACCCGCTCCAGGTCCTTTTCCAAAGTCTTCAGTTCCTTGTTCAGCCTGGCCAGTTCCTTGTCCACGTCGATCAATCCCCGCAGCGGCACAAATATTTGGACATCCCTGGTTACGGCGGTGGCCGCTTGCTCCGGTTTTTCGGCCAGCCCGGCGGTTACTTCGGCCCGGCAGTTGGCCAGGCCTTCAATATAGGAAATATTGGCCTGCAGCGTTTCCCTGGCCTGCGCCGACGCGGCGACGATGAAGGCCTCGGCCTTTTTGCCCGGCGGCACGTTCATTTCACTGCGGATCTGCCGGATGCCACGGGTGACATCCATCAACAGTTCCATCTGCTCTTCGGCCCGCGGATCCAGGTACTCATCCCGCGGCTTGGGCCACCGGGCCCGCATAACGGTGCGGCCCCGGTGCGGCAGGCGCTGCCAGATTTCCTCGGTGATGAAGGGCATAAAGGGGTGCAGCAGTTCCAGCGCACCCCGCAGCACCGTGGTCAGCACATACCGGGCGGTCTCCCGGTCCTCCGGGTCCGTTTTCCCGTACAAACGCGGTTTGACCAGCTCGATATACCAGTCGCACAATTCATCCCAGGTAAACTCATAGAGCACCCGGGCGGCTTCGCCCAGCTCGTATTGTTCCAATAGTCCGGTACACTGGCGGGAGGCCCGCTCCAGCCTGCTTAAAATCCAGCGGTCGGTCAGGGTAAGCCGGTCCGGATCCGGTGTTTCCCCGGGTTCGTAATCCTGCAGGTTCATCAGGGCAAACCGGGAAGCGTTCCAGATCTTGTTGGCGAAATTGCGGGCCCCGTCCAGGCGCTCGAAGTGGAACCGCAGATCATTGCCCGGGGTGTTGCCCGTCACCAGCATGAACCGCAGGCTGTCCGCCCCGTGGCTCTCGATTACGTCGATGGGGTCCACCCCGTTGCCCAGGGACTTGCTCATCTTGCGCCCCAGGGCGTCCAGCACCAGCCCGTGGATGAACACCTGCCGGAACGGCACCTGGTCCATGAAGGCAATGCCGCTGAAGATCATCCTGGCCACCCAGAAGAAAATGATGTCCCGGCCCGTCACCAGCACCGAAGTGGGGTAATAATAGGCCAGGTCCACGGTTTTTTCCGGCCAGCCCAGGGTGGAAAAAGGCCACAGCGCGGAGCTGAACCAGGTGTCCAGCACATCGGGGTCCTGCTCCAGGTTCATTGACCCGCACTTGCACTTGTCGGGCCGGGTCTTGGCAGCGATCACTTCATCGCAGTCCCGGCAGTAATAAACCGGGATCCGGTGCCCCCACCAAAGCTGGCGGCTGATGCACCAGTCGCGGATATTTTCCATCCAGTTTAAATAAATCTTGGTGAACCGCTTAGGCACGAACTGCACCCGGCCTTCCCGGGCGGCGGCGATGGCGGGTTCGGCCAGAGGCTTCATGCGCACGAACCACTGCTTGGAAAGCATGGGCTCAATCACCGAATTGCAGCGGTAGCAGTGCCCCACCGCGTGGGAAAGGTCTTCTATTTTATACAGCAACTCACTGGATTGCAGTTCCTTAACCACCCGCTTGCGGCAGTCCCAGCGGTCCAGGCCCTGGTAACCGGCCCCGGCCCCGGCGGTCATTTTGGCTTCCCGGTCGATCACCTGTACCGACGGCAGGCTGTGGCGACGTCCCACCTCGAAATCGTTGGGGTCGTGGGCCGGGGTAATCTTCACCGCCCCGGTGCCGTATGCCGGGTCCACATACTCGTCGGCAATGACGGGGATTGCCCGCTCCGTCAGAGGCAAAATCACTGTTTTGCCCACCAGGTGGCGGTAGCGCTCATCTTCCGGGTGCACCGCCACGGCGGTGTCACCCAGCATGGTCTCAGGCCTGGTGGTGGCCACGGGGATGAACTCCCCCGGGGCTCCCTGGACCGGGTATTTGATGTAATATAACTGGCCCGGTTTGTCCTGGTGCTCCACCTCGATATCGCTGATGGTGGTCCGGCAGTGGGGGCACCAGTTGGTGATGTAGTAATCCCGGTAGATCAGACCCTGCTCGTACAGGCGGATAAACACCTCCAACACCGCTTCGGAGCAGCCCGCGTCCATGGTGAACCGTTCCCGGTCCCAGTCGCAGGACGCGCCCAGCCGCCGCAATTGATGGGTGATCCGCCCGCCGTACTGCTCTTTCCATTCCCAGACCCGCTCCAGAAACTTTTCCCTGCCCAATTCATATTTATTGGCGCCTTCCTTGCGTAGTTGTTCTTCAACCTTGGCCTGGGTGGCGATCCCGGCATGGTCGGTGCCGGGCAGCCACAGGGCGTTGTAACCCTGCATGCGCCGCCAGCGGGTCAGGATGTCCTGCAGGGTATTGTCCAGGGCGTGGCCCATATGCAGCTGCCCGGTGACATTGGGCGGCGGCATCACGATGGTGAAAGGCTCTTTTTCCGGGTCCACAGTGGAACGAAAAAACTTGTTTTCCTCCCAGTATTTATACCAGCGGTCCTCCACGGCGCGGGGGTCGTAGGTTGTCGGCATGGCAAATTTTTCGGTCATATTTATCCCCTCCATATCGTTACCTGCACATAAAGCCAAGTGGTGGTACCTTCCGCTCACTGACCCGGCCTTATACATAACTAAAAAACCCTTTTCGCACAAAGGACGAAAAGGGTTTCGCGGTACCACCTTAATTCCGAAGGCGAGAACATAGACAAACCGATACGTTTGCCAGTTCTGCCACACTCCGGCACTCGTTCGGCTGTAACGGGCCGGTCCGGCCGGCCCTACCGGATAAAACCATTCAGGCCGGCGACTCCGGGGCGACAACAACCGCGGCAAACGGGATACCTTGCAGCCGGCGGGTATTCCCTCTCTTGGTTTGCGTGAAACGGACGTACTCCCCATCAAAGTCGGGTTTTTAGTTACCAATTATATTAATTTTTTTTCCGTCTGCTGTCAAGTTGACACCGGCCACGCCACCCAGCACACCCATAACCACAAGCCCCAATCCCCGTCCGGCCAATCCCGGCAAAGCAGCGAAAGTGCCGTTCCAGGCGGCCAGGAAAGAGAGCATCACCAGGCTGTACAAAAGGCCCACCGCCGCGCCGTGCAGCCACCCCATATTCCCCGCGGCCCGCCCGCCGGCCGCCCCCCCCAGCAAAGCGCCCAGCATGGTGCCAGCCGTCAGCAAGGCGCCGAAATGATACACCTGCCCCGCGGTCAAAACCGCCCACAGCACCAGGGCGGCGCAGATAAACAATGTACTGCTGAGCGCCCAAATCAGGCCTCCGATTATCGCACCCGGCTTCAGCAGGCTTGCCTGTCCACCCCGCCGGGACCAGCTTACCAGGGTTATTCTTCTGAACATCGGTTTCACACCTCCGATAATTATTTATTAATTTCACTAATTATATGCTTAATATTTATAATTATGCATTTATGGTTTTTTCAGGCATGAAAAATAATTACCGGCCATATTTTTTATTATGATATTCGACCCTCGCCGGAGGTGGCTGTGGTGCGTAAAGGCAAACTTTTTTTGTCGCTGGTTGTTGTTATGGCGGGCTTAATTGCGGCCATATCACTGCAGGTAAACAACGTGCTGAAAGAAGAAAAAATAATCACCCTTACCGTGGCAGAGGGTGAGAGATCCCTTCTGCACCTGCCGTTATACATGGCGCTGCAGCTTGGTTATTTCGAGGAGCAGGGTGTCCGGGTGCGGCTGACCGGAGGAAACGGCGCCGGTCAATATGGCGGCGGCATACCCGACGCCGACGTGGTGCTGCTCGACCCTGCGGCATATCTGTATCACAATGCCCTCCAATCTGAGGGTCCGGTTATTTTAACCGCGGTGGCCGGTCGCGAAGGAACTTTTCTTCTGGCCAGGGAAAAAGAGGATTTCACCTGGAGCGGCCTGAGGGGCAAGAAAATCATCAGTTACCCGCCGGAGACAGGACCGGGTCTGGCCCTGGATAAAAAATTAAGGGCCAACGGTTTGACTCCCTTTCATGACATCGGGATCTATCACCGCATCCCCCCGGACCTGCGGCTGGGAGCGTTTAAAGCCGGCAGCGGCGATTATATTCAATTGTCCGGCATCCAGGCCCTGACCGCCGAGCAGGACGGCACGGGATTCATCGCGGCCGCCGTGGGCGACGGTGACGAAGCGTTCCCCGCCGTGATTTGCGCGGTATCCCGGGCAACAATAAATAAGCACCCCGAGGCGGTGCAAATGTTTATCAACGGTTTGTACAAAGCGCAATTATACATCTCCAGGGAGCCCGAAATGGCCCTGCCGGCGGTACGCAGTCTGGCAAGCAAAAAAGAGCGCCGGAAAATGGAAGCTTTGTTTGACAGGTACGCAGCCATGGATATGTGGCAGCCCCGGCCGGAGCTGGACGAAGCAGCATTCGCCGCCCTGACGCAGGCCATGGAGGCAGCCGGTCAACTGCCCGCGCCGGTGCAATTCAGCAGTGCCGTGAGCAATGATTTCGCCCGCCTGGCGGCGGAAGCCGTACAGTATATTCCCCCGGAGGAACGGAATAAAAACTGGCTGCAAAAACTGCTTGCGGTAATAATTAAACACCTTTAAGGCAAAAATAACCTTCAATCAGGCTTTTATTTTGTCGGAAAGGAAGTCAAATCAATGTTCGGGAAAAGTATCTACTTTTTTTATAAAGCCCTCCTTTTTGGCATCGCTGCCTACGCGGTGATACCCAGAACCGAATTTAAAAGATACTTGATTTATGGATTTATTTTCGGCGCCATCGGTGACGTCCTAATGGTATTTACACTGGATTTGTTGGGTTTAAGCAAATACCACAACATGGGCCCATTCAGCATTTGGGGTCTCATTTCCTTTTGGACGCCCATAGCCTGGATGTTCGCATTTATGATCTTTTTTTATTTTCTTCCCGTCAGAACAGTTTTCCTGGTGCCGTATATTGCGGGATTCGCGCTATATGCCTATATGGTGGGGCTGGTTTTAAGCGAACTGGGGTTGTTTGAGTACGTCGGAGCCTACAAATACTACGCCCCGCTGGTCTTTACCGCCTGGTTTTCCATAGCCGCCTATGTTTATTTTAAGGTTGGCAATATTAAATTAAGACCCCTGAAATAAGCTTCTCAATAACGTAAAGAACAGTTAAATTTGTTAATCAGATTATTAACCAATTTTTCAGCAGTGCATAATATATTCCACGAACATAAAATTTTGGAGATTCGGGTTAAAAGGAGGAATCGGATAAAATGACTAAAAAGGAATTTGAGCGGGAATGCAACTGCTGCATAGAAATCGAGGAGAGTCTGGTGGTCATAATTTGCGGTGAAGTTGATATTAACAGGCTGAAAAATTATTTCCAGGCCTACGAAGAAGTCAAAGGCAAAAAAAACCCTGTCGGCCAGGAGTAAGGATCATAACCCTCAAGGGGCTTTTGTTTCCTTCGCTCACTCCAACTCCGCGCCGGACATAGGGATTCAAGGGTGATCCAAGCTGGGAAAGGTTCCAGGCTTGAACGTAGTTCAGTTCAATTCTGGAACCTTTCCCAATTGAACTACCGGGCGATTATCCGCACCGAGCCGGTACCCACCTCCAGGTCGGCCTTCCCCTTGCCTTCGCCCAGGGTATGGTTGTACTCCGCCCGGAGACCGTCCCGGCGCACCTGTGCGTCCGGCAGGCCGGTGACCGAGATATTACCGGTACGGGAAACAGCGTTGATTCTCAGGCTGGAATCCCCGGGCAGCTGAAGATAAACCAGGCCGGTATTGCTTGTTAATTCGTACCCGGCGTCCAGGGGCCGGTCCGCAGTCATTTCAATACTGCCGGTATTGGTTTCGGCTATTACGTCGCCGCCGGGATTATTAATCTCGATCCGGCCGGTGTTGTTCCGGACCTCAATAGACGTTCCCCGGGGTTTACCGGCACGGCGCCTGATTCCCAACTGCGCGAGTACGTCATTCTGTCGTCATGGTGCCAGGACATCCCATCCAGTAATCCGTCAAAATTGGAACCAACACCGGAAATCACGTAAGCCGCGCCGCCGGCCATAATTAGCAGCAAAATCAAAATAATGCTGGGCAAGTGGAAGTGAATTTCCTCTCCCCGGTGCAGCGCCCTTTTCACGAAATATTCCACCCCGATGCCGATTAACAGCAGCGGCCACAGTTTCCATACCCATCCCAGGGTGGTTATCACACCCAGATTATACAACAGCAGCGCCAGACCGGCGCTGATCAAGCCGACGGCAAAGGTTACCGGGCCGGCTTTATTAATCCCCCTGACTGCCATCTTCCTTCCCCCTTTTCAGGTTTCGATACAGAATGAACACGCCCAGGGATATGATAAGCAGCGGTGTGAATACCTGCCTCATAAACGAGTAGAACGAGTAACCAAACAGGTGAGGCAGGAAATTGTTTAAAAGCGCCAGAATACCCAACCCCACCAGAACATAACCCAGCAGGTTGGTCTTGTTGCACTCCCCCTGCAGGTCGATGAAGGGTTTATCCTCCACCGGTACGCCTTCACGCATGCGCCCCGCCAATTGCAAGGTGTCAAAGATGTTATAGAAAAAAACAACCGGCAGCACCAGGGTCAAAATCAAATCCAGACCAGCCATCCCGGCCACAAAAATGGCGCCGAAAAAGAGCACCATAGGCAGTTCCCGCACCGCCCGGCGCAAACTCAGCTCCTTTTCCCGCTTCAGCCAAACTTCCTCGGGTCCGGGACCATCGTGCCGCAAGAGATCCGCCCCGCCCGTCCCGGCTTCAAGAGAGATGCTGCGGCGGCGCTCCCGGTTGCGCCTGCGCAGCAGGTCCAGGCAGGTATTGGTGGCGATCCGGTACAGCCAGGTGGCAAACCCCGCCCGGAAATCAAATCCGGACAGGGCGCGGTAAGCCTTGACAAACACTTCCTGTGCGGCATCCCGGGCGTCCTCCGGGGTATCCAGCATGCGCGCCGCCAGGCCGTAGATCCGGTCCTGGTATCTGCGCACCAGTTCCCCGTATGCCGCCTTATCCCCGTCCTGTGCTTTTTTCAGCAGGATTTCGTCCGCAAGCAATTTTACAACCTCTTTTCGCAGCCTCTAACCTTTTAGACGACGCGGGGACAATTTTTCTTTCACCGGATAAAAATATTCTTTCACATAATTTATTTTTTCACAAATTTATGAACTCAAATTTATCCGGGCAGCAGGCTACAGGAATAGTAACAAAAATTTTAGCAAAAAGTAATAAAAAATATTCAAGGAGGTTTTTGATATGGCCCTTGTTCCTTACGACCCTTTCCACGCCACGGATTTTGCGCGGCGGGAGATCGATCGGTTCTTCGCGCCCATCTGGAATGAACTGCGGAATGATTTTACCGGGCCCCGGATTGACGTGTATGAAACCGAAAACGAGGTGGTGGCTGCGGCGGAAATACCCGGCGTGGAGAAAAAGGAAGACATCGGCATTGACATCCGCGACAATGTGCTGTCCATCACCGGTGTAATCAATAAGAGTAACGAAGTTAAAGATCGCGACCGGTTCCACCGCTCCGAGCGGTTTTACGGGCGGTTTCAGCGCAGCGTCAGCCTGCCGGCCAGGGTTAACCCCGAAGGCGTCAGGGCAGTTTACCGCAACGGGGTGCTGGAAATCCGGATGCCCAGGGAAACGCGCGATCAACACCGGGCCATTGATGTTGAATGGCACTGACATATTAGAGGTTGAAGGTCATGAGGCCGGGTGGTGGTCCAGCACCCGGTTTTTTTGTGGACTTTAAAACGGATAAATCATGCAAAAGATAGCAATACTAACTACTATAGTAATCACTGTTCGTCTAAAGTCAAAAGTCATCTTAAAAAGAACTTCGTCTTTTGACTTTTCGTTAAGGAGGCAACGGCGTGGAGTTTTCCGGTTTGGGCAGTTTCATCACTTTTGTCCAGGTATTTTTCGCCGTCATCATCGGCCTGTACTTCTGGAACCTGCTGAAGACCCAGCAGGGCAACAAAACAGCGGTGCAAAGGGAATCGCACAAGGAGCTGGAAAAATTACACCGCCTGCGGCAGATTTCCCTGACCGAACCACTGGCGGAAAAAACCAGGCCGGCGACCTTTGAAGACATCGTCGGTCAGGCCGAAGGGCTGAAATCCCTGCGGGCGGCCCTTTGCGGCCCCAACCCGCAGCACGTGATTATCTACGGCCCGCCGGGAGTGGGTAAGACGGCGGCGGCCCGGCTCATCCTGGAGGAAGCTAAGAAAAACCCGGTCTCGCCCTTTAAGGAAGACGCCAAGTTCATTGAAGTGGACGCCACCACCGCCCGTTTTGACGAGCGGGGTATCGCCGACCCCCTGATTGGCTCGGTACACGACCCCATTTACCAGGGCGCCGGCCCCATGGGTATGGCGGGCATCCCGCAGCCCAAATCCGGGGCGGTAACCAAGGCCCACGGCGGCATGCTGTTTATAGATGAAATCGGTGAACTGCATCCCATCCAAATGAATAAACTGTTAAAGGTGATGGAAGACCGTAAAGTGCTGCTGGAAAGCGCTTATTACAGTTCGGAGGATACCAACATCCCCGGTCACATCCACGATATTTTCCAAAACGGCCTGCCCGCCGATTTCCGCATGGTGGGCGCCACCACCCGCACTCCGGAGGAAATTCCCCCGGCGATCCGGTCCCGCTGCATGGAGATTTTTTTCCGCCAGCTCAACCCGGATGAGATTGGCGTTATCGCCGCCAAGGCAGCGGATAAAATTGAGTTTTCCCTGACGTCCGAAGCACTTCAGACCATACAAAAATATGCCCGTAACGGCCGGGAGGCCGTGAATATCATCCAGCTGGCGGCGGGTATCGTACTCGCCGAAAACGGCAAGGAAATTACGAAACTCAGCGTGGAATGGGTCGTCAACAGCGGTCAATACGTGCCGCGGCCCGAGAAAAAAATCCCGCCCCGGCCGCAAGTGGGGCTGGTCAACGGGCTGGCGGTATACGGCCCCAACACCGGCGCGCTGCTGGAAATTGAAGCCGGCGCCATTCCCGCCCCCCGGGGCCAGGGCCGGCTGGTGATTACCGGGGTGGTTGACGAAGAGGAACTGGGCGGCCGGGGCCGCACCATCAGGCGCAAGAGTATGGCCCGGGGATCGGTGGAGAATGTGCTTACCGTGCTGCGTTACACCATGGGTGTGGATTACCGGGATTACGACCTGCACATCAATTTTCCCGGCGGCGTGCCTGTCGACGGACCCTCCGCAGGTGTGGGCATTGCCACCGCTGTTTATTCGGCGATTACAGGCACACCGGTGGATAACACCGTGGCCATGACCGGCGAGGTGTCCATCCGGGGGCTGGTGATGCCCGTGGGCGGCGTGGTGCCCAAGGTGGAGGCGGCGGTGCTGGCCGGAGCCTCCAAAGTATTTATCCCCGCCGACAACTACCAGGAACTGTTCCGCAGCTTTAAAGCCACCGAGGTAGTCCCGGCGGAAACCATGGCGGATGTAATCAATGGTTCACTGTTGCCCGGGCGGGATAAAAAACCGGCCCCGGCAGGCCGGCGGGAACACGCTGCCGGAAACTTTCTGCCTGCTGCCGGAGCACCGGTCCCGGGTGAGCTTTAATACCGTCAATTTAGGCTGAAAATGGGAGATATACAGCATTATTCCTGCCCCAACCCGGCTCAGGCCGGGTTTTACGCCCTCAAGCCACTTATTTCTATAGCAGCGCCCCGGCAGGTGTGTTACAATGGGTTATAAAACCGTCCATGCACAAAAAAATACAGCATATAAAACTCACCAAGGGAGGTGCCCCTTTGCAACCGGCACAGGAACGGATTTTACCCCTCTTACCCTTAAGAGGGATACTGGTTTTTCCATATATGGTCATCCACCTGGATGTAGGGAGAGAAAAATCAGTACAGGCCATAGAAGAGGCCATGCTTAAGGAAAGGGCCATTTTTCTGGCCACCCAAAAGGACGCCCAAACCGACGACCCCGGTGAAGAAGACATCTACTCCGTAGGCACCGTGGCCGAAGTCAAGCAGCTCCTTAAACTGCCCGGCGGCACCATCCGGGTGCTGGTGGAAGGGATCGCCAGAGCCAGGATTAAAGAATACGCCGGCCATACCCCCTATTTCACCGTCAGAATTGAACAGTACGATGAATCAGAGGGTAAAAACGCCCAGGTGGAAGCGCTGATGCGCAACCTGATCACCCAGTTCGAGCAATACGTCAAGCTGAGTAAAAAAATCCCGCCGGAAACAGTGGTGGCGGTGGTGAACATCGAGGAGCCGGGCCGGCTCGCCGATATCGTGGCCTCCCACCTCACCCTGCGCATCGAAGACAAGCAGGCCATCCTGGAGGCGGTGAATACCGCGTCCCGCCTGGAAAAACTGTGCTCCATCATGGCCAGGGAACTGGAAATTGTGGAACTGGAACGCAAGATTAATGTCCGGGTCCGCAAGCAGATGGAAAAGACCCAGAAGGAATACTACCTGCGGGAACAGATTAAGGCCATCCAGCGCGAACTGGGTGATAAAGACGACCGTTTGGCCGAGGGCGAGGAACTCCGGGACAAAATAGAAAAGGCCAAGCTGCCCAAGGAAGTTGAGGAAAAAGCCCTTAAAGAGCTGGAACGGCTGGAGAAGATGCCCCCCATGGCCGCCGAGGCCACCGTGGTCCGCAACTATCTGGACTGGCTGCTGGCGCTGCCCTGGACCAAGGGCACCCGTGACCGGCTGGATATCAACAAGGCCCAGCAAATCCTTGACGAAGACCATTACGGTCTGGACATAGTCAAGGAGCGCATCCTGGAATACCTGGCCATCCGCAAGCTGGCCAAGAAAATGAAAGGACCTATCATTTGCTTCGTGGGGCCGCCCGGGGTGGGTAAAACATCGCTGGGCCGTTCCATCGCCCGGGCGTTGGAACGCAAATTCGTGCGACTGTCTCTGGGCGGCGTACGGGACGAGGCTGAAATTCGCGGCCACCGGCGCACCTACGTGGGCGCCATGCCCGGACGGATCATCCAGGGCATGAAAACCGCCGGTTCCAAAAACCCGGTCTTTCTGCTGGATGAAGTGGATAAAATGAGCATGGACTTTCGGGGCGATCCCTCTTCGGCGCTGCTGGAGGTTTTGGACCCCGAGCAAAACAGCACCTTCAGCGATCATTACATTGAAGCGCCCTACGACCTGAGCAATGTAATGTTTATTACCACGGCCAATGTGCAGCACAATATCCCCAGGCCGCTGCAGGACCGCATGGAAATCATCTATATCCCCGGCTATACCGAGGAGGAAAAGGTGCAAATCGCCATGCGCCACCTGGTGCCCAAGCAAATCAAGGAGCACGGCCTGGACGACAAGATGATCCAGATTTCCGAAAAGACCGTCCGGCGCATTATCCGGGAATACACCCGGGAAAGCGGCGTGCGCAATCTGGAACGCAGCATCGCCTCGCTGTGCCGTAAGGCAGCCAAACAAATAGTGGCCGGCAAAGCCAAGCTGGTCCGGGTTAACGTGTCGAAGCTGGAACAGTTTTTGGGCAAGCCCAGGTTCCGTTACGGCACCGCGGAGCAAGAGGATCAGGTGGGTATCGCCACGGGTCTGGCCTGGACCGAAGTGGGCGGGGATTCGCTGCAGGTGGAAGTCACCATTTACAAGGGCTCAGGCAAGCTGACCCTGACCGGCAAGCTGGGCGACGTGATGAAGGAATCCGCCCAGGCCAGCTACAGCTACGTGCGCAGCCGCGCCTCGGAACTGGGGATCAAGGAAAGCTTGTTTGAAAAATACGACCTGCACATCCATGTGCCGGAGGGCGCTATTCCCAAAGACGGCCCCTCGGCCGGCATCACCATGGCGACAGCCCTGGCCTCGACCCTGACCGGCCGAAAAATCCGGCACGATGTGGCCATGACCGGCGAAATCACCCTGCGGGGACGGGTACTACCCATCGGCGGCGTCAAGGAGAAAGTCCTGGCCGCGCACCGGGCAGGCATTAAAACCGTCATTCTGCCCATGGATAACCGCAAGGACACCGAAGAAATACCGGCTAACGTGAAAAAACGGCTTGAGCTGGTGCTGGTGGACCATATGGACGAAGTGCTCAACGTCGCCCTGCGGGAAACCAAAATCGCCCCCCGGACCGCGGTAATTGAACCGCCTCCGGAGGTTACACCCGAGGTGGCCTACGGACCCGTCGTGGAAACCGAGGGAGGGCCCGAACTGCCCAATGAAAATAACTACAGTTGAGTTTGTTACCAGTGCCGACGGACTGCATAACTGCCCGGACGGGGACCTCCCGGAGGTGGCCCTGGCCGGGCGTTCCAATGTGGGCAAGTCCAGCCTGTTCAACACCCTGGTGGGACGCAAAAAGCTCGCTCGCACCAGCAATACCCCCGGGCGCACCCAGCTGATCAACTATTTTTTGGTCAACGGTTTTTTTCACCTGGTGGATCTGCCCGGCTACGGGTTTGCCAGGGTGCCGTTCCAGGTGCGGCGGCAATGGGGCAAAATGATTGAAAAATACTTAACCGGCCGCAGCCAGCTGCGCGGGTTGCTGCTCCTGGTGGATATCCGGCACAAGCCCACCGCCGGCGACAAACTGATGCTGGAGTGGCTCAATTTTAACGGCATCCCGGTGGCGGTGGCGGCCGTCAAGGCCGACAAACTGAGCCGCAGCCGGGCGCTGCAAAGCCTTAAAGTGATTCAAACCGAGCTGGAATTGGCCCGGGACAATCCGCCGGTGTTGTTTTCCTCCGTCACCGGCCAGGGCAAGGAAGATTTATGGGCCGTCATAGAAAAATGGATTAATTAGCGTTTCAAAAAGGTGTTTTTAAGCTTACTTGGATTTTTAGCTAAAAATAGCAAAAAATCAGCAAGCGTTGGAGTCAAACAGCGAGGCAGGTGACACAAATGAATTTGAAAGCATTCGCAAACTGGCGGCCCGGGTAGGCCTGGTGGTGGGCGAAAGCAGCGAAATGAAACAACTGGTCAGCACGGCCGATTGCCGATAAAGACGTTAACGTTTTAATCACCGGTGAAACCGCCTATACCGTCATATCCGTTGCGCTCGATGTCCTCAATCAGCTTGTTGATCTGTTTCAAAGCCTTTTTATCCTGTCCTTGCCAGTAGAGATAATCTTTCCAGCCGGTTTCAGTAAATCTGATGCTCTTCTTCCATTGCCCGCAATTCGTCCAACGTTTTAACGACAAATTTTCCTTCGTTTGCTTCCTGTATGGATTGCCGCAAAATCTTCATATTAGCAGGGCTATATAACGGATCGGCGGCAATCGAAATCTCAAAGGGGATTTTACCCTGCCGCAAGGATTGACGCACAAAGATATTAAACGCCGTGGTCATACTTAACCCCAATTCTCCGAAAAATGCCTCCGCCTGTTCCTTTAAATCTTTGTCTATCCGGATATTCAAGTTGGTTGTGCCAGCCATGTTCATCACCTCTTTCATTAACACATATACTATTTTATATTTTATGGGCATTGTCAATATTTTGCGCGTAAATTACATGTATTATATAGAGACGCAAGGAGGACGCCTTAAGTTAGTTTAAAAGCGCCACACCCGTTAAGGTGTGGCGCTTTACGTTTAAGCTGATTCTTCTTTTTTCTTTTTCCGTTCCATGGACACCAGCAATGGTTTTTCTTTCTTTAAGATAGTGTCCCTGGTAATGACGCACTTGGCGATGTCGTCCCGGGACGGTATGTCGTACATAATCTCCAGCATAATATCTTCGAGAATGGAGCGCAAGCCCCGGGCCCCGGTTTTGCGCCGCAACGCTTCCTGGGCAATGGTCTTTAATCCGTCGGCCTGGAATTCCAGGTTCACCCCGTCCAGGTCGAACAGTTTCTCGTACTGTTTGACCAGGGCGTTCCGGGGCTCGGTGAGGATACGCACCAAGGCTTCCTCATTCAGCGCCTCCAAGGTGACTATGATGGGCAGGCGGCCTACGAATTCGGGAATCAAACCGTACCTGAGCAGGTCTTCGGGCAGAATCTGGGCCAGAATCTCACCAATTTTCTGCTCCTGCCTGGGCTTGATATCCGCCCCGAAGCCCATCACCTTCTGGCCGATGCGGTTTTGAATAATTTTATCAATGCCGTCAAAAGCACCGCCGCAAATAAACAGGATGTTGGTGGTATCCAACTGGATGAATTCCTGGTGCGGATGCTTGCGGCCTCCTTGGGGCGGCACGCTGGCCACGGTGCCCTCAAGGATTTTCAGCAGGGCCTGCTGAACACCCTCACCGGAAACATCCCGGGTAATGGACGGGTTTTCCGATTTGCGGGCAATTTTGTCAATTTCGTCAATATAGATAATGCCCTTTTCAGCCTTTTCCACATCGTAATCAGCGGCCTGAATCAGCTTCAGCAGAATATTCTCCACGTCTTCGCCGACATAACCGGCCTCGGTCAGGGACGTGGCGTCCGCTATGGCGAAGGGCACGTTAAGCAGCCTGGCCAGGGTCTGGGCCAACAATGTTTTACCGCTGCCGGTGGGACCCAGCATCACGATATTGCTCTTTTGCAGTTCCACGTCGTCAATCTTGCCGCCCAGGTTAATGCGCTTATAGTGGTTGTATACCGCCACTGCCAGAGCTTTTTTGGCGCTTTCCTGACCGATGACGTATTGATCCAGGATATCTTTGATTTCCCTTGGTTTGGGAACATCCCCCAGGTCCAGGCCGATGTCTTCGTTCAGTTCCTCTTCGATGATTTCATTGCATAGCTCAATACATTCATCGCAGATATAAACGCCCGGTCCGGCCACAAGTTTTTTCACCTGGTCCTGCAGCTTGCCGCAGAAGGAGCATTTCAGTTGACCCTTTTCGTTAAACATAATTCACCTCATCAATTGGGGACATTTTTATGAACGCACAAATACCTTGTCAATGATTCCGTACTCTTTGGCTTCTTCGGCCGACATAAAGTAGTCGCGTTCCGTATCCCGGGCAATTTTCTCCACCGGCTGCCCCGTGTGCTTGGCCATTAACGTGTTCATGGTTTCACGCATCCGCAGTATTTCCTTGGCCTGGATATCTATATCGGTGGCCTGACCCTGAAAACCGCCGGCCGGCTGGTGAACCATAATCCGGGCGTACGGAAGAGCGTAGCGTTTGCCGGGAGTGCCGGCCGCCAGAAGAAAAGCGCCCATGCTGGCCGCCTGCCCCAGGCAGATGGTGGAAACGTCGGCCCTGACGTACTGCATGGTATCGTATATGGCCATCCCGGCCGTGATTACTCCGCCGGGTGAATTAATGTAAATATTAATGTCCTTTTCCGGGTCATCCGCCTCCAGGAACAACAGTTGGGCAATAACCAGGTTGGCCATGTGGTCTTCAATCTGACCGCCGATAAAAATAATCCGGTCTTTCAAAAGCCTGGAATAAATATCGTAAGACCTTTCACCCCGGTTGGTCTGCTCAACCACTATGGGAACAAGGTAGGACATGGTTACCCCCTCCTTAAAAAGATTATACTGCATCTATTACAACTATGCCACATAAATTATTCCCCGGATGTCTGTTCCGTATTTTCCTGCTCTGTGTTTTCCTGTGCCTTGCTTTCCACCAACACAGCCTGTGCGGCGATTAATTCAATGGTCTTTTGCTGCGTCAGGTTTTCCCGGATTAAATCAAGCTGGTTCTGTCCTTCTAGTATTTTACGCAATACACCGGGTTCCTGCTGGTAATGCCCGGCCATCTTGGTAATTTCGTTTTCCAGGTCCTCATCGGTTACGGTAATGTTCTCCTTTTTACCGACGGCTTCCAACACCAGGGTGGTCTTAACGCCTCTGTACGCGTCATCCCGCAGGCTGGCTTTAAGATCATCAATGGTCGAGTTGGTGTACTTAAGGTATTTCTCCATATCCAAGCCCTGGGCTTGCAGCCTTCTTTCCATGTTGTCCATCATTTCCAACAGCCGCAGCTCCACCATTTCCTCCGGGATATCCACCGCGGCGTTTTCAACCGCCTTTTGCACCGCTTCGTTATTGACCTGGTGTTTGGCCCGTTGTTCAGCCGCTTCTTTTAACTTATTAAAAATATCCGCCTTTAGTTCCTCGATGGTATCAAACTCGCTGACATCTTTGGCAAATTCGTCATCAAGGGCGGAAATCTCCTTGCGTTTAACGCTTTTAACAGTCACGGAAAAAACCGCTTCCTGACCCTTAAGGCCTTCATTGGGGTAATCTTCGGGGAACGTAACGGTTACTTCGGTGCTCCCGCCTATCTCCACACCCTTAAGTTGGTCTTCAAAGCCGGGCACGAAGGAGCCCGAACCGATCTCCAGGGAGTAATCGTCCCCTTTGCCGCCTTCGAATTCCACCCCGTCCTTGCGGCCGACGAAATCAATGACGGCTATATCGCCTTGTTCAACCGTACCTTCTTCCAGGTTTACCAACCGGGCGTGTCTGTCCTGCAGTTTTTTCAATTCATTATCCACGTCCTGGCCGGTTACTTCAGTGTCCGGCTTTGTAACCTGCAGCCCCGCGTACCGGCCCAGGGTTACTTCCGGTTTAACCTTGATGGTTGCTGTAAACTTGACCGGCTTGCCTTCCTCCACCTGCACCAGTTCGACTTTCGGTTGGCTTACCGGTTCCACATTCGTCTCCTCAACGGCCTGCATATATGCTTCCGGCACCACAATCTCCACCGCTTCGTTATACAGGGCCGCCTTGCCCACGAAGCTTTCAAATACCACCCGCGGGACTTTGCCTTTGCGAAATCCGGGCACATTGACGGTTTTGACCAGTTTGCGGTATGCCTGCTCCATCGCTTTATCAAACTGGCCGGCATCAACCTCTACATCGAGCAGTACTTCGTTGTTCTCCAGTTTTTCCGCGGTAGCCTTCATCATGCTCCCCCTTGTGAGTAGTCATATGTAATGTTTTTATACTGCAACCACCGGGTAAAAAAAAAATACGTGATTGACGTTTAATTTTAGCATAATTTAGCCGTCACCGCAACCAAAAGGCGCTATGCGACCACCTTTAATACTTATTTTATGGTATATAAGAAACAAAAACATGGATTTGATAATTGACGTTAATTTTAAATTATGTAATAATTTCTATTAGCCCTACATAAATTAAGGTCCGGACAAACTAAAATTAAATTAGAGTAATGAGCAAAATTTTGGGTGCAAAATAAAAAAAAGAACTTGAGGAGGAGCAGAGCAATGGCAAACGTATTATCACCCATGGTAGGCAAGCTTGTGTCAATCGATGTTAAAGTAGGCGACCAGGTAAAGGCAAACGACGCAGTGGCTACTATTGAAGCAATGAAAATGATGGTTAAAATTTACGCCCCTTCCGCCGGCACCGTCCAGGAAATCAAAGTAAACCCCGGCGATGTGGTCAATAACGACACCGTTATTATGACTCTGGAGTAGACAAGCAAGTAAAATTTTAGATTTATAGCATCAACTTTATGATGCATATGCCGCTATCGGGTTATTTTAACCCGATAGTTTTTTTGTTACGTGAAATAGACGTAATACCACATCAGCAGCAGCGGCGCCAGCAGCGTCGCCACCGCGGTGATAAACGCCCCCGCCGCTCCCCGCCTGTTCCGCTCATGCTTTAAAACGTAAAGCCCGTAACTGGCCAAGTGCACCGCTACCGTCAGCACTATGACCAGGATTAACGCCAAAAGTAACACGGCACACCTCCCATCCGGGCAAATTACAGCACGCCTTCATTGCTGTTTAACGGATTGGCGCCATTTCATGAAGCAGCCCGGTGCGCCTGACCCGGTAATCCACAGTGACCTCAATGTCGGCCTGGGGATATTTTTCATCCCATCTGTACGCCTCCCACCGGGGCCAAGTGGGAAACAGTTTTTTGGCCTGCAGGCCGAAACCGAAAAAATCAGCCTCCAGCTCTTTGCTTTTGTTTATGGTGACGGCAATATCCTTCATAACTTTTTTCTCCACCGCCGCCTCTATGATGCCGATGTTTTCGGGAGTCTCATAATGAGTGCCGCTTTGGATGCTGATCACTTCACCTTCCAGCCGCAAATGAACTTTAATCACCGGGTAACCGTTTTCATCAATGCTGATATCAATATCGGGCCCCGTGCGGGGGTTAACCTCCATAATAATAAACTTGCCCGGGTGATTCGGATCCGGCACATCCATAATTGTGCGTTTGAAGGTGTTGTTGAACATTTTTCTGATCCCCAGTTCATCGGCGTCTAAAGTGCCCACCATCACCCCCTTTTTATAAACCGCCGCCCCCATAAGTTCTATTTTGCCGCCGCCCCGGCGGGGCAGCCGGCCGGCCTCGTACTCACCTTTGGGTTTGGGGGAATTGTCCGGAAAAACGCGCTCATCCTTCTCCAGCGCCGCCAGAAATGTAACCGGCGCCACTCCGATGGAATGAGCCTCATAATAAAAGGTATGAAAGTTATCCCTGGGAATAAATTCGGTATACTTCCACCCGAGCTGCAGCAGCTCGTAATATTTGCTCACGTTGCTCTCCATTACCGGCCGGCCCCTGGTCAGAAACTCATCTGCCCGTCCCTCGCAGGTCACCACATGGCTGGTGCGGCGAAATTGGTAAAACCTGGCTATTGGGGCGAAATACCGGTTGATGCCCTGTTCCGCCAGTTCCCGGGAAAAGATAAACCAAGTGGTGTGGGAAAGGTTAACCCGGCGGTCAACCACGGCATTTAACAGTTCCAGGGAGCTTAAAAGCGTGGGCGCCTCCAGGGAGACGGTGAAAAAACCGCCCTGGCTCCCGCCCCCGGACGCAGCTTCACCGCCGCCGGCGCCGGCTATGTCTTTGGGAACGGCAATTACCGCCGTAACGGTCAAGATGTTCTCCCGGCCGCGATCCAAACCCAGGGCCAGCACCCAGGCTATTTCATCCGGCTCGTTATAATTGTAGCAGCCCGGCAGGGACAGCAGCAGGAGCAGTACAAGCATGATTTTAAAGGTTTTGCCGGCCATCGTCTTTCCCCCCGCCCTTCAGCAGTCCTGCCCCGATAAGCGCCAGCAGGATGCCCACCAGAATATAAAAACTGTACCGGCTGATGAATATGTGGGTCCAGCGGGCGGCCTGGGGCTCGCTCTGGGGCATAAAGGCCACCACCATGGTCAGTACGGCGGCCGAAAACAAAAAGGGCCTGTTGTCGGTCACCCGGGACAGAGTTGCCAGCACGCTGGAACCGGCATACAGGGAGATGGACAGGAATACCAGGTTGCTGAACATCCAGATCGGTAGAAATAATATTTCCAGGCGCTGACCGAACCGGCCCAGGTTTACCATCCGGGCGACCTCAAAGGTGGGGTTGTTCAGTTCGGACACCGTGGGATAAGCAAAGACCAGGATTGCCACCAGCACAAAGATAAACATAGACGCCCCCATTGCCGCAACAGACCAAAAGCCAATACTTAAAGCCCTGTCACCGGGCAAGAACGGGTAGATAAAACCCAAAAGCAGGATATATACAAAATCACCGGTATTGTTCACTATGCCTTTCAGGATGCCCGGCAGGCCATTGCCCCATAGGGGGTACATGGCGTTCGTCTGCCATAGGGGCACGGTCATTATAATCAGCACCAGAGTGCTGACCACGATTACGCTCACCAAAAAACGGGCGGTGCGGGCCACCGCTTCCGGACCCAGATAAGCCACCGCCAAAGAGCCCAGGAGAATAAAACTGCTGACCAGGCTGATGGGCGTATCCGGCAAAAAACCGCTCAGCACCCGCTCGCTCAGCTGCCTTAAGGTCAGCCCGGCCCCGGCCACAAAAACAACCAGGTAATAAAGGCTGAAACCGGTATTGATATAAGGGCCCACCAGCCTTTCTCCCGTCTCCGCCAGGTTCAAACCGGGTTCCCTTTTCAGCACCGCCACCAACAGGTATAATGCGGCCAGGGCCATGATTGTATCGGCGATGGGAACCATCCAGGCGGCGTTGGCGGCGGCATCGATGATAAAAACAATATGGGCCAAAAATATTCTGGACAGCAGTAATACAAACATCAGAGTTGTCGCCTCGGACACCCCGATGACCGGCTTACCGCGCATCATGTTTTACCATCCTCTTTGCCGCCGGGCCGCAGCCACCGGCGGCTTAGTTCGGGCTGGCTGCGTTTTTTCAGCGGATCCAGGTAATCGGGCCTGTTTTCCTGGCTCCAGGCAGGCAGCCGCCATATGTAACCGGAACTCTTGCGGGTGGCCGGGGCCAACGGCGCCAGAAAGGGCACCCCGAAGGATTTCACGGTGGTCATCACTCCCACATGGATGAACACCCCCACCAAAATGCCCAGCAGCCCGGACAACGAGGCCAGGATAATATAAACAAACCGCAGCAGCCTGATGGACAGGGAAAAGGAGTAGTTTGGTATGGCAAAGGAGCCCAGGGCGGTTACCGCCACCACGATAATCAGAATGGGACTGACGATATTGGCGGCCACCGCCGCCTGGCCCAGGATCAGCGCTCCCACGATGCCCAGGGTGGTGCCGATGGTGCCGGGGATCCTGATCCCGGCCTCCCGGATCAATTCAAAGGAACCTTCCATGATCAGCACCTCCACGATGGAGGGGAAGGGCACCCTTTCCCTGGCCCCGGTAATGGCCATCAGCAGGTCGGTGGGTATGAACTCCTGATGGTAGGCTACGATGGCCACGTAATGGGCGGGCAGCAGCAGCGCCAGGAACAGTCCCATATAGCGCAAAATCCGCATCATATTGCCGAAGGGCCAGCGCACGTATGCGTCTTCCGGCGACTGCATGAGGTTGAAAAATGTGCAGGGCATGGTCATCACAAAGGGGTTGCCGTCCACAAACACAGCCACCCTGCCCTCCACCAGGCCGGCGGCCACCCGGTCGGGACGTTCGGTGGTCAGGACCTGGGGCACCAGGTGCAGCGGCTGGTCTTCGATTAGCTGTTCCACCAGGCCGGTTTCCTGGATCATGTCGGACCGGATGGATTCCAGACGCCGCTTGACCTCCTGCACCAGATCGGGATTGGCGATGTCGGCTATGTACATTACGGCGCACTGCATGGGGGTGGCATCCCCCACCTTGATAAACTCGGTGACCAGGGAAGGACGTTGGATAATCTTACGCACCAGGGTGGTATTTACCCGGAGCATTTCGGTAAAGCCCTCCTGGGGCCCCCGGATTACCGACTCCACCTGGGGAGTGCCGACGCTGCGGAAATGCCAGCCCTTTGTCTCCAGCAGCAGCGCCCGGTTGCATCCCTCAATGAACAGTGCGCTGTTGCCGTTCAGGATATCATTGACCACCTGACCGTAGGTACGGGCTTCGGCCATCTGGTTGTTGGGCAGCAGGGCCTGTTTCACCCGGTTGAAAAAATCCCTGCCGATAACATCCTGCTCCGGCGGGTCACCGTCCGGGTTGTCTGTCCGGCGACCCGGGACGGGATCCCCGGCGCCGGACAGCAGCATCAGGGGCTGCAGTACCGCCATATTCTGTACCTGGGCGTTGGTAATGCCGTCAATAAACACCAGCATGGCCCGGGCGGGCGGCCGGGTACCAATGGTAAAACTGCGGAATACCGCGTCCTTGTTTTCGGGCACCCGAAAGACCTTCTCCAGCACCTCTCCGTTTTCTTCCAGGCGGTGGGAAAGTCCAACCTGCTCCTGCCAAATGCGGTCGATCTCCAGGTTTTTCTCCACCTGTTGCGGGTAATTTTCCCGCCCGTCCGTGCCGCGTGTTTTTCTTCTCCTGCTCATTCGGCTGCGGCTGCCGTTTTTCCGGTGGTCTTGCCCGTTCCCGGCAGCATCCGCACCGGCTTTGTTCCCGTTTGTCGCATCCAAATTACGGCCATCATTTCCACCTGCCTGACCGCGCTTATCCGGCGGCCTGTCCTCAACGCCCGACTCAAACCCCAACGGGCCGGACGGCGGCTTTTGATAGATGATCAGTTTGGACAGTGTTTTTAACCAGGACAACAGTACAAACCTCCCCCTGCAGGGGACATGATTTCACCGCACTGATTCTTGTTTAATATGCCCTGGCATTTAGTGGTTTATGTGGCTGATTCTGCACTGTACGGTATTGCTGCCCGTCAGGAAAAGTAATTGTGGGCACCTCTGGGTAACCGGAAAAATATGTGTTATAATACCGCCAGACAATCATTCGACCGGAATTGCGGGGTGTTACCTTTGGCGGAAATCAGGGTCTACGGCGCAGTTTTTTTAAACCGGGTGCTTGCCTGGCTTGGGCCTGAAAACATTGAAAAACTGGTGCTCAGGCTGGCACTTTCCCTGCTGGTTTTGGCGGCTGCTTATCTTTTAATTAAAATTTTCTCCCGCCTGCTGGACCGGCCGGCCGGGGACAGCAACCCGGAGGAGGGACAAGACGCGCCCGGCGGCACAGGCATTCTTTCCGACAGTTTCGTCCGCTCGGTGCAGGTACTGCTCCGGACTGTTCTTCTCTACGGCGGATATTTCCTGGCCGCAATTGTCATCCTGGAGATATTCAACATCAAGGTAATATCGGGGGCGGACCTGAAAACTGCCGGTATTATGGCGCTCAAGGTAATCGGTATTTTGGTGGGGGCCAGGCTGCTCGTCAGCTTCGGGCATCTGGCTATCAAACAGGTCTTCGAAAAACACGGGCTCAAGGATGATCCAACCGGATCCCGCCGGGCCGAAACGCTGGAAGTACTGCTGCGCAGCGTGCTTACCTACGTTGTTTTTTTTCTGGCCGCCCTGACGATACTGCAGGTATTCAACGTCAATACCAGCGCCATTCTGGCCAGTGCGGGCATCATCGGCCTGGCGGTTGGTTTTGGCGCCCAAAACCTGGTCAAAGACGTGTTCAGCGGTTTCTTTATTCTTTTTGAAGACCAGTTCCGCGTGGGTGATTTCGTGGAAGCGGCCGGGGTAACCGGCACCGTGGAGGAAGTAGGGCTGCGCACCTGCAAAATCCGCCAGTGGACCGGACAGCTGCATATCATTCCCAACGGGGAAATTACCCGGGTCACCAATTACAACCGGGGTGAAATGATGGCGGTGGTGGTGGTGGGCATCGCCTACGAAGAAGATATCGACCAGGCCATGGAGGTTTTGCGGCGGGAAAGCGAAAAAGCCGGCCGGGAAATCGACGTCATCCTGGATACGCCTTTGGTGCAGGGAATCGTGGAGTTGGCCGACTCGGCGGTAAACATCCGCATCATCGCCCCAACCAAAGACGGGGAGCAATGGGCAGTGGAACGGGAACTGCGCCGGCGTTTCAAATATGCCCTGGACCGGGCCGGAATTGAGATTCCCTACCCGCGGCTGGTGCTTTACCAGGGAGATACCAACACCGGCTTAGATAAATAAGAATCACCGAGAAGCCGAGTGGTGGTACATGGAGCGAACATAGGAGGCCCATTCAAGGAGCGAACGAAGGCGGAGGATAAGCGGCGAATCCTGTTTGAGGCCCGAAGGGCCGAGTTATGCAGCCGCCCGGAGCCGAGTGAGCTCGTACAAGTATGAGGCTGAGTCAGTGAGCGGAAGGTACCACCACTCGGCTTCCTCTGAAAAACGTAACCGGGGGCGGGTTTTGTTTTTACAAAACCGGCCCCCGGTTACTTGTTGTCCTTACTCAACACCATTACCTCCTTTCCAGTGTTTTCGCCTATTCCTTTTTTTCGGTCAGGTTTTCACGCCTGGCGCCATCCGGCTCAAAGTCAATCTTTTCCAGCCCGATGTCTTCAAGGATTTGATCAATTAACTCCTTGGTCATTAACATACCTCCTTTCAGCTACATTATCTGTATTATATAATTAATTTATAAAAATTCAAACATTTTTATGTTAAAAAAACGTTAAACCTGGTTAAACGGCCATATAGGCATCCGAATAACCGTTTGACGAAAAAAATGTCTTTTCCTTGCCATATATATGGCAAGGGCTAAGGAACAAAGTATGGAAAGGCGCGCGCTAAGGGAACTGAATAATGCGCGCCTTCCCGGCTGCGTTAGCTCGGCTTTTGCGGTGCTCACGTATTTCACTATACGCTCCGCTCCTCAAAGCCTTCGCTGCCTTGAACTTCTCGTGTCTATCGTGCTCCTTTTCAAACTCTTACTTAAATGCGCTGGTTTTCCACCGGCAGAGTCACCTCAATTTCAGCCCCGCCGCCGGGCATGTTGCCGGCCCGGATACTGCCGCCGTGTTCCTCCACGATGGCCCGGGCGATGGGCAAGCCCAGCCCGCTGCCGCCCCGGGCTCCTTTGTAGAACCGCTCCCACAAATGCCGCAGGTCTTCACCGGTGAAACCGGCCCCGTCATCCCGGACGGCCACACACACCGCCCCGTTTTGGATACCGGCTTCAATCCGCACCTCCTGGGCGGCATGACGGACCGCGTTGGCAACCAGGTTGATAAAAACCCGGACCAATTTTTCACCGTCCGCCCGCAGCGTCACTTCGGGCAACGCCGCCACCTTCAGGGTCACATTTCTTTCCGCAGCCAGCACCTGCTGGGCATCAACGGCTTGTTCCAATACCTCTTGTAAATCGGTTTCTTCAAAATGATACATCCGGACCGGGTTTCCCTGCCTACCCAAAAAGACCAGCTCATCCACTAGGTTTTTCAGCCGCCCGGTTTCCCGCGCCACCACGTCCAGGGCCTGCCGGGCTTCCTCACCCTTAAAGACGCCGTCCCGCACTCCTTCGGCATAGCCCAGGATGGACATCAGCGGACTCTTCAGTTCGTGGGACGCGTTTTGAAAAAACTCCCTTTGCGCCCGGTCATATTCCGCCAGTTTTTCATCCATGGCATTGATGGACCGGCCCAGTTCCCCCAACTCATCCCCGGAATTAACCTCGACCCGCCAGCCGAAATTGCGTTCGGCCACCCGGTTGGCTTTCTCCCGCAGCAGCTTAAGCGGCTGTGAAATATGCCGGGCCAAAAGCGCCGTCATACCGAGGGCGGCCAGAAGGGCGATGCCCAGGCTGATGAAAAAAAGCACCAGTAATTCATTGCGGATTTCCTCAAGTCCGTCCACTCTGGTCAACAGCAATACCGCGATCCCCTGGTTGGCTTGTTCATCAAGATACCGGCCGGCAGCCACGTAACGTTCATTACCCAGGGTAACCCGGCCGTCGTAAATATCCGGGGAAACTATTCTGTCCACCACTCCGCCGCCCAGTACGCTGCCGGCCGGAATCTGCCCGATGCTGCTTTCCAGCACCACCCCCCGGCTGTTTACCAGCAGGTATTCGCCCTGGATAACCCGGCCCAGCATGTAATAGGTAAACATGCCGCGCATCATCCTGCCGTGACCCTCCGCGTCCGGCGCCAGACGCTCCGCCAGCACGGACACGTTAAGGGCGTCCTGCCGCAAACTATCCCGGGCGGCCCGCTCCAGGTGCCGGCTTAGCAGCAACCAGAACGCGGTCCCCATCAGCAGGCCGGTGAGCAGGATTACCACCAGGTGGCTGAGGGCAATGCGCCCGGCAATAGTCCCCCGATTAAACATTAAGTTTATAACCGTATCCCCAGACCGTACTGATCCTGATCCGGGTACCTTTCTCCTTCATTTTGCGCCGCAACCGTTTCACCACATCGTCCACCGCCCTGGCATCGCCAAAATAATCCGTACCCCAGACCCGGTCCAGAATTTGATCACGGCTGAGGGCCTGTCCGGGGTGCCCGGCCAAAAACTGCAGCAGTTCGAACTCCTTTGCCGTCAATTCCAGGGTCTGGCCGTTGCCCACGGCCTCCCGCCGGCCCGGGTAAACAACCAAATCGTCCACCCGCAGTTCCTCTTCATTCCGCGATCCGTTCATGCGGCGAAAAACAGTGCGTACCCTGGCCACCAGCTCCAGCGGGCTGAAAGGCTTGGTCAGGTAATCATCTCCGCCCAGTTCCAAACCAATCACCCGGTCCATTTCACCGCTCCGGGCGGAAACAAATATGATGGGCACATTACCCAGGCGCCGGATCGCCCGGCATAATTCCAGACCGTCCATGCCGGGCATCATGATGTCCAGAATAAACATGTCCGGCATCTCTCCGGATTCCGCCAGCGCCAGCACTTTTCGCGGGTCATGGAATACTGTGACCCCATACCCCTCCCGCTCCAGGTATTTTTTAATCAGTCCGGCAATATTGGCATCGTCGTCGACCAGGTAAATTCGTTTCATTTCCGCGCCCCCCGCTTAATACGGATGGTCTGTCGCCCGTTGTTATTTGTGTATATTGAGTGTTCGAAAAGGAGCACGATAGATCTCGCGCGGACTTTTCGAACATCTTATTATATTGTACCGCAAAACAAGCCGGCATAGAAGGTTTGCAAATACCCTGCTGTTACGCAATACAAATTCGGCCTTTTATCATTGACAGGTTAAACACTTTTTATGTATAATATGCATAATATAAATCACGGAGGTGGCCGAAATGAAAACCCGCACAGCGTACCGGATTACCGTCGGCGGCGAAATACCCCGCCAGTACCACCTCCAGTCCAAGCGCGTAACCGCGTTATACGTGCAAACCTACCTGCACCTGGGCAAAAAAATCAATCTGGAGCAACTTGTGGACGGTCTGTGGAAATCACTGCCGCTGGACAGTGAATTTGTTGCATAAAATCTATATTATTCATAAGCAAAGACCAACCGGGTAAACTGTCGACCGCAAAAAGGCCGACAGCTTTTTTGTTGCCCATCATGTCAATGCTTCCCAGGCTGTGAATTGAATTCATAGATCACCATAAACTGGACAGAATAATACCCGGCGGCACTAATAATTCCGTTGCGGGCGCCCGAAGAGGTGGATGCATGTCCTTATTCTTCCGAAAACGCAAAAAACACGGGCCGGCGGGGGTAAGAAGCGAAAATAGCCCGGGCAATAGTAAACACAGCTACCAAAGCCTGACCTTCAGCCCTGATATAGATGAAAATATGAGGCTCCTGCGGGAATGCTTTGAAAACTGCAGCGACGTGGTTTTCCGGGAGTTTCTCTTTGCCCAGCGCGAGCAAATCAAGCTGGTCCTGGTGTATATCGACGGGATAAGCAGCAAGGTTCAGATCAGTGAGCAGATTATGCGCGCCCTGTCCCTGGAAGTACCCGCGGCCACCGACAATACTGTCATTAACAAGACCAATGCCCTGCATTACGTGAAAATGAGAGGTCTGTGCATCCACCAGGTGGGGGAAACCGAAAAACTGCAGGAGGCGGTGGAAGCAATTCTGTCGGGAGATTCCGTCCTGCTGGTGGACGGTCATGCCACCGCCGTGATTAACGGCAGCCGGGGTTGGGAAGCCCGTTCCGTCGAGGAATCAAAAACCGAAATCGTTGTCCGCGGACCCCGGGAAGCCTTTGTGGAGACGCTGCGCGTCAACACCTCGCTGCTGCGGCGGAAAATTAAATCAAAAGATTTAAAAATTGAAAGTTTGACCCTGGGGGAGGTAACCAACACCGATATTGCGGTGGCTTACATCAGGGGGATTGTCAATGAAGGACTGGTGGCGGAGGTTAAAAAAAGACTGGCCGGGATTAAAATCGACGGCATTCTGGAATCGGGTTATATTGAAGAACTGATCCGGGACCACCCGCTGAGCATGTTTCCCACCGTGGCTCATACCGACCGGCCCGACCGGGTGGCCGCCAATTTGCTGGAGGGCCGGGTGGCTGTTTTCGTCGACGGGACACCCATCGTATTAACGGTGCCCCATTTTTTCATCGAAGCCCTGCAGGCGCCGGAGGATTATTACGAGCATTATTTTTTCACTACCTTCGTCCGTTTACTGCGGATCGGCAGCCTGCTTATCGCGCTGACGCTGCCCTCGCTGTACGTGGCCATCATTTCCTTTCACCAGGAAATGCTGCCCACCCCCCTGCTGCTGAGCATAGCGGCCCAGCGCGAAGCCGTGCCCTTTCCGGTTTTTATAGAAGCCCTGCTGATGGAAATTGCCTTTGAAATTATCCGGGAGGCGGGAATCCGGCTGCCCCGGCAGGTTGGGCAGGCGGTAAGCATCGTGGCCGCGCTGATTATCGGCCAGTCTTTGGTGCAGGCCGGGCTGGTGGCCGGCGCCACCATCATTGTGGTGGCCCTTACCGCCATGGCTTCCTTTGTGGTGTACTACAGCGGCAGCCTCGCTTTTCGCCTGCTGCGGTTCCCCCTGATGTTCCTGGCGGCCTCATTCGGGTTATTCGGGCTGATCGCAGGACTGATCGTCATTGTGGCGCACATGACCAGCCTGCGCTCCTTTGGCGTTCCTTACCTGGCCCCCGTCGGCCCATTGATCCCGGAGGACTTAAAAGACTCCTTCGTACGGATGCCCTGGTGGGCGATGGGTAAACGCCCCTACCTGCTGGGACAAAATAATCCGGTGCGGGAAGCATCCGGGATGGAGTCCGGGCCTCCCGGGACCACCGCACCAAAGGATGGTGAATCCAATGCTGGAAGGGGGCAAAATTAATGCCTGGCAGGCGGTGTTTCTGAATGTGATCATGGTTTCCGCCACCGCTTTGCTGGGCGCCCCGGCCATCATGGCCTCCCAGGCCGGACACGACGCCTGGATGTCGGCGCTGCTGGCCACCACGCTGGGGCTGCCCATCGCCTGGATCACGATCAAGCTGGGCTCCCTTTACCCGGGTCAAACGCTCATTCAATACCTGGAGCGGATTTTGGGCCGCTGGCCCGGCAAAGCCCTGGGACTTTTATATCTTTTATATTTCACACACATCACTTCACTCATGGTCATGGAATATGGCAGCTTTCTGGTGGATGTCTTTCTAATCGGCACCCCCATCACAGCAATCGTTTTAATCAGCATCACCATCAGCGCTTATATCCTCAAGCTGGGTCTGGAAGTGCTGGCCCGGACCAACCAGTTTTTTTTCCCCTGGATCCTGGTGTCGCTGGTGATCACTTTTTTGCTGGTGATACCCGAAATGGACCTGACCCGGCTGCAGCCTGTGCTGGAAACAGGCCCGGCGGAAATTTTCAAGGGCTCGCTGGCCCCCCTGGCCTGGCATGGCGAAATTATCGCCTTCGCCATGATCATTCCCTTCCTGACCAAGCCGGGGCAAGCCGGAAAAATCGTCGCCCTCACCTTCATTTTTTTGGGACTGATATTCTTTTTATTGGTTGCTATCGGCCTGACCGTGTTCGGACCCGGTTTGGCCAATATGAATTATCCCATCCTAAACGTCGCCCGGGTCATCTCCCTGGCCACGTTTTTTGAACGTCCGGAACCGCTGATCGTGGCGGTATGGGTGACGGGAGGCCTGATTAAGGTTTCCTTTTTTTACTATATTATCGTGCTGGGCAGCGCCCAATTGCTGCGGCTTAAAAGCTACCGCCCGCTGGTGCTGCCCGTGGGGGCGATTCTGGCGGCGCTTTCAATAACCGTATCGGCAAGTACGCTGGCAATGTCTGATTTTATCGCTCATTACTGGCCTTTTTACGCGTTATTCACCTTCGAATTCGGTTTCCCGGCGGCCCTGCTGGCAATAGCCTTGATTAGAAACAGAGGGATTAAAGGCCAATGATGAAAAAGCTTGTGTGTTTGCTGTTGATATTGGGGCTTACCGTACCGCTGGAAGGTTGCTGGAGCCGCCGGGAAATTAACGAACTGGCCATAGTGCTGGCGGCGGGAGTTGACAGCGCGCCCGACGGGGAAATTCTGCTTACCGTGCAAATAGCCAGGCCCAGCTCCTTTGGCGGCGGGGAAAGCGGACGAAGCGGCGTCGCCGGCCCGCAGCAAAACAATCTGTGGGTAATCTCCCAGGCCGGAGAGACGGTTTACGATGCCCAAAGACGCCTCGAAACCAAGGTGTCAAGGAATTTATACTGGGGCCATACCGTAATCCTTGTTTTTGGCGAGCAGATAGCCCGACAGGGCATTCGTAAAGCGTTCAACTTTTTTACCCGCTCACCGGGCGCCAGAGAAACAATATGGGTTTTAGTGGCCCGGGGCGACGCCAAAGAAGTACTAAACAGCCATTCCCAACTGGAAACCACTTCGGCTCAGGGTATCGGGGCGATGATCAGGGCAGGGGTGGGCATACCGGTGATGTTAAAAGATTTAAGCCTGATGCTGGCCGGCAAAGGCATTAACCCCGTACTGCCCCGGGTGGAACTTACCGCCTCCGGAACCCCCCAGGGACCGGGAATGAAGGAAAACATACCAGAGGCCGAAAACGAACCGGACCATGGAACCCAGACGCACGCCGAAATGACCATCACCGGCGCCGGGGTCTTCAACGACGAACGGCTGGTGGGATGGCTGGACATGATGGAAACCTCGGGCCTGCTCTGGCTGGCTGGCCGGATGAAAAAAGCGGAAATCACTTTTCCCTCCCCCAACGAGCCGGGCAAGGATTTTTCTGCTTGCATTTACCGGAGCATCACGAAAATTGAACCCTTTTACGACGGGCAAAACATCTGGTTTGACATTAAAATGCGCATGGACGCGGAATTATGGGAAGAGCAATCCCTGGAAAAAATTACCGAGCCCCGGATTTTTACAGCCATGGAAGAATCACTGACCCGCAGGGTCGAACAGATATCCCGCGCCGTATTGGAAAAAGCTCAGCAGGATTATGAAGTGGATATATTCGGGTTTGGCGATGTCTGGCACAGAAAATACCCCCGGCAGTGGCCTGCTTTAAAAGACCGCTGGAATGAAGAGTTTGCGAATGCCGATGTGTATATATCCGTTCAGGTGCATATAAGACGCACCGGCCTTACCACAAACAGGGTTTCCCGGGAAGATTAATGTTTCTATAAAAAATGGCTTCCATGAGGTATTGATAAAATGGCTATTTTAGTCGTGCTGGCTTTTCTGGTTATCGCAGCCCTTGAAGTACCCGGGCTGGTCAAAAAAAGAATGTGGCGTGAACTCGCCGTCTTCTTGGTATTGCTGCTTTTCGGCATGGCCCTGAGCATACCGCAGGCGCTGGGTTTGCCGGTGCCCAGTCCCAACGACCCCGTGGAAATCATTCTCAAACCATTTGCCGGGTGGTTGACACCAAAGTAGGCCGGAGGGTTTTCAAATAACCCGCATTGATTTTTCCAGTTGACCCAGAGTATTGCTTTCCAGCATCCGCACCTCCCCTTTGAATAAGCCCACGGTCCGCACTCCCTGCCATTGACTGCGGGGCAGTGTATTCAGCCACAGCACCCCTTTTACCCGCCGTCTGATATTACCAACCAGCGTAAGCGCGTTTTCCGGTGCCATGGTTTTGGTATCGCTGACGATAATCAGGTAACTGTTGCGGGTCAGCATCTGGTTGTAGTCCTCAACCAGGGTGCGCAGCGCCGCCGCCAGGTTGGTGGTCCTGCCCCACTGAGCGCTTTCCGCCATCACCTCCGCCATGGTGGCGGCAAAACCCCTGCGCCGGCGCAGCTTGGGAGTGATACGCTCCAGGTCCTCGGAAAAGATGAATGTTTCGATATCCCGCACCACATCGGAAAGACCGTATACGAACAAGATTACCAACCGGGCGTAAGAAGCCATGGAGGCGGACACGTCGCACACCAGAATCAATCGGGGTTTTTGCACCCGCCGGCCCCGGTAATGCAGACGCAAGGGAAGCCCGCCATACCTCACGCTGCCCCGCACGGTGCGCCGGATGTCGATGGATTGCTTTTTGCGGCTGCCCCGGTAACGGCGGGAAAGGCCGGTGGCCAGCCGCCGGGCCATTTTGCGCAGCAGCACCGTCACCGCCGGCATTTCCTGTTCCTTGATGGCCAGCATGTCCCTTTCCAGCAGCGATTCCTCCGGTTCTTCCGTCAAATCCCGGGCCACCGAGCGGACTACCCGGTCAACCAGTTGGTCCCCGCTGTAACTCGTCTCCGGCGCCCGGCGGTGCACGTGGTTTTCCGTTCCCTGCCGGTTCAAATAATAACGCCAGTACTCCAGCGATGCTTCAACCACCTGGGCAATCAGGCCGGACGGATCGTTTACCGGGTTGCCCCGGTATTTTTCCAGCAGGTTACGGATCCGGTCCTTTTCACCCTCGGGCAGCCGGGAGTATGTTTCCAACTGCTCCGGGGTAAGGCTCAAATACCCGGTGGCCCCGCCGGCCCAGTCGCCGCCGCTTTGAGCCACTCCATCCCGGATTTCAGCCCGGGACTGCTCCATAACCCGCTCCCGCTCCCGGGCCGCTTCAGCTTCCCGGCGGCGGAGCTGCTCCTGCACCTCGCCGGGCGCAAAAAACTTCTCAAAAGCCAGGTCGAAAATCCTGGCATCCCGCTGTTTTTTAACCAGAGTGGCCCGCAGGGCCAGGCGAAATTGTTCCCTGTCCAGGACATCCACCACGACCAGCGCCCGGGCCGCGTCGTTCAATTCGGAGGTGCCGGTATTCAAACCCAAACTGCGCAGCACAGCCACAAACCGGGCCAGGCGGTAAAAAAACTCCGCCGGCGCCGGCACTTCCACATCTTCCAGTATCGCCGCTATCTGCCGGACGTTCAGGTCCATCAGCGAATCACCAACTCTTTTGTTTTTGGTTTCATTGTATCACGGCAGGGGAAAGCCGTAATATGTTGAACATATTTTTCTGTGGTATTTTATCAGATCACAATATTGGAAAGGAAGTGTTAAAATGTCCGAAACTGTAACCCCTAAAGGCGCGTTTATTCAGCGGGATAAAAAGACCTTCGCCATCGTACCCCGGACACCCATGGGCCTGATTACCCCCGATATATTGGAGAACATTGCCCGCACCGCCCGCAAATATGAAATACCGATCATCAAGATTACCTCGGGCCACCGGCTGGCCCTGGTGGGCATGGCGCCTGAAACAGTGGACCCGGTATGGGCGGATTTGGGCCTGGACGTGGGCCCGGCGGTGGAACTGTGCGTACATTACGTGCAAGCCTGCCCGGGCACCGCGGTATGCAAGTTCGGCATCCAGGACTCTTTGGGTCTGGGCGGCGAGCTGGAGAAATTGTTCGTAGGCGCTTTGGATTTGCCGGCTAAGGCCAAGATCGGCGTTTCGGGCTGCCCGAACAACTGTGCCGAGGGTCTGGTCAGGGATTTCGGCGTTTTCGGCAAAAAGTCGGGCTGGACGGTTTCCTTCGGCGGCAATTCCGGGCGTAAGCCCAGGATAGGCGATATAATAGCCGAGGAACTGAGCAGCGACGAAGTGGTGGCTCTGGCCAAAAAGTGTTTTGAATACTACGCCGCCAACGCCAACAAGCGGGAGCGGACTGCCAGATTCATCGATCGAATCGGTATCGAGGAGTTCAAAAAAGCAGTCCTTTAAGAGTCCCGCGCAATCTGGAGTTTTTTGCCCAGGGCGTCAAACCGGCCGACCCAAATGCGGGCGTTTTGATCGCCCTGCCCGGCTTTGTGCCGGTAATCCGGGTACACGCTTTGCATCAGGCGGTAGTAAATGTTTTGCACCTCCCACAGATCTACGAAAAAGGGCAGCGACCGGACCAGATCAGTCATGGCCAGCAGTTTGTCCAGCCTGGTGCAATCACCGGGCTCGTTCTGCAAATCCACCGCCGACCTGACCATGGCTTTGCCCAGCACGTAGCTTAAGCCCTCGTTTTCCAGTTTAATGCCCAAGGTGCCGGCTTCTTTCAAAAGGCTGTTTATTTTGTCCTGGTTCAGCACCTCCCGGGCGAAGGCGCGGCGGATGGTGGTATTCAGATAAAAGTCGGCCGCGCAAATCAGGGCGTGGGGCAAGGGAATCTTCAAATCCTTCAGAAACAGCATCAATGAGGCATGACGCTCATATATTTTCCGGTAATCCTCCTCCAGTTCCGATAGCGTGGAATTCAGGATCTGGTTTAAAATATTGCGCTGCTGGTCCCGGAAAAGGTGCTGCAGCGAAAAAATCATGCCCTCTTTAAAAAACTGGTTCAGCAAGTTGATCACACCCGGAAAATCGGCCCGGTTAAAGGCTTCGGAGACCCGCCGTTCCATGGCCGTAAATTCATCCTTGCCCGCAAATTCCCTCACTCCGCCGCTGACATTGTGATATCCGAAATAGACTACCCCGTAGCTGATAACGGTGGACTCCAGAGTAATATCCGACGACACCAGAGCCTGACCCACAACCAGTTTTGATTTGCCCGTTTCCAAAAGCCGGCTGGTCACCCGGTCCACCGTATGACAGAAGATGGTATCTTCCTGGCCGTAGTTATTGAACAATGAGCTGATGGCGTAATGGGCGCCCACCTTGGGCAGGTCCACCATAGCCGGGGTAACCTGCTCCCTGTATATCTGGGCTCCGTTCCGGTGTCCGGGTATGTTGCTCCGGGCTTCTTCCAGGATGGCCAGGAAACGCGGTTCCGGATCGTCGGCAAACAGGTCCCGGGCCAACTGGATCACGCGTCCGGCGTACTGGAGCACCTGTACCGTTTCAATGCCCGAAATGTCGTCGAAAAACCAGCCGCAGCTGGTGTACATCAGCATGGCGTGGCGCTGCATTTCCAGCAGTTTGAGGGTGGTGACAATCTCCCTTTCGTTCAGCGGCCGGACGGCCTGGGCCTCCAAAAACCGGTCCAGGTTTTCCGTTGAACGGTCCAGCACCACGTCAATATATTCGTTGCGCGCCGACCAGGGGTCTTTTAAAAACCGGCGGGCCAGTTTGTCGTATTCGGGCGCCAGGGTATCCCGCAACCAGTCCAGGGACTTGCGCAGCGGCAAGCGCCAGGCCTGGTCCCAGCCGGCATGCAGACCGGTGCTGCAGCCGCAGTTCCTTTGCCACCGGTTTACCCCGTGGGCGCAGCTCCAGGATGTGTTTTCCCGGATTTCCACCTCGTGGGTGGGGGGGTGCAGGGCCATGAACTCGCTGTAATTGGTTATGCGCGCCAGTTTATGGGATTCGATATATTGCAGGGCATAGGCCAGCGCCATTTGCCCGTGCCGGTGATGATGGCCGTAGGTCTCGCCGTCGGTGGCGATGCTGACCAGTTGGGGCCGGCCCGGGTTTTCGTGAAAGCCGCCCATCAGCCGGTGCACGAAACGGTCGCCGTTGGTAAGCAGTTTTTCGAAGGCTACGGCCTGGGAAATGGGGCCGTTGTAAAAGAAAATGTTAATGGAGCGTCCCGAGACCGGTACATTGAGACGGTAGCACATGGTGGGGTCGATGCCCCCGGGGCCGATTTCTTGCCAGTGACCACCAGTTACCGGACGCACCCGCCGGGCCTGGTACTGGGTCAGGACGGTAAATTTGATGCCCAGTTCGGCCATGATATCCAGCGTCTCCAGGTCCACGGCGGTTTCCGGCAGCCACATGCCCGCCGGTTGGCGGCCGAACCTGGTTTCGAAGTCCCTGATGCCCCAGTACACCTGGGTATATTTATCATGCCGGTTGGCCAGGGGCATAATCATATGGTTGTATGCCTGGGCGAAGGCCGAGCCGTGTCCGGAAAAACGTTCCATGCTTTCCCGGTCCGAATCAATCACCGCCCGGTATACTTCCGGGTCGTTGGATTCCAGCCAGTCCAGCAGCGTGGGGCCGAAATTATAGCTTATTTTGCTGTAATTATTAACAATATTCCTGATTAAGCCCTGCTCGTTCAGGATGCGAGCGGCAGTGTTGGGGGCGTAGCACTCGGCGGTGATCCGCTCGTTCCAGTCATGGTAGGGATGGGCTGAGTCCTGCAGTTCCACTGCTTCCAGCCACGGGTTTTCCCGCGGCGGCTGGTAAAAGTGGCCGTGAATGCACAAGTAGCGCTCCAAAGAGTTGTATCCTCCTTTGCCGGCCGGCAAACTATCACAGGCGTTTTTGTTTCCTTGGCGAAACGACATATGGAGCAACGGGTAACAACTCCAGGCGAAGCGCGGGAGCGCAACCGGGAGGCGCGCATAGGACGTGCGCGCCAGCCCCAACTGAGATCAGGACGTCGAATTTGGGGCGGCCCGGTTGCGCCCCAAGCAAGCCGTGGAGTTGTCCGGAGCGGAATCGGAGTGAGCAAAGGAAACAAAAACGCCTTTTTCAGCAGCCTCAAAATAACGTCTATTTGCTCCTCTTCCTGAGCCTGTCGATTTCTTTCAACGTTTTCAGTATGCCCGGCATCCGGTGCAAATCTTCGATACTGCGGCGGGCCTTGCGCCGCCAGTTGGGCTTTTCCGGGCCGGTGCCGGGAATGTTTTGGGGGGCCGTCTCCAACCACAAATCCTCCAGGTTGATCAGTACTATGCCCGCCCGGCCGGCGGCCAGGTACCTGTAGCAGGCTTTAAGCACTGCCTGAACGTTGCCCGGCCTGGTTTTTAAAAAGCCCCGGCGGCGCAGAAACCCGGCCAGGGCCGCACGGCCGGCAGGCTTGCTGTCGCGCCAGAAGGAAGCGAAAGGCGGCATGTCGTGCGTATTCAGGCAGGCCAGGGAGCCGGCGGGTACGGGGTGCAAACCCTTGCGGGACGGACTTTTGAACTCAAAGGGCAGCACATACATGCCTTTTAAGCCGTGCCGGGACATGGCAGCCCGGACGCTGCCGGGGACGGTGCCCAAATCCTCGCCCACCAGTACAGTCCGGTGACGCCGTGATTCCAGTGCCAGTATGGCGTAAAACTCCTCGTGCGGGTAGTGCACGTAAACACCTTCCTCCGCCGGCCGGCCGGCGGGAATCCAAAACAGCCGGTGCAGTCCCGCCACGTGGTCCAGGCGCAGTACGCCGGCGTGCCGCAGGTGGTGGCGCAGGCATTCGATATAGTAACGATAGCCCTGCTCCCGCAGTTTGCCGGGGCGCAGGGGCGGAAACTCCCAATTCTGGCCTCCGGCGTTGAGCTGATCGGGCGGCGCTCCGCAGGCCGCCCCGGCGGCAAACAGATCTTGCCCGCGCCACACATCGTACCCGCCCCAGTGGACGCCCAGGGGAAAATCAAGATAGAGCCCCGGGCCGTTGGCCCTGGCCCGCGCTGCCAGACCGCCGAACTGCCGGTGGGCTACCCACTGCACGTAAAGGTGGTAACGTTCCGTTTCCAAGTCGTAGTCCCCCGGCTGTAAATCACCGCTTTGCATTCGTTTTGGCCATTTATCCCAGGTACATCCCTGCCGGCTCACTGCGGCCCGAAAGCGGGCGTAGTCCTCCGCGGTGGGGTTTTGGGCCGCCCAGCGGCGCAATTCCTCCAGTCTGGCGGACTGCCCCGCATAACAGCAACGCGCCAACAGTTCCAGAACCTTACGCTTAACAGCCATGCCCCGGCGGTAATCCACCAGGGGCGCCCGGCGCAGGGTTTCAATTTCAGCCCGGAAAGCCCGGGAATTTAATAACTCCCGGGCCGGCGGGCAATTCTCCAACTCCGGAATCAGGGCCGCGTCCAGGTAAAACTCGTTCCAGAACAGCCGGCTGACGGGCGAGTAAGGGCTGGGTTCGAAGGGTTCTTCCAGGTAACAGGCCAGCAACGGCAGAGTACCGGTTATTTTACCCCCTAGTGAACTGACCCAGTTGTTTAGCGCCTCCAGGTCGGTAACACTGCCGGCAGCCCAGCTGCCCTCGGAACGGAGAGCATAAAGCGGCGCAAACACGCCCCATAACCGGCTGCTGCCGGTGGGAAGAGTATGCGCCCGGGCCGGCGCGGATATCAGCCTGGTTTCGCAGATGCCGCCGGGAAGCCGGATAATCAGCCGGTGGTAACCCAACGGCAGTCCTACGGGCAGGAGCATCCGCCGGGCGGTGTACTCTTCCCCGTCAATTTTTTCAGTTTTCATTACGGGCAGGTGGTCCGGTGCGCAGGTCCACTGCAGCGGTTCCCCCGCTTCCGGTTCCAGGCGGCAGATTATTTGGCCGTTACACCGTCCTGCTTCCAAACGCAGTTCCAGGGCGGGTTTTTCTCCCGCCCGGCAGACCGCCACAGGGTCGCAGCAGCGACGCCAGAGCTCCAGCCTGCGCCGGCGCAGCGCGTCAGGCAAATCCGCGGCGCTGGAAACCGGCGCGCCCAGAGCGCCCAGAACAGCCAGCAGCGCGTGCGGCGACGCCTGCCGGAGGCGACCGGCGGAATCCCGGTACGCGGCTGCAATGCCGTACAGCCGGGCCAATTGTGTAAGGGTGCGCTTCGTCCCGTCGTCCATGCCGGCCAGCCCCCACCTGTAGTAATCATACTTATGCCACCCGGGATGGCGGCGTTCATTTTCACTGGTATTTTGCGCAATTTATTTATTTTTTACCACTGGACGCCCGCGCCAAAGAAAACAATCGGGCCAATCATTTCATCTCCCCGGCGTTTCAGGTGTCTTTGGGGGTACTACAGTACTAATAAGTGCCTAATTGCCAAAAAGATATTACCTGCTATTATTATAACAAGTAATATATGCAAACACTGCGTACTGCACCGTGCTTTGCAGAGTGTCTGCCCGATGACTGCAAAACTTATAACCGGGAGGCAACCATGAAGGAAGAATCAATTTCAGCAAGCCCAAAGATCCCTTTATGGACCAGAGACTTTATATTGGTATGTCTGGCCAACTTGACCATTTTCCTCGGTTTTCAAATGCTGCTGCCCACCCTGCCCGTTTACGTGGAGCACCTGGGTGGAGACGCGGCGATGGCCGGGCTGGTGATCGGCGTATTCACCGTTTCGGCGGTATTAATCAGGCCATTTGCCGGCCTGGCGCTGGATGTTTACGGACGGAAGATTGTTTATCTGGCAGGTTTGATGATTTTTCTGCTCTCATCCCTGGCTTATAACTGGGCCCCCACCGTGGCGGTACTTCTAGGCATCAGGTTCATCCACGGCTTTGGATGGGGCGCGTCCAGCACCGCCGGCGGTACCATCGCCAGCGATATGATCCCCAAACAGAGACTGGGGGAAGGAATGGGTTATTACGGTCTGGCCGCCACCCTGTCCATGGCCGTCGCCCCGGCGGCGGGCCTTTATGTCATCGGCAACGCCGGTTTTACCACCCTCTTTATAATCTCCGCCGCCTTTGGGCTGGCCACCTTCTTTTTGGGCTCGGTAATCCGTTATGAAAAAATTGCCGGGGCCGGTCAGCGGGGAACTCTATATGAGCGGTCAGCCATGCGCCCGTCACTGGTGGTGTTTTTTGTGACCACCACTTACGGGGCGGTGGTTTCTTTTATCGCCCTGTACGGGGCACAAAAGGGCATCGCCAATATCGGCATTTTCTTTACCGTGTACGCCGTATTTCTGACCGCCATTCGCCCGGCGGCCGGAATGCTGATGGACCGCAGGGGTTTCAACGTAGTGATTATTCCGGGTATTATTTGCATCGCCGCGGCCATGCTGGTGCTGTCCCAGGCCCAGGCGTTGTGGATGTTTTTGCTGGCCGGCGTTATTTACGGGCTGGGCTTCGGCACGGTGCAGCCCGGCATGCAGGCGCTGGCGGTGCACAATGTGCCGCCCAACCGGCGCGGAGCGGCCAATGCCACCTTCTATTCGTCCTTTGACCTGGGCATCGGTATCGGGGCCACGCTGTGGGGTTTTGTTTCCAAACTGACGGACTACTCCCAGATGTACCTGCTCGCCGCCATCCCGGCTCTTGTAGCCCTGGTGATCTATATTATCCTCAGCGGCAGGGAAACCCCGGGCCCGGCCAGGCAGTAACAGCAAGAAAAACGCGCTCTTTCAGTTCCCTTAACGCGCGTTTTTCAGTACTTTAATCCTTAGTTCTTATTTCACTTCACCCGTACCCGGTTCACGCATAAATTTAAACTGGTTCAGCAGCTGGATTACCGCCAGGGTGGCCAGGGAAGCGACCGTTGCTGTCACAACGTTGGGGGTATCCAGCGGTACCGTGTGCAGCACCCGGTTCAGCAGCGGCTGGTATACCGCTAAAAATTGCAATGCCAGTACCAGCACAATGGCTCCCCACAGCACCGGGTTGTTGAAAAGTGTTCGATCCGGGCGTAATATACCGCCGCTCCGGATATTGAAAACATGCAGCAACTGTACCCCGGCCAAAGTAACAAAAGCCACTGTCCGGGACGTGTCGACATCACCGGTGGTTTTTAACGCATACAGGTAAGCAGCCAGCGTCCCCACAGACAGCACCACCCCCTGGATCAGGATCCGCAGTTTAAAACGGGTCGTTAATATCGCCTGGTTGGGATCCCTGGGCGGCCGTTTCATAATGTCACGGTCCCCTGGTTCCCACCCCAGGGACAGAGCCGGGAAAACATCGGTAACCAGGTTCAGCCACAGAATTTGCAAGGCCACCAGGGGAAGCGGCACACCCAGGAGCAGGGCGATAAAAATAACCAGGATTTCGCTAAGGTTGCAAGAAAACAGGTACTGAATAAACTTGGTAATGTTGTCGAAAATAACCCGGCCCTCTTTCACCGCCCGGATAATGGTGGCGAAGTTGTCGTCGGTAAGCACCATATCGGCAGCCTCCCGGGCCACCATGGTACCTTCCCGGCCCATGGCGACGCCTATATCAGCCTTCTTTAACGCCGGGGCGTCGTTGACCCCGTCGCCGGTCATAGCCACGATTTCACCCTGTTCCTGCAGTATGTCCACAATGTCCAGCTTATCCCGGGGGTTGACCCGGGCAAAAATACTGGTGCGGGCAAGCTCGTTCCTTAATTCGTCCCTGGACATGGATTGCAGTTGGCTGCCGCTGAGGGCAATTTTAGACGGCAGGCCCAGGCGCTTACCAATAGCCCGGGCTGTTTCAGACTGGTCGCCGGTGATCATGATGCTGCGGATACCCGCTCCGCCGGCCTCGGCGATGGCCTGGCCGGCTTCTTCCCTGGGCGGGTCGGCTATGCCGGCCAAACCCAGTAAAATCAGGTCCCGGTATGCTTCTTCCGTTTCAGATTCCACCGGGCGGCAGGCCAGGGCCAGGACCCTGAAACCACGCTGGGCCAGGCGGTCATTGGCGGCGATAACATTCAGCCGCCCCTGTTCATCCAGAGTCACGGGCCGGCCGTTTTGCAGCATGCGGGTACACGCGGCAAGAATTATTTTCGGCGCGCCTTTGGCCAGGACAAGTTTTTCACCGTCCGGCATAAGGTAATAAACAGCCATCCGTTTTTCAGCGGAGCTAAAGGGGATCTCCCTTAATTCCCGGTAACCCTGGCGACGCGATGCCTCCGGGTCAAAGCCTCCTTTTAGTGCCGCCGTCACCAGAGCGCCCTCGGTGGGATCGCCTACCACGTCCCAGTGTCCGGAATCATCCCGGTTGACGGCTGCGTTGCTGGCCAGGGCCCCGGCTTTCAGAAACAGCTCCAGATCGCCCCGTACCTCTTCCCGCCTGTTCTCGTTAAAAAACTCCCCCTTGGGTTGGTATCCGGCGCCGGTTACCTTGACGGTAAGACCACCAAGCCAGATTTCTTCCACAGTCATTTGGTTTTCCGTCAGAGTGCCTGTTTTGTCGGTACAAATTACTGTAACCGACCCCAGGGTTTCCACCGCCGGCAGCCGGCGGATGATGGCATTTCGCCTGGCCATGCGCCTCATCCCGATGGCCAGGGTAATGGTGGATACCGCCGGCAGCCCTTCGGGGACGGCGGCTATGGCCAGGGCAATGGATGTTTCCAGAATTTCCAGCACCGGCCTGCCCAAAACTATGCCCACAGCCGCTATAATGGCGGCGATACCCAGACTGATCACGACCAGGGATCGGCCCAGCACCGCCAGCCGCTTCTCAAGGGGAGTATCGTCATGACCGGTTTGCTCCAGCAGCCGGGATACATTACCCATCTCGGTGCCGCTTCCGGTGGCGGTCACTACAAACCGTCCGTTGCCCCGCACCACCAGGGTGCCCATGTAGACCATATTCTTCCGGTCTCCCAGGGGCAATTCAGTCTGCCGCAACGGTCCGGTCACTTTGTCAACGGGCTGGGACTCACCGGTAAGGGCGGCTTCTTCAACGGCCAGGTTATCGGCCACTACCAGACGCCCGTCCGCCGTAACACTGTCACCCTCCTCCAATACCAGGATGTCGCCGGGCACCACCTCGTCCGCGTTCAGTTCAACAGTTTTGCCGTCCCGGATTACCTTGGCGCCGGCTACGACCATGTTCTGCAGGGCTTCCATGGCCCGGCCGGCGCGGTACTCGGTAATAAAACCAAATAAAGCGTTCAACAGTAATACAACCAGGATGGCAACCGCTTCAGGGTAATCTCCCAGCACCAGGGAAATGGCGCCCGCCGCCAACAGCAGCACCACGATGATACTCTGGAACTGTTTAACGATGATTTTCCACGGCGAAACGCCGCCCTGGGCGGGCAGCCGGTTGGCGCCGAATTTTTGCAGCCTGTCCGCGGCTTCCCTGCTGGTTAATCCGTTTTGGGAATCCGTGTTCAGTTCGGATAACACCTGCGCGGTTTCCATTACATGAGCGTTTACTAAATCCATCTGATCACCTGCAGCAAATTTTTACCATGCTTTTTTAGCACAACAGTGATATTATCATTGCCTGCCCCAAGGCCTTCAATACAAAACGCAAGAGTGTCGCTCCTCTTGCGTTCCAAACCCGGTGACCGGGGACATATACGTTTTACACCCGCATGGCGCGCAGTCTTTCCACCCGGTCCTGGATGGGCGGGTGGGTGCTGAACAGCCGGGCCATGGACTGCCCGGACAGCGGGTTGACTATAAACAGGTGCGAGGTGGCGGGGTTGGTCTGCATGGGAATGCGCTGCGCCGCCGACTCCAGTTTTAAAAGCGCATTGGCCAGCCCTTCGGGCGAACCGGCAATGCGGGCGCCGTCGGCGTCGGCCATGTATTCCCGGGACCGGGAGATGGCCATCTGGATGACCATGGCCGCCAGCGGCGCCAAAAAGGCCATAATCAGGCCGCCGATCATTCCGCCGCCTTCTTCATCTTCACCGCGGCCCATGCCGAATATGGCGGCCCACTGGAATGCGTTGGCCATCATGGTAATGGCGCCGGCCAGCGTCGCCGCGATGGTACCCACCAGCACGTCACGGTTCTTGATGTGGGACAGTTCGTGAGCCAGCACCCCTTCCACCTCGGTGCGGTTTAAAAGGCGCATAATCCCCTCGGTTACCGCCACCGCGGAATTGGCCGGGTTGCGGCCGGTGGCGAAGGCATTGGGCTGGGGTGACGGGGTCACATAAAGCTTGGGCATGGGTATACCGGCCCGCTGGGAGAGCCGGCCCACCATTTCGTAAAGCTCCGGCGCTTCGGACTGGGTAACCGGGTACGATCTGGTCATCTTAATGGCAATTTTATCGCTGTAGAAATAGCTGAAAAAGTTCAGCGCCAGGGCAATAATAAAGAACATCGTCGCCCCGGATCTGCCGAACAGGGCGCCGCCAAGCACCACCAGCAGCACCGTCAGACCGCCCATTAAAAGCCAGGCTTTCATTGTATTCATCGCTTAACCAAACCTCCCTGTGATAGTTTTTAAAGATAAAGATTGATTTCATTGATATAAAGCAGCAATGATTGAAATACCGCCACGCTCTGCAGCATCACCTTGTCCCGCAGCCGGGCGGCCTGGGCCTCGTTCATACCGGCCGCACCGCCGGGCTGCAACTGGACCAGCTGTTTTTCAAGCTGTATAAGCTGCCGCCGCAGCAATTCCACGTTGATTCCACTCCCCCCGGCGGCGGGATCCGGCCGCCGGGCGTCATTCAGCAAGCTTAACCGCTCCTTGATTTCTTCCAGCGTGAACCGGCTGTTTTTCATACTTTCAATTATTTTCAGACATACCAGCGCTTCACCGTCGTAGTAGCGGTAATTGCTTTCAGACCTTACCGGCCTAAGAAGTCCCAGGGTGGTATAATAATCGATGGTCCTTTTACTCACCCCCGCCAACCTGGCGATTTCGCCTATTTTATACCTTTTCATCGCCCCATTTACGCACCACCTCAATAATATTATAACCTTGCAGGTGGAAACTGTACAGTCTCACGTGACAGTATTTTTACCAAAAACACCGGACATCCCGGCCAGTTCCACCCGCCGGTGGATCGCCGGCACATCGGTGGTATAAAGACCGGTTTCCATCATGCGCTTAAAGTAAACCGAGCCGGAAAAGGTAAATTTGCGGGTCAGGCCTACTCCCGCCCTGACCTGTTCATTAACGAAGGCTATGTAATCGCCGACGGCCAGTGTCGCCGGTATGGTTGTTAAACTCCGTCCCAGCGCCAACCGGGCCGCATTATGTCCGGCCAGGGCGCCGGTGACAATCGCCTCGGTGTGACCCACCATGGGACCGGCCTTTTCTCCGGCGCAAAACAGGTTGGCCGGGCCCTCGACCTTTAAAGCGTCATCCCTGGGCGACAGGGCCAAAAACCTGATGGAATTGCCCACACCGCCTGCGTAGGGGTCTTCAAAACGGGCATTTTCAAACCCGGGCACCTGCCTGAGCATGTCCAGTGGGTAAGTTGGCGACATGAGTTTGGCGTGCCCGGTATCCAGCAAAATGATATTCTCCGCAAAATCAGCCAAGGCGTATTGCTGGCAGGCTTTTTTGGCTAGAATCACTTTGCCTTTGCGCAGTGTTTCGGGCACGGGGATCACCACCACACCCTGCCGGTTTAATTGCTCCTGAATATTCTTACTCAGCGACTCTTTATGCAGTTTGCATGAACCGCTCATGGCCCCCGGGGAACCGTCGGCTTTGCAGCCCATATATTCCCGGACTCCGGCCCGGCCGGCCAGGCTGATGCGGCCGCCGAAGGTGACACAGCGCAAAATGCACATGGCGCAGCCGTTTCCGTACCTGGCGCAATTAGCCATGGGGCCGGCGCTGCCGGTGGCGTCGACAAAAGCGTCACCGGCAATTTGTTCGCCTGAATCCAGCACCACTGCCTTAATCCGCCGCTCATCCATGGCCACGTCCCCAACCCGGCTGCGCGTATAAACCTTTACTCCCTTTTGTTGCAGCATGTTTTTAATGCCGGGCTCTATTTTTGCCACATCGTATAATGAAGCGTGATTATGGCCGGGAAAATCTATATTTCTATGCCGGACTACAGCTTCCACGGCATTGAAAATGTCGCCCAGACCCATACAGATGGCTTCTTCGGCGGCGGTGAAGCGGCCGTTGTTGCGCATAATCCCCCCCACCAGTCCGGTTCCCAGGAGCATGTCCGTGCGTTCCAACAGGGTTACATCCGCTCCGGCCTGGACCGCCGCCACGGCAGCCCCGGCGCCGGCCCACCCGCCGCCTGCTATGACAACCTTTGCCATTGAGCAACCCCCTTGCATCATGCCAGTTTTTGCCACACCGCTGCTTATTATTACTTATGTGTAACATCTGCAATGTGTGCAAATCTTATTTGCGGGGGCACCTATTCAAATATTGTATTTTAATATCTTGTACGGTATAATAGCGTATAAGATGGGGAGGTGCGCATCTGCCGGAAGAAGCCTATATTCCGCCGTATAGCATCACAGACGCGATAGTTCACTTAGTTGCTGAAATCAGCGAACAGGTTGGTAAACTTACTGTCAAAAATGAAACCGCCGCAAGCCTTCAATTGCGCCGGGATAATCAGATACGGAGCATTCATTCGTCTCTGGCGATTGAGAACAATTCTCTGTCATTGGGACAAGTGACGGACATTATTAACGGCAAGCGCGTCCTTGGCGCCCTGAATGAAATCCGTGAAGTTAAGAACGCCTTCGAAGCCTACAACCTCCTGCTCACATTCAACCCATTCAGTATTGAGGATATGCTGAAAGCGCACAAGGTGTTGATGGCGGACTTAACGAAGGAGGCTGGACTTTTTCGCTCCGGCCGCGTTGGCGTGTTCGCTGGAGAAAGGCTTGTGCATATGGCTCCGCTTGCGCGTGTTGTGCCGAAGCTAATGAGTAACTTGATACACTGGACTAAAACTACCGACCTGCACCCACTCATCAAGAGTTGCGTGTTTCACTATGAATTTGAGTTTATCCACCCGTTCGCCGACGGAAATGGGCGAATAGGACTTATGTGGCAAACGCTTTTATTAAGCCGCTGGAAACCGGTTTTTGCATGGTTGCCCGTGGAAACGCTGATACGCGAGCGTCAGCAAGAATATTATGATGTGTTGGCTGTTGCCGACAAAGCGGCTAACTCCACAGCTTTTGTCGAGTTTATGCTCCGCGCAATCCGAGACGCTTTAAGTGAGCTACTGCGAACCGAACAAGTGCGCGAACAAGTAACCGAACAAGTTGAACGCTTGCTGACCGCTTTGGGCAGCGAAACGCTTTCCGCAAAGGAGCTTTTGGAACGGCTTGGGCTGAAACACCGCCCGACATTCAGCAATAACTACCTGCGTCCCGCTTTAGAACTCGGCTTGATAGAGATGACCGTGCCGGATAAGCCGAATAGCAGCAAACAGCGGTATCGAGCGGTAACCGGCCATGAAATTATTTTGCCTTGAGACAGGAGTGCATTCCTTTTTCCATACGCAAACAGGCGCCGTAATTTCGCTGAGTTTGCCGGTTTTCCAGATTATCACGTATTTGATTGAATAAGTCATCATTATATCCCAACCGCTGGGTAATCACCTTTTTATCCAGGGAATAAAATACCCAGCGGCCGTCTTTGTCGTCCTGCACTATGCCGCTCTTCTTTAAAATCCTGAGGTGGTGGGAAACTGCCGGCTGCGACATCCCCAGCTTATCCATGATTTCACAGACACACAAATCACGCCGGGATAACATCATGATAATCTTTAGCCGGGTTTCATCAGCTAAGATTTTTAAAAAATCCAGCACATCCTTCATTTATTTCTTCCCCCATAAGATATAGCCGGGAGCAGCGACTGCATCCCGGCTATTTACTGATTTCTACCCGGCGGGCTGTAAATCAAAATATTTTCGTTTAAATGAAAGGGCTACATTGACCAGCCAGATCATCACCGGCACCTCGATCAGCGGACCGATTACCGCGGCAAAAGCCTGGCCGGAATTGATGCCGAACACCGCCACCGCCACTGCAATGGCCAGCTCAAAATTATTACTGGCGGCGGTAAAGGAAAGGGTTGTGGCCTGCTCGTAATTAACGCCGATTTTTTTGCTCATAAAGAACGAAAGCAGAAACATGATTAAAAAGTACAGGATCAACGGTATGGCAATCCTAATCACGTCCATGGGCAAGGCTACGATATAATTACCCTTTAATGAAAACATAACCAGGATGGTAAACAGCAGCGCCAGCAAAGTCAAAGGAGCGATTTTGGGCGTGAACTGCTTGTCATACCACTCCTTGCCCTTGGCCGGCATCAGGGTAAACCGGGTAATAACGCCGGCCAGAAATGGTATACCGAGGTAAATGAACACGCTCTTGGCCACTTCCGCCATCGAAATGTGTATTTCCAGGGATTCCAGTCCAAACCATTTGGGCATCAGGGTTATGAACAAATAAGCGTAGACTGAAAAAAACAGCACCTGAAAGATGGAATTTAGCGCCACCAGGGCGGCGGCGTATTCGGAATCACCCCTAGCCAGCCCGTTCCATACGATGACCATGGCAATGCAGCGGGCCAGGCCGATGAGAATCAAACCCACCATATATTCCGGGTAATCCCGCAGGAATATTATAGCCAGAAAGAACATCAAAAGCGGGCCGATAATCCAGTTTTGCACCAGGCTGAGCCCCATTACCCTGGTGTTGGTGAACACTCTGCCGATCTCTTCGTATTTTACCCTGGCCAGGGGCGGGTACATCATAATAATCAGGCCGATGGCAATCGGGATATTGGTGGTGCCCACCTGGAATCGGCCCCAAAAGTCGGCTATTTGCGGGTATATGTAACCACCCGCCACGCCCACCGCCATCGCCAGGAATATCCAGAGGGTTAAATAGCGGTCCAAAAAATTGAGCTTACCGGTTACTGAATCTGCCATATCATTCCAGCCTCCCAATTAAAATATATAAAAATTATTTTATATAAAAACTTGCTTATATAATAATTGACTATATTTTACCTGTCAACAGCCTTTTGTTAAATGTCTGTTATGTTTTGGGCAGGTAATTTGGTATGATAGACCCATAATAACCCGGGGAAGGGGTAAACATGCGACTGGCGATTTTGGAAGCGGAATAATCCAAAATAAAGTGCACCCGCTAACCGGCAATGCTTCCAAACAGCATACCCGTAACTGTGGACAGCACCACCACAATCAGCACATACACAATGGTTTTTTTTGTACCCATGACGTTGCGGAGCACCAGCATATTGGGCAGGCTTAGTGACGGGCCGGCCAACAGCAGCGCCAAGGCCGGGCCCTTACCCATGCCCATGTCCAAAAACGCCTTGACGATGGGTACCTCGGTCAGGGTGGAGAAGTACATCAGCGAGCCGAACACCGAGGCCAACAGGTTGGCCGGCAGGCTGTTGCCGCCCACGGAAACCTCTACCCAATGCGGTGGAATTACGGCTTTTAAAACACCGGCCACAAAGACGCCCACCAGCAGGATGGGGAAGATCAGTTTCACGAAATTCCAGGTTTCCACCAACCATACCTTTATTTCATCCCCGTCATACCACCGGGTGAGCACCACGGCCAGAAAACCAAGCAATGCGATGATAATGGCAATTTTGCTCCAGATGGGAATGGCCGCCGTGCCAAACAGCAAGATGGCTACCAGGGCGCCGAAAAAAGCCAGCAGATGACCAATGGGTTTACCCTCTTCACCTTCAAACATACCGCCGTCGTCATTGCCGGCGGATTCTTCTTTCCTGAATATAAAAGCCATCAAAAGACCGATGACAATGGAAAACACCACCGCCCCCACGGCCCGGGCCAGGCCCAACTCCCAACCCATCTTCCGGGCGGTCAGCGTTATAGCCAGAATATTGATGGCCGGACCGGAAAAAAGGAAGGTCACCGCCGGACCGAGCCCCGCGCCTTTCTTGTGGATGCCCGCATACAGAGGCAGCACGGTGCAGGAGCATACCGCCAGAATGGCGCCGGAAACCGAGGCCACACCGTAAGCCAGATGCTTGGGCGCCCGGGGGCCAAAGTATTTTAGGACCGCCCCGGTGGATACCACCGCCGCAATACCGCCGGCGATGAAAAAGGCCGGCACCAGGCAGGTGAGTACGTGAGCCGACAGGTATTCCAAAAGCTCGTTAATACCGCTTTGTAATATTGCCATAACTGTCATATCGTCCATCTCCCAAAGTGCTCCAAGCCGGCCCCTTGCTTACATTTCTTCCTGGATATAACGAATGATATCCTTGTGATTGGGCACCCGGCCGGATACCTTCACTTTGCCGTTAATCACCAGCCCGGGGGTCATCAGTACATTGTAGCCGGTGATTTTGTCCATATCCTCTACCTTTTCCACCGCGGCGCTTAAGCCGATCTCATCCACTGCCTTATGCACCGCCTTTTCCAGCTCCTTGCATTTTTTGCAGCCCGGACCCAACACTTTAATATCCACCAGTTGCGCCTCCTTTTGATGTATTATTTTATTCCATAAAATCAGAGGCCCAGCAACAGCAATATCCCGCCACTGCTCCTCTGCAAAACATCACTCAATATTTTGCAACCGGTCTACTTTTTTAACAGGCCGGTGAAAGTAACGACAACTATTTATATAATAATTTATTTATATAATAATAATTTTATATAAATAAATTGTCAACAATAATTTGGCGGAAAAATTTTTTCATCGATAGAAGTGCATAGAGCGAAAACGAAAAAAAACCGGCCATAAGCCAGTGTCAAGTGGATCAAAGTCGTATTGTTTTACGTCATTGTAGTACCATTCGGAATCCGGATGAATGTGTCCGGGATTACCGGCCACGGTGCTGTTGCGGGTTGCTTTCTCCACGATTTCCGGGCGGTTGATGGCGTAGTAAAGGGCCTGGCGAAGACCGCGCTGCTGAAACTCGGGCCGGTCGAAATTAAGCATAGACCTGACTTAGCGCGATTTCCACCGTGTGCTGATCGACAGCCGTTACCTTATCGATCATATTCAGGAAAACCCACGGATGGGGATGCTCAATTAGTTAGTTGAAAGAAAAAACCACGTCACCCATGCGCAACACCCGCTCTTGTGCCGGTGTGCCGCCGGTTTCTGAATCGTTACTGCAGGCCACTAACGAAAAAATCAGGCTGGTCAACAACAGAACTAAGATGAATCTTGCGAGCTTGTACATACTGTAGCCTCCATTCATACAAATCTCCATATAATTATATCGGCTATTATAAATAAACATATTATATATTACAAATAAATAAATTTTATAATAAATTGATGTTCATTAATAATATTTAATTTGACATAAAAAAATAAAAGAAATATAATTTCACTATAATGAACTGTCGTTTTTTATAATGAACATCAATGCAATTGAGTTGAAAAGATAATGACAATACTTGATTGAACACAAGAAGTTAAAGCATTTTAATTATTTGAATATTTGATTATTTCGTTTGTTGTTTAAAAGACTCTATTCCAAGGGGGGACTTGCATGGAGTACGTCATCATCGGCAACAGCGCAACTGCCGTGGGTGCCATTGAGTCAATTAGAAAGGCGGACGGAAGCGGTCTTATAACAGTCATTGGCGACGAGAAAGAGCATGTCTATTCCCGGCCCCTGATTGCCCATCTGGTGGCCGGCGAGGTAAGGGAAGAGCGGATGCCTTACCGGCCTTTGGATTTCTACGAGAAGATGGGAGTACGGGCCATACTGGGAAAACGTGTTACAGGGATCGACTACCAGGCGCAAAAGGTTATCCTGAACTCGGGTGACGAAGCGCACTATGACCGTTTGTTGCTGACCGCCGGCTCCAAAGCCGTGTCTCCGCCCGTACCGGGTATGGATTTGAAAGGAGTGACCACCTTCCAAACTTTGGCCGATGCCAGGTACATAATGGAAATGGTGCGGGCGGGCAAAAAGAGGGCGGTCGTGCTGGGTGCCGGCTTGATTGGAATGCGGGCTGCTTACGGACTGCAAAAAAACGGAGCGGATGTAACCGTAATCGCCCGCAGGCGGGTCCTGAGTCGCGTCCTGGA
>Ga0209164_1000445_pt1 | contig 99305 bp, 95 predicted proteins | sample MTBNYHSulfiMetaG_FD_187458 | JGI IMG/M metagenome (GOLD analysis project Ga0209164, IMG submission 187458) | Enrichment culture microbial communities from rom New York Harbor, USA that are MTBE-degrading - MTBE-NYH (New York Harbor Sulfidogenic)... | ecosystem: Environmental > Aquatic > Marine >...
TCGCTCAAGATGCAGACCAGAAGGAAGGAGGTGGCGGCCACCGGCTGACCCTCATGAGCACCTTTCTTCTGAGGCAACGAATCGACGTAGGAGTACCTTTTCTATTGAGGCAATAGGGGGTCCGGCGTGGAGCGGCGCCGACGCCCCTAACGGAGGGTGGCGAGGAAGCCCGAGAGGTCCGCCGGAAGCGCTGAGGCGAACTCGAGCGTCCTCTCGCGGTCTACGGGATGCGGAAAGGCGAGTCTGCGGGCGTGCAGGAACTGTCGCGGCAGCCCGTCGGGACGATGCTTGCGGCCGTACGCGACGTCGCCGGCGACCGGGTATCCGAGCGCCGCGAGGTGGACCCGGATCTGATGCGTCCGTCCGGTCTCGAGCCGGAGTGACATGAGCGTGTAGTCACGGAAGCGGCGCTCGACGGCGAAGTGGGTGACCGCTCGTCTCGGCGCCGTCGTATGGACGCTCATCCGTTTGCGGTCACGGACGTGCCGCCCGATGGGGGCGTCGATGGTGCCCGACTCCTGCGGGAACCGGCCGACGGCCAGAGCCACGTACTCCCGTGTGATGCGCCGCGCCGCCATGAGCGCGACGAGGGCCCGATAGGCCTCCTCGTCGCGCGCGACGACCATCAGCCCGGACGTGTCCTTGTCGAGTCGCTGGACCACGCCGGGACGACGCGGGTGGCCGCCGGTGACCCCGTGGGCAAGGAGCGCATGGACCAGCGTCGCGTGCTCATGACCCGGCGCCGGATGGACGACCATCCCGGCCGGCTTGTCGACCACCACGAGCGCCTCGTCCTCGTAGACGACCGGCACCTCGATGTCCTCCGCGGTAAGGGGACTCTCGACGGGGGGTGCGAGCGCGATCGCCACGACCTGCCCGGTGTGCACAGCGGCATGCTTGCTGGGGGTCGCGCCGTCAACCGTCACGTCGCCGGCGGCAATGGCCTTCTGTACGGCGCTGCGCGACATCCCCGTCGAGTGCGCGAGCACTACATCGAGGCGCTGCCCCTCGTCGGCGGCGGCCACGGCGAATCGCTTCACGACGGCGCCCCTGGCTCACCCTCACCGTCCTGGGGCTCACCCTCACCGCCCTCGATCTTCGGGTCGGCCGGTCGTCTGAGCACCGCGAGCACCATCAGGCAGGCGCCGACGATGATCGCCACGTCGGCGACGTTGAAGCGCGGATACCAGTAGACGGCGACGAAGTCGACGACGCTGTAGTCGAACCTCACGCGGTCGATGATGTTGCCCACGCTGCCCCCGAGGATGAGGGCGAGCGGCACCGCGAACCCCCGCGGCGTCAGGAAGAGCAGCACGAGGACGGCGACGCTCACGAGACCGACGCCGAGGAGCACCAGCCACCCGCGGCCGGTGAGAAGGCTGAACGACACGCCGCTGTTGAAGACCAGCTCGATCCTGATGCCACCGACGACGGTCACCGGCAGCCGGTCCTCGGCGGCCAGGACGATCGCCTTGGTGGCCTGGTCGAGCACGAGCACGCCGAACACGACGAGCAGGGCGACAAGCGGGGGGCGATGGAAGCTCAGCCGCACAGGCCGGCCACCACCTGGGCGACCGTCACGCTACGCACGGTCACCGTCTTGCGTCGGGAGTGGCGTCCGGCCGTGATATCCACGTCTGCGCGGGCCACACCCACCCGCCCGGCCACGAACCGCCTGAGCTCGTCGTTCGCGCGTCCCTCACGTGCCGGTGCGGCGAGCCGCACGCGCAGATGACCGTCGCGTTCGCCGGCCACTTCGGAGCGGGCGGCACCCGGGACGACCCATACGAGCAGGCGGACCGTGGAGCCTGCGGCGCGGATCCACGGCGTCTCACCACTTGAACTCGTTGCCACCGACCCCCTCGTCGACGTCGGCGAAGAAGTCGTCGGCCTCTTCCTCGAGCGGCCGGCGGACCTCGACGGGCGCGGCCGCCTCGATCACGGCCGTGTCGGCCGACTCGTCTTCGGGTTCGGACACCGGCGTCGGCTGCTCGACATCCGCCGGCGCCGGCTTCGGCGCGGGCTGCTGTTGCGGCGCCGGCGGCGACGGCCGAGCGGCCGCCTGCTGTTGTGCCGGCTGCGGCACGGGTGTGGAGGGCGCCGCCTGCGTGGGAGGCTTCGGCGTGGCTTCGGCGGGGCCTGGCTGCTCGCCGGCGCCGCTCTTGCCCTGGGAGGCGATGGCATCGCGCAGGGCCTGCGCCTGGCGCTCGAACTCGCCGGCGCGCTCCCGGGTACCGGCCTCCGCCGCGGCCAACTGCTTGAGGTACCCCTCGAGCAGGGCCCGGAACTTGAACCGGAACTCGGCCTCGGCGTTGCGGAGCAGGACGATCTGCCGCTCCACCTCCTGCTTGGCGCTGTAGGCGTCGTTGAGCGTGTCGCGCGCCTTGACCTCCGCGTCGCGCAGCACGAGCTGAGCCTCTTTCTGGGCGCCCGCCCTCACCTCATCGGCGTTCTGCTGCGCCGAGAGCAGCGTCTTCTGCAGCGTGTCTTCGATGCCCCGGAAGTGGGCGAGCTGCTCCTGCAGCGCCTCGACACGCCCACCGAGCTCGGCGTTCTCCTTCACCACGCGCTCGAACTCGTCGGCGACGCTGTCGAGGAACTCATCCACCTCCGCATCGGCATAGCCCCGCATGCCGCGGTGGAACTCCTTGTGACGGATATCGAGGGGTGTCAGTTTCATGGCCGGGCTCCTGCAGGCTCGGAGAAAGGACGGTCAGCGCGATGCCGGTCCTGACGGGGCTTTCGCCAACGGGCGACGCTCACCTTCCGTCGCCGTCGCGGGCTCGCGGCGACGTTCGCCGGCGCGCCCCTCCTGAGCGACATGGTACTCGAAGCGATGCCCGGGGTGAAGGGGGCGTCGACAGATGGCGGGTCCCTTCGTACGGCCGACGGTCAGTCCTGGCCGCGACCGCGGGCCACGGCCGCCCTCACGGCCGCCATGAGCGCCGGCCGCAGTCTCGCCAGCTCGAGCTGCTCGATGCCGGCGATGGTCATCCCGCCGGGCGTCGAGACGGCACGCCGCACCCCACCGGTGTCCTCCGACCGGCGGACGAGCTCGACGGTGCCGGCGACCGCCCCGAGCGCCAGCTCGGCGGCGGTCTGCCAGTCAAGGCCTACAGCGACGCCGGCCTCCTCGAAGGCCTCGATGAACAGGGCCGCGAAGCCGGGGCCGCAGGCCGCGACGACGGTGGCCTCGTCGAACAGATGCTCAGGCACCTCGATGAGCTCGCCGAGCAGCGAGAACAGGCCGCGCACCTCGTCGCGCACGTCGCCCAGCGTGCCGTCGGCCCAGACCACCAGCCCCTGACCGCGTGCCACCGCCACGTTGGGGATGGCGCGTGCCACGCCGGTGCCCTCCGGAAGCCAGCCGAGCAGCGTCGAGATGGACACCGACGCGGCGATCGAGACGATGGGATGTCCCTTCAGATGGGAGGCGACCCCGGCAAGGGCGTCGTGGACCTCCGTCGGCCGTACGCAGACGACGAGCACGTCGGTCGCGTCTACGAGCTCCTCAGGCGTGTCGACGATCGTCGCCCCGGAGACGTCTGCCAGATGGCGGGCCGCCTCCGGCCGTATGTCGTAGCCCCAGAGGCGCGGTCGCTCGTCCTCCGGCAGTTCGGGGCGCGTCCACCCTTCGGCGAGGGCGGTCGCGATATGGCCGCATCCGAGCAGACCGACGTCCATGGGCACTCCGGTGGTGAGAGGGGGGTCAGAACTGGTTGAAGAAGCCCTTCTCGATGAGGCGGGCCTTCTCTTCCGCCGACACCTCGACGTTGCGCGGCGTGAGCATGAAGATCTTGTCGCCGACGCGCTGCATGCCGCCGTCGAGGGCGTACGTGAGCCCGCTGCAGAAGTCGATGATCCGCTTGGCGAGATCGGTGTCCGAAGTCTGCAGGTTCACGATCACCGGCACGTCGTGCTTGAACTTGTCGGCGATCTGCTGCGCGTCGTTGAAGTTCTTGGGGACGACGAGATGCACCTCGACGCGCGAGGTGCGCACCGGCTCGACCGGCTGCACCGCCCGGGGCGCCGCTCGCGAAGCCTCCTCGGCGAAGATCTCGTCGTAGTCGCTGCGGCCCCGGCCGGACCGCTCGAGTTTGCGCACGTTCGGCCTCTCCTCGTAGGAACGCTCGAGCTCCTGCTGTGGCGCCAGCGTCTCTTCGTCTTCGTCGATGTACTCCTCGTCTTCGGCGACGCCGAAGTACACCATCATCTTGTGCCAGGAGTCTCCCAGACCCATCGCCCCTCCCGGGCGCGCTCAGAACAGGACGCCGGTGCCTACGCGCACGGTGGTCGCCCCTTCGCGGACCGCCACCTCATAGTCGGCACTCGTCCCCATCGAGAGGTGCCGGAAAGTATAACGACCGTTCCATGCAGCGGAAAGCCGCTCTGCCAGCTCCCTCGTGCGAGCGAAGTACGGGGTGGCCTCCTCCGGCCGAGTCGCCAGCGGCGGCATGCACATGAGACCGGTGAACGACACCATCTCGCAGGCCGCCGCCTTCTCCAGGAAGGCGTCGACCGCCTCAGGACGCACGCCGGCCTTCGTCTGCTCCTCCCCGATGTTCACTTCCAACAGCACGTCGACCATGTTCTCCGCCCGACGCTGGAGTTCCTGCACGGCGCTGAGGGTCGAGATCGAGTGGATGCGTCTCACACGGGGGAGCACGAGCTTCGTCTTCCGGCTCTGCAGGTGGCCGATGAAGTCCCACGTGAACAGCTCGCCGTAGCGGTCGTGTTTGGCGACAAGGTCCTGAGCACGACTCTCGCCGACGAGGACGACCCCGGCCTCGGCCAGCGTGCCCATGTCGTCGACGTCCACGTACTTGGTCGCGATGAGGAGTTCGACGTCCTCACGCGAGCGACCGGCGCTCTCGGCGGCGGTGTCAACGCGCTCCCTCACCTCGGCGAGCCGGTCGGCGACCGTCTCCACGTCGACGACGCTCCTCCTCATGTCGCTTCCCTCCTCCCCATTCCCGGTGTCTCTCCGGGGCCGTCGAGCCGACGCCGGTGCGTGTCCGCTTCCCGTGAGGCAGCCGTCGGGCCGTGCCCCGCGTCGGCCTGATACCGGACCGACGAGCCGCCATCGACGGCTCCGGAACCGTACCCGCCCGAGGTCAGCCACGCCACTGCCATCTGTCGCCCGGTCCGCCCGCGGTCACGACGGTGAGAGAAGAAGCGGTGGTCGCAGACGGTGCAGACCCGCGCAACGGCGATGCACTCAGTCGGCACCCCGGATGCCTCCAACTGACGGCGGGCGACCTCCCAGAGGTCGACGCGGCCACGGTGCGTGCTTCCCGGCCATGCCCGCTCGAAGCGGGCCGCGACGTCCTCACCGACCGTGAAGCAACACGGCCCGATGCTCGGTCCGACGACGGCGGCGGACGGCGGACCGAGCTCCGTCAGGGACTCCGCGCCGCGCGCCAGGATGCCGGCCACCATGCCGCGCCAGCCGGCATGCAGAACGGCGACCCCGAGCTGCCCGGCGGCGCCCCCGGCGCTCACGACGACCGGTACGCAGTCGGCGACGCTCACCGAGACCGGCAGGTCCGGTGTGGTCGTCCACAGGCCGTCGGTCTCCGGGACCGCATCGGACTGGTCGGCCGCACCGCGTCCCCGGTCGTCCGCACCGACGCCCTCCACGCGCACTCCGTGGACCTGCCTCGCGACCACCAGTGAGCCCTCCGCGAAACCGGCGGCGGCCGCGAGTCGGCGTCTGTTCTCGAGCACCGCGTCGGCGTCGTCTCCCACCGCGAGGCTGAGGTTGAGCGAGCGGAACGCGCCGCCCGACACGCCGCCGAGGCGGGTGGAGAACGCGGCCCGCCATCCTGGTCCGGCGGACTCGAGCCACACGACGCCCTCGCGCTCAACGGTCCTGAGGGAGGTGGCCTCGGGTCTTGCGGCCGGCTCAGCCCCGGCGCTCGCCGCCCCCTGCGACAGCCGGCTCACCGCGCCACCTCCGGCAGCAGCACGGCGGCCGCAGAGAGGGGCGGGCCGAAGACGGCGTAGAGGATCCCGGGTCGGAGGATGATAAGGGCCAGGAACGCGAGGAAGACGTACTGCTCGTAGGGCGCGATCCGGTCGAGATGGTGACGGTGACCGGGCGGCAGGATCCCCGTGAGTGCCCGCCATCCGTCGAGCGGCGGGATCGGCAGGAGGTTGAGGATCGCCAGCACCATGTTCAGGTAGAAGGCGATCGCGACCGCCCGGGCGGCGTCTGGCCAGACGGCCGACAGACCCCAGCTCACGGCGGCGCACAGGACGGCGACGGCGGCGTTGGCGGCGGGACCCGAGATGGCGACCAGGGTCTCGCCCCACCGGCGAGCGCCCAGCCTGCCGGGGTCGATCGGCACCGGTCTCGCCCAGCCGAAGAAGAAGGCGCCCTGCGAGGCGATGAAGGTCGCGACCAGCATCAGCGTGCCCCACAGGTCGAGATGGGCGAACGGGTTGAGGGTCAATCGGCCGGCCGCCCGGGGCGAGCCGTCACCGAGCCTGTCGGCCGACCAGGCGTGGGCCATCTCGTGGACGCTCAGGCTGGCGAGGAGCACCGGGAGCATGACCACGAACCTGACGATGAGATCCCGGCTCACCCGCGCGCACCGCCTCCAGACCGTCGGGGCCGGCGTCGCTCGACGGTCTCCGGGTCACCGAGCAGCTGCCGGACGGCGTCCAGCTCTTCTTCCCGCCCTCCGTTCAGGACGCCGCTCAAGCGCAGCTTCAGCACGCTTCTCAGGGCACGGCCGATCTCCGGCGACTCCGGATACCCGAGCGCCCGCAGGTCGCCGCCGTGGATGGCGAGCGACACGTGCCGCGAGCGCTCGAGGTAGCTCGACAGCCGCCGGGCCGCCGAGCCACCGCGATCGAGCGCCATCGCCACGAGCACCGCTTCCAGCGGCTCGCCCTCGGCGAGGTCGAAGACCTCAGCCTCGTCGGCCGGGCCCTGGAGGCGGTCCCTGATGCGGGCCCCTACGACGAAGGTCCTGGCGAGCACGGCGGCGTCTGTGCGCCGGAACCGCATGCGCTCGGCCCACTCACGGATCTCGACCGGCTCCAGGTCGCGCACGAGCAGAGAGAGGCGCAGCCGCCACAGCGGTACCTCGCCGGCCAGCCCGTGTCGCAGCCAGAGCGTGTCCGTGACGCGGATCAGGTCACGGGTGGCCGGGCCCGTCGTGACGCGCGGGTGGACGGCGCCCTCCAGGCCCAACTCCTGGAGCCGCCGCAGCGCGTGCTCCACCGTCCTCTCCCTGAGGAGAAGGACCAGCTCGTCCCGCAGGCGGGCCGAGGAGAGGTCGCCGACCAGACCCATATCGGCACAGGTGGCGGCCAGGCCGAGCGTCCGGGGTTCCATCCGGAAGCCGTAGCGTGTCTCGTAGCGCAGGGCACGGAAGATGCGGGTCGGATCCTCGATGAAGCTGAGGTTGTGCAGGACGCTCACGCGTCGCGCCACGAGATCGTCGCGGCCGCCGAACGGGTCGAAGAGCGCCCCGTAGTCGTCGCCGCGCAGGCTCACCGCCATGGCGTTGATGGTGAAGTCCCGTCGAGCCAGATCGCTCTGCAGCGGAGCCGGCTCGACCGCCGGCAAGGCACCGGGGCCGTCGTAGATCTCTGTGCGGGTGGTGGCGACATCGACGCGGAGCGCCTCTCCGCCGCCCTCTTCGCCGGCGACGACGACCGCCGTGCGGAACTTCGGGTGCGCACGCGCGTGCCCGCCGAGACGCTGCGCGAGCTGCCGCGCGAAGGCGATGCCGTCGCCCTCGACGGCGAGGTCGATGTCGAAGGTGCGCTCGTGCAACAGGAGGTCGCGGACCGCTCCGCCGACCAGGTAGGCGCCCTCGAACGAGGTCGCCACCGCCTGCACGGCCTCGAACAGGTCGTCCAGGCCGAGCTCCGCGAGCCGCGGCGCGAGGTCGACGGTCGCCGCCGGAGGAGCGCAGTGTCTTCCGGTCGAGGTCTCCAGCGCGTCGGCGCCGGCCACGAGGCCGACGAGGGCCTTCCGGGCGACTCGATCCGCGCCGCGCGTCACCGGCGCGCCGCTCACCACCACGTGACCGATCGGGCTCGCGGCGACGGCCTCCGGCAGCCGTCCGGCAGGCTCCGTCCCCTCGACGACCGGGATGTCACGGGACATGACCGCCTTGACGGGAGCATGGCCGAGGCCGTGGTCGGCCGCGCGGTGGAGGTCGGCCCGGCTCACGCTGCCGACCACATCCTCCCCGTCGGCGACGAGCGCCCCGCCCACGCCTTCGCGGTGACAGACCACCAGGGCGTGGTCGATCGTCTCCGCTTCCCCGACGACCACCGCCGGCCCCGACACGAGGTCGGCGGCCCGGCGGCCGGACGCAGCGACGGCCTCGACGGCGTTGGCGAGCGCCGTCGCGACGTCGTTCGTCGTCCGGTCGCGGACGACGGCCGACGCCGCCGCCGAGTGTCCTCCGCCCCCCACGGCACGGACGACCGCCGCGACGTCCAGGGCGCCCAGCCGGCTGCGGGCGACGACGAACACACGGTCCTCCATCCCGAGGACAAGGAAGAAGGCGTCCACGCCGGTCACATCGAGGAACCGATGCGCGATCACCGCGATCTCCTCGACGTAGTCCTCCACCTCCAGGCTCGCGATCATGACCTGCCCGGGCGCCGCGGCCACCGGCTCGGCGGCGCGCAGGGCGCGAGCGAGGATGTCCCGCTGCGCCGCGCCGAGCGGGTGATGCAGGAAGCGCTCGATCAGCGCCGGGGCCGCGCCCCGCTGCATGCAGAACGCCAGTGCCTCGGCGTCGGCGGCCGTCGTGGTCGTGAACGTGAGCGAGCCGGTGTCTTCGTGGATGCCCAGCGCGAAGACGGTCGCCTCGAGAGGCGTGATCTCGATGCCGCGCTCGGCCAGGATCCGCAACAGCAGGGTCGTCACGGCCCCGTCGTCGGTCGTGACGACGTCCATGTCGGCGCGGCGGGGACCGGCATCGTCGGGACGATGATGGTCGAAGACGACGACATCGATCCCGCGGCGCTCGAGGAGCGGACCGAGCTCGCCGAGACGGTTCGCCGACGACGTCTCGATCAGGACCAGGCGCTCGACCGCATCGTGCTCGACGGCGCCGGCGTCGACGATCGGGAAACGGTCGCTATAGAGGCCGGCGAACTGACGCACGTTCTCGTTCAGGGCGCCGGTCAGGCAGATCCGGGCGCGTGGATACAGGCGGGCGGCCGCGACCATCCCGGCGAAGGCGTCGAAGTCGGTGTTGGTATGGCCGGCGATGACCTCGGTGACACGCATACCAGGAGTATACGCGCGGCCCAGGCGCGGCCGGCGACGTCAGGCCTTGAGGAGCCAGTCGACCCGCGGTCCGAAAGCGCGGACGACGGCCGCCGCCAGCGGCGCGTTGGTCGCGTCGCGCAGGAGGGGGTCGGCGGCGAGCGTCGTACGGGCCGCCTCCCGGGCCCGCTCGATCGTCGCCCGGTCGCGCGCCAGCCGGGCGAGACGGAGGTCGCTGCTCCCGGACTGGCGAGCCCCCAGGACGTGGCCCTCCCCGCGGATCTCAAGGTCGCGATCGGCGAGGTCGAAGCCGTCGCAGCTGCCCACCACGGCGTCGAGTCGCGCCTCGGCCTGCGGCGTCCCAGGATCCGCGAACAGCAGGCAGAAGGAACGGGCGCTACCCCGTCCTACCCGGCCGCGGAGCTGATGCAGCTGGGCCAGGCCGAAGCGCTCGGCGCCTTCCACTATCATGACCGCCGCGTTCGGCACATCGACGCCGACCTCGATGACGCTGGTGGCGACCAGCACCTGGACCTCCCCCTCCTTGAAGGCCCGCATGGTGGCCTCCCGGTCGGCCTGCTTCATCTGCCCGTGGAGCGTCGCCACGCCGTAGCCGCTGAACTCGTCGCGCTGGAGCCGGGCCGCCTCATCGACGGCAGCTGCGGCCGAGAGCGACTCCGACTCCTCGATCGTCGGGCAGACGACGTAGGCCTGGCGGCCGGCGTCGAGCTGTTCGCGCACGAACGCGTAGGCGGCCGCACGATGCTCCTCGTCGACCAGACGCGTCGTGATGGGCGAGCGTCCGGCCGGGGCGGCCGCCAGCACCGTGAGATCGAGGTCGCCGTACAGCGTGAGGGCCAGCGTCCGCGGGATCGGCGTCGCCGTCATCGCCAGCATGTGCGGCGCCCTGCCGTCGCGAGCGGCACGCCGCGCCAGCTCGTCACGCTGCACCACGCCGAAGCGGTGCTGCTCGTCGACGACGACCGCCGCCAGCGACCGGAAGCGCACGTCATCCTGCAGGAGCGCGTGCGTCCCGACGACGATCTGCGTCTCGCCGCTGCGCAGCCGGGCAAGGACCGCCCGGCGACGCGCCGCCCCGAGCCCGGCTACCAGCAGCTCGCAGCGCGCCAGCTCGCCGACGAGCTCGTGCACCGTCGCCAGGTGCTGGCCGGCGAGCGTCTCCGTCGGCACCATGAGCGCCCCCTGATGGCCGCTCTCGACCGCCCGCAGGAGCAGGTGGAGCGCGACGACGGTCTTCCCGGAGCCCACGTCGCCCTGCAGGAGGCGACGCATGGGCAGCTCAGCGGCGACATCACCGTCGATCTCCTCCATCGTCGCGCGCTGCTCTGCCGTGAGGGCGAACGGCAGACCGGCGGCGAAGGTCTCGGTGAGGCGCCCTTCGCCGGCCAGCGGGTACGCCTTGACCCGCTGCTGCACCCGCGACTTGTGCAGCAGGAGGCCGAGCTGAAGGAGATAGAGCTCCTCGAAGACGAGCCGCGCCCGGGCGACCGCGCCCTCCCGCGGATCGCGCGGCTCGTGCATCGCCGTGACGGCGTCGCACTTCGAGGGAAGGCCCTCCCGCACACGCAGCCAGGCAGGGAGCGGATCGGGCAGCCGCCTGGCTTCCGGCAAGGCCGCGTGCACAAGGCTGCGGAGCAGCTTGCCGGACACCGCCTCCCCGGCCGGATACACCGGCACCACACCCTCGGTGTGGACGATGTCGGCATCCTCGCCGATGATCTCGTGGCCCTTGACGGCGAACGAAGGGCGCCCCCGGCGTGCCGCGAGGGTCCCGCGCAGGCTGACGACGGTGCCCTCGGTCAGCGTGTCGGCCAGCCACGCCTGGTTGAACCAGACGGCCTCGGCCGAACCGGTGTCGTCGTGGACCGCGGCCCGCACCACCTTGAGGCCTTTGCGGCGTCCGGGAGTCACGGTGACCCGGTCCACAACGGCCCGGATCGTCGCCTCTTCGCCGATACGAAGGTCCCCGAGCGACCGGCGGTCGCGGTAGTCGTCGTACCGACGGGGATAGTGCCCGAGGAGGTCGGCGACCGTCTCCAGTCCGAACTCGCGCAGACGTCGGGCCGTCGCCGGTCCGACGCCGGTCATCTCCGTGAGAGGCGCCGTCAGCCGGCCGGCGTCGACGAACAGGCGCGGCCGGGGTGGGTGGGCGGGAAAGGGACCTCCGCCGACCCGTTGCCGTTCCGGCGGATGATCACTCACCGATGCCTCTCGGACGATGCGCGGGCGACGCGGTCCTCACCTGCCTCCCGGCGCGCTCGCCTACTCGGCGATGACTCCGTAGGCGCACGCCCCCGGTCCGATGTGCACTCCGACGACGGAGCCGGCCCAGCCCGTGAACAGGATGGTCGCATCCGGGCGTACCGCGAGGAGCACGTCGCGGAGCTTCTCGACCGCCCCCGGGCTGTCGGCCTGGACGATGCCGAGGTAGATCTTGTCCTGGGGACCCGCATAGTCGGCCAGATACTGCCCCATCGCCTCCCACGACCGCCGCTCGCCGCGGACCTTGGTGTACGGGGAGATGAAGCCGTCGAGCGTCTGGACGATGGGTCGGATGCCGAGGACGCCACCCACCATCTCCTGCGCCTTGCCGATCCTACCGCCCCGGCGGAGGTACTCGAGCGTGCCGGGAAGGACCACCATGCGGCCGCGCTCCTGGTAGTCGTGGATGTAGGCGCGCAGGTCGTCGAGCTCGATGCCCTCCTCGATCTTGGTCTGGACCCGATCGACCAGCAGGCCCAGTCCGCAACAGACGTTGCGGCTGTCGAAGATCTCGACCTTGTCGTTGCCCTCCGCGGCCTGGGTCGCCGACTGCAGTGTCCCGCTCATCTCCGCCGAGATGTGGATCGAGAAGATGTGCTCGTAGCGCTCGCCGAGATCCTCGTACACCTCAGCGAACTGCTGCACCGTCGGCTGCGAGGAGGTGGGCAGCTCGCCGCCCTGCTTCAGTCGCCGATAGAGCTCGGGGGGCGGCAGTTCGGTCCCGTCGTCCAGCGCCTCCTTGCCGAAGACGACCTTGAGAGGTACCACCGTGATCCCCCGGCCCGTCCAGCGGTCGTTGGGGTCGGCGGTGGAGTCGGTGACGACCACCGTGTTCTCTGGCGTAAGCAGGGTCATTCAGCACCAACCAGGATCGGGTACAGGGGTTGACCGCCGGCGGAGATCTGGACCTCCGCCTCGGGGAGACGACGGGAGACCGCGGTCACGATCGTCTCGTCGGCCGGATCCGTGCCGTTGACACTCGTCAGCACGGTGATCACCTCGGGGTCGAACTCCGCCAGCGCCTTGAGCACGCCGTCGAGCACGTCGAGGAGGTCGGGTCCGCCGGCCACGAGCGTACCGTCGACCAGTCCGATGAACTCGTCCTTGCTTACCGCCACCTCGTCGACGACCGAGTCCCGGACGGCGACGGTGATCTCGGCGCTGTGCGCCCGCTCCACGGCGTCGGTCATCCGGGCGGCATTTGGTCACGGCGTCCTTCTCCGCCTCGAACGCCACCATGGCGGCCAGCCCGGCGGGCATGGAGCTCGAGGGGACGACCACCACCGTCCGCGTGGTCATGGCAGCTGCCTGCTCGGCGGTCAGGACGATGTTCTTGTTGTTCGGCAGCACCACGACCTCGTCGCTGCCCAGCTCGTCGAAGACCGCCAGGAGTTGCGCCGCGGACGGGTTCATCGACTGTCCGCCGTCGACGATGCCGGCGCACCCGAGCTCGCGGAACAGCTCGTGGTTGCCGGCGCCGGCGGCCACGGCGACGACCACAGTGCGGCCGTGCGTGCGAGCCGCCGCGAGCCGTTCGTCGCGCTCACGCGTCTGCGCGTGCATGTCGTTGATCTCCACCTCGGCGATCGACCCATGCCGGACGGCCCACGAGAGGACCGCGCCGGGATCGTCCGTATGGACGTGGACCTTGAGCATCTCGGCGTCGCCGACGACCAGCTCGCTGTCGCCGCTCTCCGTGAGCAGGCCCTCGAGCTCGTCCCTCGGCAGGTCCGGGCCGCTCAGCAGGAAGCTCGTGCAGTACCGGAAACGAGAGAGCTCCGTCGGGCCGTCCGGCAAGCCGACCGGTACGCCCGCCGGCGGGACACCGCCCGCCCTCTCCCCGGACGCTTCTCCGAAGATGGCGGCCGCCAGGCCGCGGCAGATCACCAGCAGACCGTAGCCGCCGGCGTCGACCACCCCCGCTTCACGCAGGGCGGCGAGCTGATCGGTCGTACGTTCCACGGCGAGGGCGCCGGCCGCGAGGACAGCCTCCATCGTCTGCTGCAGCGGCGCTTCGTCACGGAGGTCGGCGGCAGCCGTCGCCATCTCGCGGACCACGGTCAGCATGGTCCCCTCCACGGGCTTCTTGACGGCCCGGTACGCGGCCGTGGTAGCCGCGTTGAAGGCCGCTTTGACCGTCGCCGTCGACAACTGCTCCCCGGGTCCGTAGACGGAGCACATGCCGCGCACGATCTGCGAGAGGATGACGCCGGAGTTGCCCCGGGCGCCCATGAGCGAGCCACGCGCTACCGTGGGGGCGATCTCGGCCGAGCTGAGCTCCCCGGTCCGCTCGAGCTCCTCGCGGACGGCGTGGACCGTCAGATACAGGTTCGTCCCCGTATCGCCGTCGGGCACCGGATAGACGTTCAGGTCGTTGATGACCTGCCGCTCCGCCTCGAGAGCCGAGAGCGCCCCGTCCACGAGGCCGACCGTCTGAGCGTAGGCGGTCACTCGCGCAGATCCTCGACGTTGACGTCGACCTCAGCGACGGCGATGCCGGTCGAGCGCTGGATCCGGTAGCGGACCTGCTCCTGAAGGATGGCGGTGACCTGGGCGACGTTGACGCCGCGCTCCATGATCACGTGAAGGCGGATCTTCACGCCGTCGTCGGTGCCGTCGACCTCGACGCCTTCAGTGAGGGGACCGCGGAAGAGGTCTCCGACCCGCCTCAGCCGCCCGCTGCGCAGATCGACGACGCCGTAGGTGGTCCGTGCGGCGTGGCCGGCCAGCTTGGCGAGCACCTGCTCGGCTATCGTGACATCGCCGCCGATCTCGGCGGCGACGCCGCCCTGGGGCTGCACGCGGATGGCCGTGGGTCTCCCCTCCCCTCGACAGACGGCACGGTCAGGGTCTCGTCGGCGGCAGTTCGTTGAGCGTTGCCACGACATCGTCCGGCGAGACACAGTGCATGATGGCCCCGGCCTCGATCGACTCCGAGCTGGCGCCGACGCACGTAGAGCAGTTCATGCCGTATCGCTCGAAGACCTCTCGTGCCCCCGGATGCGCCTCGAGCGCTGCGATGATGGCCATGTCCTTCTGGAAGATGGTCACCCTGCCGATCGTCGCCACGGCACGACGGACGTGCGGGCCGTTTGCCTTGCCGAAGCGCGTGTAGCATAATGACGCCCCGCACCTGAATCAAGTTGGGGGTCCCCCCATGTCCAAAGTCTGTGTCGTCTGTGGGAAGCGCCCCGTCATGGGCAACAGCAGAAGCCACTCGAACGTCGCCACGAAGCGGCGCTTCGACCCCAATCTGCAGCACGTCCGCATCCTGGTCGACGGCCGGCCCACGAACGCCTACGTCTGCGCCCGCTGCCTGCGCGCCGGGCGCGTCACCAAGGTCGTCTGACGATCAGCGATTGACGCGACACGACGGGGTCCCGCCCACGCCGGCAGGGCCCCGTCGTCGCATCTCCACTCAGGGAAGGGTGCGCATCAGGTTCGCCATCTCGAGCGCCGAGACGGCGGCCGCCCACCCCTTGTTGCCGGCCTTGGTCCCGGCCCGCTCGACGGCCTGCTCGATGCTGTCGGTGGTGAGCACTCCGAACACGACCGGCACACCGGTGTCGAGACCGACCTTGGCGACGCCCTTGGCGACCTCGGCACTCACGTACTCGAAGTGCGGCGTGCTGCCCCGGATCACGGCACCCAGACAGATCACGGCGTCGTAGGTGCCGGCGTTGGCCAGCCTGGCGGCCACGAGCGGCATCTCGAACGCGCCCGGCACCCAGGCGACGTCGACGTCCGCCTCGTCCACCTCGTGCCGACGCAGGCTGTCCATCGCCCCCTCGTAGAGGCGGGTCGAGATCAGCTCGTTGAAGCGCCCGACCACGAGCGCGAACTTGAGCCCCTTGCCGCTGAGCTTGCCCTCAAAGACCGTCATCACACGTCCTTTCCCTCGTCATCCCTCCGCCCCCTCGGGAGGGACGAGCGACTCGTGTTCCAGCAGATGCCCCATCTTCTCGCGCTTGGTGCGCAGGTAGGCGAGGCTCTCGGTGTGCGGTGTCGTCTCCAGCGGCACCCGTTCGACCACTCGCAGGCCGTAGCCCTCGAGACCGACGATCTTCTTCGGGTTGTTCGTCAGCGTCCTGATGGTCGTGAGGCCGAGGTCGGCGAGGATCTGGGCGCCGATGCCGTAGTCGCGGAGGTCGGCCGGGAACCCGAGCTCGAGGTTCGCCTCGACGGTGTCACGGCCGAGGTCCTGCAGCGCGTACGCCTTCAGCTTGTTCAGCAGGCCGATACCGCGGCCTTCCTGACGCATGTACAGGACGACACCGAGGCCCTCCGCCTCGATCCGGGTGAGCGCCTCCGCCAGCTGCTCGCCGCAGTCGCAGCGCAGCGAGCCCAGCGCGTCGCCGGTGAGGCACTCCGAGTGCACGCGCACGAGCACGTCCTCCCGACCGGCCACGTCACCCTTGACGAGCGCCACGTGGTGCGCTCCGTCGATGAGCGACTCGTACCCGACCGCCCGGAAGGTCCCGTAGCGCGACGGGAGTGTGGCCTCCGTCACGCGGCGCACCAGGACCTCGTTGCGCCGCCGGTACTTGATGATGTCGGCGACGGTGACCATGCGCAGGCCGTGGCGCCGGCAGTACGGGATGAGGTCGGGGACGCGGGCCATGGTCCCGTCGTCGTTCATGACCTCGCAGATGACGGAGGCGGGCACGAGTCCGGCGAGGCGGCACAGGTCGACGCCGGCCTCCGTCTGGCCGGTCCGTTCGAGCACCCCGCCCGGCCGCGCCGTCAGCGGGAAGACGTGCCCCGGCTGGACGATGTCCAGCGGACCGGAGCGCGGGTCGATGGCCACTTGGATGGTCCTCGCCCGGTCGGCCGCGGAGATCCCCGTCGTCACGCCCTCCCGAGCCTCGATCGAGACGGTGAACGCCGTGCCCAGGGGAGCCTGGTTGTCGCGGGCCATCGGCTCCAGACCGAGCTCCTTGCAGCGCTCCGGCGTGAGCGTCAGGCAGATCAGGCCCCGTCCTTCGCGCGCCATGAAGTTGATGGTCTCGCGCGTGGCGAACTCGGCCGCCAGCGTCAGGTCACCCTCGTTCTCGCGGTCTTCGTCGTCGACCACCACCAGCATGCGACCGGCACGCAGCTCCTGCAGCGCCTCGTCGACGGTCGCCCAGACGTCGGCCCCCGGGTCGTCCGCGGCGCAGCGCCCGCTGCCTTCGGAGATCGCCGTCTCAGTGTTCATCTGCTCGTCCATGTGAGATCCCTTCGCGGTCTCCCCTTCGTCATCATTCGAAGCCGGCCTCCGCCAGCCGTTCCCAAGTCAGCGTACGTCCGCTCGCGTCGTTTCGCGACGGAGTCGCACCCGCATCACCATCCGGCGGACCTCCGGCAGCCGCCGGCACGGCCTCGCCTCTCCGCAGGTGGTCGACGTACCGCGCGAGCACGTCGGCCTCCAGGTTCACACCGTCACCCGTCGTGACGTCGCCGAGCGTCGTCTCCGTCCGGGTCTGCGGGATGAGCGACACCGTGAGCGTCCGCTCGCTCGCGGCGACCACCGTGAGGCTCACGCCGGCCACGGCGACGGAGCCGCGGGGCGCCGCCAGCCGGAGCACCTCCGGCGGCGCCTCGATCTCGAGCCGCACGGCGATCTCCTCGCGACGCGCTGCCACCACCGTACCCACCGCATCGACGTGCCCCGTCACGAAGTGGCCGCCGATGCGGGACAGCGGCGTCAGCGATCGCTCGAGATTGAGCCGTGTGCCCGGCCTTAGCCGCCCGAGCGTCGTGCGGCGGATGGTCTCGGGCATCGCATCGGCCGTGAACGACCCCGACGACAGCGACGTGACCGTGAGGCACACCCCGTCGGTGAGGATGGAGTCGCCGACGGCCGTCCCCTCGAGGACGGTCTTCGCGGCGACCTCGAGCCTGGCGCTGGTGCTGCCCAGCCGCAGCGACCGCAGCCGACCGGTCTCCTCGACGATGCCGGTGAACATCAGCCCTCCTCCCCGCCGCCGACCAGGCCTTCGACGAGCAGATCGTCGCCGACCTGTCGCCACTCGACGTCGCGGAGCCTGAGACCCTCCTCGACGCGCGACGGCGCCTGCGTCGCGACGAGATCGGGGGCGCCGCGACCGATGATCAGCGGCGCCACGAAGAGGGCCAGCCGGTCGACCAGGCCGGCACTCAGGAGCGCCCCGATGAGCGTAGGCCCGCCCTCCACGAGCACGTCGAGCAGTCCCTTCTCCGCCAGGAGGCGCAGCGCGCCCGACAGCCCGTCGGCCGTCACGACGTCGACGCCGCGGTCGCGCAACGTCGCGGCGACCGTCGGATCGGGCGCCTCCGCGATCACCATCACCGGGCCTCCCCGGCTGTTGAACAGCTGCGCGTCGGGGGGCAACTGGGCCTCGCGCGACAGCACGACCCGGGCCGGGTCGCGCCCCTCGACGGCGCGGACCGTCAGCAGGGGATCGTCCTGCCGCAGCGTCCCGCCGCCGATCACCACCGCGTCCACCCAGGAACGCCAGCGATGGACGAGCGCCCGGCTCTCCTCGCCCGAGATCCAGCGCGCGTCGCCGCCCGCGGCGGCGACTTTGCCGTCGAGGCTGACGGCGGCCTTGCATGTCACATACGGCAAGCGGGTGCCGATGTACTTCAGGAACGGGCGGTTGAGCTCCTCGGCTCGCGCCCGCTCGTGAGGGCCGGCCATCTCGACTGCCACGCCCGCCTCTCGAAGACGGGCGAGACCTCGGCCGTTGACGAGCGGGTTGGGGTCTTCCATCGGCACGACCACCCGAGCCACGCCGGCCTCGACGATCGCGTCGGCACACGGTGGCGTCCGCCCCTCATGAGAGCAGGGCTCCAGCGTGCAGTACAGCGTCGCACCGTGAGCACGGGGGCCGGCCTCCGCCAGGGCGACGACCTCCGCGTGAGGCAGACCCGGTCCGAGGTGGGCACCGCGTCCCACGACCTCGCCGTCCGCGACGACGACCGCGCCGACGAGGGGATTGGGGTGCACGCGACCGCGTCCCTGCTCGGCCAGCCTGAACGCCTCGTCGAGGTACGGAGACGGGAACCGGACCGGCTCGTCCGTCCCCTCGTCGTGCCTGCGATGGTGTCCCTTCACGACAACGCGCCGCCTCGTACGGTGGTCCGAGGCGGCGCCGCGCGCGACGACGACACAGGCTCCTCCCATCCGGACTCTGACCGTCGGCCCAGGAATCTCACCTGGTCGGCCTCTCGCTGGAGGCTCGCGGGCTCTCACCGCCGGTGGGGGATTCCACCCCGCCCCGAAGCCACGTCTAGTGATCGTGTCGGGACGATTCTAGCCGAGGGAGGGCCGGGCGGCCACCGGGCGGCGCGATGTCAGGCGCGGGCGGTGCGGGTGAGCTCGTCGAAACGGGCGGCGCTGTCGCCCTTGAAGACCGCCGACCCTGCCACCAGCAGGGTCGCGCCGGCCTCGACGAGCTGGGCGGCGTTCGCCGTCGTGACGCCGCCGTCGACCTGGATGACCACGTCGTCGGGAAGGTAGTCTCGCGCCCTGGCGACCTTGTCGGTCGACTGGGGGATGTACTTCTGGCCGCCGAAACCGGGGTTGACCGACATGATGAGGACGAGCTCGCAGTACGCCCGCGCCTCGGCCAGCGTCTCTATGGGCGTCGCCGGGTTGAGCGACACGCCCGCCCAGGCGCCGGCCTGACGGATCTGGTCGAGGACCCTGTGCAGGTGGATGCACGCCTCCTGATGAACGGTGAGACCGTCGGCCCCGGCGGCGGCGAACTCGTCGACGTACTGCTCGGGGTGGTCGATCATGAGGTGGACGTCCATGAGCCCGCCGCGCTCGTGCACGAGCGGCGCGAGCTTGGCCACGACCGGCGGACCGATCGTGATGTTGGGCACGAAGTGGCCGTCCATGACGTCGATGTGGATGACGTGAGCGCCGGCGTCCATGACGGTCTCGATCTCCTCGCCGAGACGGGCGAAGTCGGCCGACAGGATCGACGGCGTGATGTGGATGTCTCTCGGGACCGGCGGCATGGTCGCCATTGTACGTGTCGGCCCCGCGCCGTGCCAGTAGCGCGACGCGCCCGGTCACCGCTCCCGTCGCAGGCGGGCGATGAAGAACCCGCTCGTGCGGTCCCGGTCGGGCATCGTCAGGACGGCCGTCGGCAGGCGGGGGTCGGCCAGCCCGGGGAAGCCGGCGCCCAGGTCGTCGTGGACGAGTCCGGTCGCGGTCGCTCCCGGGACCACGATATCGACCGTCTCCGCCCGCTCCAACGTGCAGACCGCGTACACGAGCACGCCGCCGGGCGCGAGGAGCGAGGCGGCGCGCTCGAACAGGGCGGTCTGCCTCGCCGCCAGTCGCACCGCGTCGCCCGGACGCCGGCGCCAGCGCAGGTCCGGCCGGCCGGCCACCGTCCCGAGGCCTGAGCAGGGCGCGTCGAGCAGGGCAAGGTCGTAGCAGCGGTCATGATCGCGGCCCAGGGTCGTCGCGTCCTGCTCGATCACGGTGATCCCGGCGACGCCCAGCCGGCGGAGAACCCGCCGCATCTCGGCCGCTCGTCCAGGGTCGACCTCCACCGCCATGATCCGGGCCGCCGGCCGCAGTGCGGCGAGGTGAGCGGTCTTGAGGCCGGGCGCAGCGCAGACGTCGACCACGTGACCGGCGTCGGGCCTGCCGCTCGAGGCGACGATGCCCACGAGCTGCGACGCGCGCGACTGTGCGGTCACGAGACCTTCCCGGAAAGCGGCCGACGCCTCCAGCCTGCCGCCTGACACGATGAGCGCGTCGGGCGTCCATCGCCATCTCTCGGTCCCCGTCGGCGGCGAGGCGTCGACGCCCCCCGCCTCAAGACGACGGCGGGCTTCGTCGACACTCGCCTTCAGCCTGTTCACACGTACGCTTCGCTCCGGCGGCCGATCGCCGGCGGCCAGCATCGCCTCCGCTCGCGCTCTCCCCCACTCGTCGATCCAGCGTTCCACCAGCCAGTCGGGGTACGAGAGCCTGATGCCCAGAGCGTGCGCCGAGTCGCCGGCGCCCAGCTCGGCGAGACGTCCGGCCCCTTCCGTCGCGACGCGGCGCAGCACGGCGTTCACGAAGCCCGCCGTCCGCCGGCCGGCGGGGCGCGCCAGCGAGACGGACTCGTCGATCGCGGCGTGCGCCGGTATGCGATCCAGGAACAGGAGCTGATAGGCGCCCACACGCAGCGCCGCCCGCGCCGCCGCAGGCGTACGGTCGAGAGGGTGGACGGCGAACGACGACAGGACCGCGTCGAGGCTCCTCCGCCAGCGGGTCGTCCCCGCGACGAGCTCCCACGCCAGCGCCGCGTCTCGACCCTCGAGCTCTCCCAGGCCGGCGTCGGCGCGGACGACATCGTCGTAGCGGCTCGTCGTCTGGTCGAGCCGGATGAGGACGCGGTGCGCCGCCCGCCGGGGCGCGGTCACCGGTCGGCGAGCCATCGCCCGGCGCCTCGCAGGTAGCTCGCCGCCTCCTGACGGCGACCGCCCGGCGCCTGCAGCTCGAGGACCTCGACATGGCCCTCGCCGGCCTTCAGCAGCAGCCGGTCGCTCGATCCGTCGTCGGGGAGCTCGTCGCACACCCGTGCCCGCCAGATCGTCAGAGGTCTGCCCTCGATCTCCGTGCGAGCCCCGATCCGCGGTGAAAGCGCCCTGATCTGATCGACGATCGTCACCGCGGGACGACTCCAGTCGATCTCGCGATCGCGTCTCTCGAGCTTGGGAGCGTAGCCCGGCTCCCCCACCTGGGGACTCCAGACGGCGGAACCGTCCTCCATGTCGCACAACGTGCTCACCACCGCCTCGCACGCCGGTCTCGCGAGGGTCTCGAAGGCGACACCGGCATCGGCGTCGCGTGGTACGTGGACCGCGCGCGCCGCGCCGACCGGCCCGGCGTCCACCTCGGCGGTCATGTGAAGCACGGCGACCCCGAGCTCCGTCTCGCCGGCCATCAGCGCCCGTTCCACCGGTGCCGGTCCGCGCCACGCCGGCAGGGCGGACGGATGGACCACCAGCGTCGTCATCCTCTCCAGAAGCGACGCCTCGAGGATCTCTCCGTGGGCGCACACCACCAGCACCTCCGCCCCGGCTTCAGCGAGACGGTCGATCGCCTCATCCCGCAACCGCTCAGGCTGGAAGACGGGCACCCCCGCGGCGAGAGCCGCCTCCTTCACCGGCGACGGTTGGGGCGTGCCGTGGCGGCCGCGGGGCCGGTCGGGACGGGTCACCACGAGGCCGATCTCGTGCTCGCTCCTGTCGAGGAGACACTCGAGGACGAGCGCCCCGAAGAGCGCCGTGCCCGCGTAGGCGATCCTCACGACGAGCCCGCCGCCGTGCTCACATCGCCGGGACCCGGCCGCGGAGGTCCCTCATGGCCGCCGCCCGTTCGCGGCGGCCGGTACGGTCGAGGATCAGGACGCCGTCGAGATGGTCTATCTCGTGCTGGATGACGCGCGCTCTGAGGCCGTCGGCGCGCACGCAGAGCTCATCTCCATGCAGGTCCTGGGCGCGGAGCTCCACACCCGTGCTCCGCATGATGGGCACCACCACGCCGGGAACACTCAGACAGCCCTCGTCGAGCTCATCCTCATCCTCGGACCGCCAGATGACCTCCGGGTTGACGAGGATCAGCGGCTCGTCGTCCTCTACCTGACAGACGACAAGCCGTTTCTGCACGCCGATCTGCGGGGCCGCGAGGCCGACGCCCGGCGCGTCGTGCATGAGGTCGATGAGCCGGAAGGCCGTCTTGCGCAGACTCCCGTCGAACACGTCGACCACCTTCGCCGCGTCGCGCAGTACCGGATCTCCGACCACGCGGATCTCCCGCTGGGCGGCTTCACTGCGTCGCTGCGCCTCGGCTTCCGTCCGGCGCTCTCTGTTCTTCTTCTTCGCCATGCGCTTCTCTCTCATGGTACCGCCGGCGATGCCCGGTCAGCCACCGCCGGTCACACCCGTGACGGCTCCACGTCGGGGATCACGCGGACGCCCGCGCGACGCCACGACGCCTTTCCCGCGTCGAGGACCCGTCGTATCCCGTCGATGGTTTTCCCTGCCTCCGTAGTCTTAACCATGATCCGGCAACTGTAGCGCGAACGCTCCCTCACGAGAGGGCTGGGGCCGACGACTGCGTCCTCGGCGGAGAGCTCGGAACGCAAGGCCGTCACCAGGCCGACCGCCGCCTCACCGGCCGGAGCCGGCGTCGCGGCCGAGACGATCAGTACGGCGAGCGTGCTGGCGGGTGGGTAGCCGAGCGCCGCCCTCCGCGCCTCTTCGTCGCGGTAGAACCCGTCCACGTCGCCCTCGAGAGCGGCCGTGATCGGGCGCGCCTCGGGGTTGTACGTCTGCACGATGACCCGGCCCGGCCGGCGCCCGCGTCCGGCACGCCCGCCCACCTGCAGCAGCATGGCGAAGGTCCGCTCCTCGGCCCGGTAGTCGGGGAAGTACAGCGCCAGGTCGGCGTTCACGACGCCGACGAGTGTCACGTCCGGGAAATGATGGCCCTTGGCGACCATCTGGGTCCCGACCAGCACGCGCGGGCCGGGCTCGCCGAAACGACGGAGCAGCGCGGCGAGACGATGGTGCGAGGAGGCGGCGTCGGAGTCGAGGCGCAGCGCCTCGATACCCGGCAGGAGCGTGCTCACCTCGGACTCGAGCCGCTCTGTGCCCACCCCGTGACGCCCGACCTCGACGCTGCCGCACGCGGCACAGACGTGAGGCGCCCGCTCTCGCCGCCCGCAGATGCGGCACCGAAGCTCGGTGCCCCGGCGGAACAGCCCGTACGCGACGTCGCAGGCAGGGCACATCCACGTGTGGCCGCAGTGCGCGCACGACACCGAACCGGCCAGGCCCCGACGGTTGAGGAACAGGATCGCCTTGCTGCCGCTCTCGACGCAGTCGACGAGCCCGGCCCGCAGCGCCGGCGACAGCACCGCATCGGAATCGCGCAGGTCGACGATCTCGAGCGCCGGCGGCGCGCTCCCGTCGACTCGCCTCGTGAGGCGCGCCGTCCGCCGGGCCGTGGCCCATGTGGTCACGCTCGGCGTCGCCGACCCGGAGACGAGCGTGGCACCGGTCGCCGAGGCGCGCCAGCGAGCGACCGTGCGGGCGTCGTACCGGGGGTCGCTGTTCTGCTTATACGAGTCGTCGTGCTCCTCATCCAGGACGATCAGTCCCAGACGGACGACCGGCGCGAACACCGCCGAGCGAGGTCCGACGACGAGACGCGACAGCCCTCTGGCGGTGTCCACCCAGGCTCGCAGGCGTTCGCCGACCGACAGACCCGAGTGGAGCACCACCGGCGACTGCTGCGGGAACCGGGCCCGAACGCGGGCGATAGTCTGCCCGGTCAGCCCGATCTCGGGGACGAGGATGAGCACGGAGCCGCCGCCGGCGAGCACCTCCGCCGCGGCTCGCAGGTAGACCTCCGTCTTGCCGCTGCCGGTGACGCCCTGGAGCAGCACGTCGTCGCCGGCGGCGGTCGAGCGGACCATCTCGAGGGCGGCGGCCTGCTCCGGCAGGAGCTCTGGGAGCCCGTGCGCCACAGCCGCGGCGCCGGTCCGGGCCGCCGCTTCGGCCGCCGCGTCGCTCTCGACGGTCCGCACCGCCCCCGACGCGAGCAGGCTCTCGAGCGCACGGAGTGAGACCCCGGTCTGCCGGCGCAGTTCGCGCTCGTCCACGACGCCGGCAGACTCGAGCAGCCGGAGCGCCTCGCGCTGACGCCGGCCCATCCGTGCCGGTGCCCCCGAGCCACCCGGCGACAGCGCTCGTCCTGCCTCCTCGAGTCCGGTGACGCTCACGGTGTACGACGCTCCACGGTCGCCGCCGGCCCCGTCCCGGTCATGGCAGATGCGGAGGGCGGCGATCGGCGGCGTCACCAGCGTGAGCGCCGCTCCCAGCGAGCAAAGATACTGCTGCTGAAGGCGCGCGGCGAGACCGATGAGCTCCTCCGGCACCGGAGGCAGCTCGGCCACAGCGGCAAGCGGTCGGACCGCACCACCATGTCCGGAGGTCGCGGACAGTCCGAGCACGACCCCGAGCACAGGACGGGCGCCGAGCTCGACGGCGACCACGCTCCCGACCGACACGCCGTCCATCCCCTCGGGGACCGCGTAGTCGAACGGCCGCTCGAGGCTCCGCGTGCGGAGCAATGGGAAGACGGTCGCGAACATCGCGCGCCTCCGTGGGTCCGCCGGCCGCGGCGTGCGATCGACGCAGCTCGAGGCGGACCGCTCAGCCGGGCTCAGGCGAGACCGGCCTCCCTCCGCAGGAGGTCTGCCTTGTCGGTCCGCTCCCACGTGAAGTCGTGGTCGTTGCGTCCGAAGTGGCCGTAGGCGGCCGTCTTGCGGTAGATCGGCCGCCGCAGGTCCAGGTCGCGGATGATCGCCGCCGGCCGCAGGTCGAAGTGCTCGCGGACCAGTTCGGCGATGCGGTCCTCCCCGATCTTCTCCGTGCCGTGGCAGTCAACCATCACGGAGACGGGGTGCGCGACGCCGATGGCGTAGGCCACCTCGATCTCACAGCGGTCGGCGAGGCCGGCGGCGACCACGTTCTTGGCCACGTATCGGGCCGCGTAGGCACCGGAGCGATCGACCTTGCTCGGATCCTTGCCGGAGAACGCCCCGCCACCGTGACGTGCCATGCCGCCGTACGTGTCGACGATGATCTTGCGGCCGGTGACGCCGGCGTCGCCCATCGGCCCCCCGATGACGAACTTGCCGGTCGCGTTCACGATCGTGATCCGGTCGAGATCGGCCGGGTCGTAGAGGTCCTTCGGGAGGATGGGCTCGACCACGTGCTCTAGGAGGTCCGGCTTGATGAGCGTCTCGATGTCGATGCCATCGGCGTGCTGGGCGGCGAGGATGATCTTGGTGATCTCCACCGGCTTGCCGTCTTCGTAACGGATGGTGACCTGGGTCTTCCCGTCGGGACGGAGGTACGGCAGCACGTCGGCCTTGCGCACCTCGCTGAGCCGCCGTGAGAGCCGGTGAGCCAGCGCGATGGGCATCGGCATGAGTTCGGGGGTCTCGTTGCAGGCGAAGCCGAACATCATCCCCTGGTCGCCGGCGCCCTGGGTGTCGAGCACGTCCTCGTCGTTGACGTCGGTGCGGGTCTCGAGGGAGTGGCTCACGCCCTGGCCGATGTCCGGCGACTGCTCGTGGACCGCCACGACGACACCGCAGGTCTCGTAGTCGAACCCGAACTTCGCCCGCGTGTAGCCGACGTCGTGGATGGTGTCGCGGGCGACCTTGGAGATGTCGACGTAGGTCTCGGTCGTGATCTCGCCGGCGACCAGCACCAGCCCGGTCGTCACGAGGGTCTCGCAGGCGACGCGCCCGTAGGGGTCGTCCTTGAAGATGGCGTCGAGGACGGCGTCCGAGATCTGGTCGGCGAGCTTGTCCGGATGACCTTCGGTGACCGATTCGGACGTGAAGAGGAAGCTGTTGCTCACGGTACCTCCTGCGGGGGACGCCCGGCCGGGCGAGCGTGTTCGAGCGGTGCCTGCGGCACCGGCGGAGTCTACCAGACGGCACCCGGAGCGGCACCCGCCGCGATCAGCCCCCGGTGCCGCGCTCCCCACCCGCCGGTCGTTCGAGCTTCGGCTCGCGGCTCATGAGCGAGCGGACGCACTCCCGCGGGTCCTTGCCGTGTTCGAGCGCCTCGTAGACGTTCTCGGTGACCGGCATCTCGATCCCGAGGGACGTCTTCATCTCGTGCAGCGCGTAGGTCGTCGGGATGCCCTCGACGACCTGGCCGACGAGCCGCTTGACCTCCTCGACCGGGTGGCCGGCCGCGAGCAGTTCTCCGGCCTTGCGGTTGCGGCTGTGACGCGACGTGCAGGTGGCGATCATGTCCCCGATACCGGCGAGGCCCGCGAACGTCTCGAATCTGGCCCCGAGGTCCATCCCCAGACGGGCCACCTCGGCCAGACTGCGGGTGATGAGACTGGCCCGTGTGTTGTCGCCGAACCCGAGGCCGTCCGACATCCCGACCGCGATCGCGATCGGGTTCTTGGCGGCGCCGCAGAACTCGACGCCCACCACGTCGGTGTTGCGGTACACGCGGAAGTAATCGCCCATCACCGCTTCCTGGAGGGTCGCGGCAAGATCCTCGTCCTCGGCGGCGATCACGGTCGCCGACGGCATGTCGCGAGCCACCTCCTCGGCGTGATTGGGGCCGGACAGGGCCGCCGCCGGGAGACCGGTGGTGGTGGCGATGATCTCCGTCGGGCGACGGTGCGTGCCCAGCTCCAGGCCCTTGGCGAGCGACAGCTGCAGGAAGTCCGACGAGCGCCGCCCGGCGACCCAGCCGGCCACCTCTCGCATCACCTGCGTCGGCACCGCGTACACCAGCAGTTCGGTGTCGTCGAGCGATGCGTCGTCCATTCCCACGAACTCGACACCGTCGGGGATCCGGACATCGGGCAGGAAGTGCTCGTTGACGCGCCGCGTGGAGAGCTCCTCCGCCTCGGCCGCCGTGAGCGTCAGCACCTGGACGCGATGACCGTTGCCGCGCAGCAGGCGGGAGAACCCGGTCCCCCAGCTCCCCGAGCCGATGACGGTGACTCTCACACACCCTCCCCCGGCGTGGTAGGGCTCGCGTCTCCGTCGTCGGCCCGCTCCCGCTCTCGGCGGTTCCAGGGGAAGGTGACGCGCCGCTCCGTGCCACGGACGATGCGCATGATGTTCTCGTGGTGGGCGGCGATCACCAGCGGACTGAGTACGAGAGCGACGACCAGGTAGGCCAGCGGCTGCCCCGTCAGCCAGGTGACAATCGGGAACGTGACCGCCGCAGCGATCGACGCCGCGCTGACCATGCGCGTGGTCACGAGCACGAAGAGGAAGACGCCGAGCACCATCAGGAACACCAGCCACATGAGGCCCAGGACCACGCCGGCGCCGGTCGCGACACCCTTGCCACCCTTCCAGCCGAGGAAGACGGAACGGAGATGACCGACGACCGGCAGTGCCGCCAGGATGACCGCCAGCCACGGCGGGAAGAAGAGTCCGGCCAGGAGCGCCGGCACGGCGCCCTTGGCGATGTCCCACACGAGCACGATGGTGCCGGCGCGCGTGCCCAGCACGCGGAACGCGTTGGTGGTGCCGATGTTCCCGGAACCGTGTTCGCGAAGGTCGACGCCCTTCATCAGGCGCCCCATCCACACCGCGAACGGGGCGGCGCCGAGGAGGTATCCCCCGATACCGAGGCACGCGGCGGCGATGATCTCAGCCCCCGACATGCCGCCTCACGACGTCCTGAAGTCGATGATCACCGGCACGCCCTCCAACCGGAGCTCCTCCCGGAACCGGTTCTCGATGAAGTAGCCGTAGTCGCGGGTCACCAGACGGCGGTCGTTGACCTCGACCGCGAACCGCGGCGGCGTCGTCTCGAACTGCCGCACATAATAGGCCTTGAGCCGCCGGCCGTCGCGAGCGGGGGGCGGCCGCCGCGTGGAGATCTCCTTCAGCAGACGGTTCAGCGCCGCCGTCTGCACGCGGCTGGTGTAGCGACGCTCCAGCTCGGCGACATGACGCAACAGGCCGCCGACGCCCGACCCCGTCGCCGCCGACACGGGCAGCACCGCCGGCCGCTGCCGCAGCTTGCGGGACAGGAGCCCGCGCGCGTCCGCCAGCGAAGGGCGCTCAACATCCCACTTGTTGAACGCGACGACCGTCGCGCAGCCCCGGCGCGCGGCCTCGGCGGCGATCTGCACGTCGAGCTCCCCCAGACCGACGGTCGTGTCGGCCACGACGACGGCCACGTGAGCTCGGTCCAGACTCTGGACGCTGCGCAGATACGCGTAGTACTCGACGCCGCTCACCTTCGCCGCCTTGCGCATGCCGGCAGTGTCGACGAAGCGGAACCGCCCGTACGCGGTCGTCACCGTCGTGTCGATGGCGTCCCTCGTCGTACCCGGCAGATCACTCACGATCGTGCGCATCTCTCCCACGACCGCGTTGAACAGCGACGATTTCCCGGCGTTGGGCCTGCCGACGATGGCGACAGGGATCGGCAGGGCCTCCGAAGCCGCCCCTTCCGGCCTCGACTCGGCCGGCTCGAGCCGCCGGACGACCTCGTCCAGCAGGTCGCCGGTCCCGGTGCCGTGCAGAGCACTGACGGCGAACGGCTCGCCGAGGCCGAGCTCGAAAAGTTCGACGGCGCGGTCTGCCGACGACGGGTCGTCGAGCTTGTTGCCCACGAGGAGTACCGGCACGCGCGCCCTCCGCAGCACATCGGCGATCTCGTGATCGCCCGGGAAGGGGCCGCCACGGGCGTCGACGACGAACATCACCAGGTCGGCGCTCTCGACGGCGGCCAGCACCTGGCTGCGGATGCCGTCGGCGAGCGGATGCTCGTCGCCGCTGTCATAGCCGCCGGTGTCGATGAGGTCGAACTCCCGACCTCGCCACTCGACGGCGATCGACTTGCGGTCCCGGGTCACGCCCGGCGACTCGTGCACCACGGCCGTCCGCGTGCCGCTGAGACGGTTGATGAGGGTCGACTTGCCGGCGTTGGGCACGCCGACCACGGCGACCGACGGTCGCCCGATCGCCTCGGCTCGCTGGGGGGTGGCAGACATGCGCGGAGTGTAGCAAAGGCGCCGCCTTCCCATGAGCGACGCCGCTGTCCGTCGGACGCGAGTCAGCTCCTGTCTCGGCTCGTGCGGCGGTCGCCGGGAGACATCAGCTCCCGCAGGGCGTCGGCGACGGACCCTGCCACGACGAGCCGCCCTCCGCAGGCCGCCGCCAGCTCCTCTTCGTTGACGTCGTCCAGCGTGCGCCCGAGCGCCGCCGGGAGGAACGAGCGCGGCGCCAGCAGCCACTCTCCCTCGTCGAGCGGCGCGACCGTCAGTGCGTCGAGCACCTCGCGTCCACCGAGCAGGCCGGTGACGGTGACGTGCGGGCCGAAGAGGCGGTTCCGGACGACGAGCGGACGTGCCGCAGGCAGCCCGCGGCACGCTGCCGCGACCACTGGCGCGGCCTGCTCACCGGTGAGGAGGCGCAGACCGCGGGCCGACGGACAGAGGCCGGGCCCGCCGTCCATGGCGTGCGCTGCTCGAAGCTCATCGGCCACGTCGTCTGCGTCTGCCAGGAACGCGGCGCACAGGCCGATGCCGTTCTCGTACTGCAGCGCCGCGTCGGGCGCCGGCGGCACGGCCGCGGCCGCGAGGTAGAGCTCGTCGGCGGCGTGGACGAACGTCCGCCCGAGGTCGTGCCGCAGGTCTCGCTGCAGCCGATCGATCAGGGCGACCGTCGCGCGCGCGTCTGCGGGTCGCAGGCGGCGCAGGTCGTGCTCCTCGGTCAGGGATACGGGGACGACCCCGACATCTTCGACCCCCTCGAGGGCCGCCAGGCGGCGCACGGTCTCCTCCAGCACTCGGCCGTCGTTGACCCCCGGGCAGAGCACCACCTGGATGTGGGTGCAGATGCCGGCCTCATCCAGACGGACGAGCCGTTCCCGGGCGACACTGGCCGCCGGTCCCATCAGGCGCGCTCTCACGTCGTCGTCCCAGGCGTGCAGCGACACGTACAGAGGTGAGAGCGCGAGGCGCTCGATGCGACGCAGGTCGGCCTCATCGAGGTTGCTCAGCGTGACGAAGGTCCCGTGGAGGAACGACAGGCGATAATCGTCGTCCTTCACGTAGAGCGTCTCGCGCAGGCCTGCAGGCATCTGGTCGACGAAGCAGAAGCGGCAGGCGTTCACGCAGGTGCGGGTCTCGCTCCCAAGACCGTGCTCCAGGCTCAGTCCGTGCCACCCACCCGGGGGTATCTCGACGGTGACCGTTCGACGCACGCCTTCGTGCTCGACCAGCAGGTCGAGGACGCCGTCGGCGGCGGCCATCTCGAGGTCGAGGATGTCGACGACCGGGGTCTCGCCGACCGACAGGAGCCGGTCGCCGGGGCGCAGCCCGGCTCGCTTCGCCGGCCCCTCCACGGCCGCCAGCAGGACGCCGCCGACGTCTCGGCCGGCCCCGTTCACGGCAGGGGCGGCAGGTCGGCGAGCGCCGCGACGGTCGCGGCGATCTCCTCCTCCGGCGTCGAGGCCCCGGCGGTGACGCCGATCGTCGCGCACCCCGCCACGCTCTGCCGGTCGAGCTCGGCGGCCCGTTCGATGTGCTGCGTGTTCGGCAGGATCTCACGACAGATCGCCGCCAGCCGTCTGGTGTTGGCGCTGTTGCGGCCGCCCACGACGACCACGCACTCGACCTCCCGCGCCATCTCACGCGCCTCGGCCTGGCGCTGCTCCGTCGCCTCGCAGATGGTGTTGTGGATCAGGGTCTCTTTCGCCGCTGGGGCCACACGCTCCGCCAACTCCCCCAGCGCCTCGTACGTCTGCGTCGTCTGGACCACGATGCCGACACGCCGGCCGCGGATCTCGTCCAGATCGAGTCCGCCCGCGTCCTCCACGAGGATCGCCTCGCCCCCGGCCCACGCCATGATGCCGACGACCTCAGGATGATGCCGCTCGCCCAGGATCAGCACCGTGTAGCCCGCCTCCCTCAGCCCGGCCGCCTTGCGCTGGGCGGCGGTCACGTGGGGACAGGTCGCGTCGATCACCTCGAGACCGCGCTCCCGCGCCGCGTCGACGACCGCCGGCGGCACGCCGTGCGTCCGCAGCAGCAGGGCGCCCGAGTCGAGCTCCGCCGGCGACTCCACCGGGCGCACCCCGCGACGGGCGAGGTCGTCCACGACCCCGGGGTTGTGGATGATGGGTCCGAGCGTGGCGACCGGGCTCGTCGGGCCGTCGGCCGCCTCATGTGCCATGCGCAACGCCCGCTTCACGCCGTAGCAGTAGCCGGCGTGCCGCGCCACGACGATGCGCCGCCCTCCGGCCTCCGCGTGCCGCCGTGCGCTCTCTCCCCCCGCGACCATCAGCGCTCACTCCACGCAGCTCTCACGGCGGCGTTGATCCGTTCGGTGGCGGCGACGTACACGGCGCTGCGGCGTCCCTCGAGACCGGAGAGGTCGACCGGCGGACCGATGTTCACCGACACGCGCGGGAACACCGGCAGATGATGACGCGTCAGACGCGCCGTTCCTTTGACGGCCACCGGCAGCACCGGGGCGCCGCTGCGCACCGCCAGCATGCCGATCCCGGCCTGGAAGTCGTGGACCTCGTCGTCATGATGGCGAGTACCCTCGGGGAACATCAGCAGGACACCACCATCCTCGACGATGCCGATCGCCCTTCTGAGCGCCTCGTGATCGGCGCCGCCGCGCTCGATCGGGAAGGCGCCGAGCGCACCGATCAACGACGCGAACGGGCGTGACTCGAACAGCTCCGACTTCGCCATGAAGCGCAATGGCCGCCGGCTCGCCATGCCAGCGAACACCGGGTCCCACCAGCTCTTGTGCGTGACCGCGAGGATCACACCGCCCTCGTCGGGGAGGTGTTCCCCACCGTCCACCCGGTATCGGTAGGCCGGCACGAAGACGCACGAGGTGAAGAGCCGCAGACCTGCGTAGAGACCCGGGTCCCCGCGGCCGCGGACCGGGACGCCGCGGGCCCGCCAGGGGTTCACGCGTCCTCCCCGCTCCCGTCGCGGACCAGCCGCGCCACGGCGGCGACCACCTGGTCGATGGTCATCTCCGAGGTGTCGATCTCGACGGCGTCGGCGGCCTTGACGAGCGGTGCGACGGCCCGCGACGAGTCGTACTCATCGCGGGCCTCGATCGCGGCCTGCGTCTCGGCCAGCGTCGTGTGCTCTCCCTTGGCCACCAGTTCCTTGCGCCGTCGCTCCGCACGCACGTCCGGCCGCGCCGTCAGGAAGACCTTGAGGCGGGCATCGGGGAACACGACCGTGCCGATGTCGCGACCCTCCATGACCACGTCCGCCCCCGTCGCGAGTCGCCGCTGCTCCTCGACGAGCAGCTCACGCACCCGTTCATGGGCAGAGACCTCCGAGACGGCGGCCGAGACCGACGGACGACGGATCTCCTCCGTCACGTCCTCCTCACGGGCCTCCACTTTGCCGTCGGGGGTGAACCCGATGTGCGCCGATCGCGTCAACGCGCTGAGGCTGGCCGCGTCGTCGAGCGCGACGCCGTCCTTGAGCGCCAGATAGGCGACCGTGCGATACATGGCGCCCGTATCGAGGTAGACGTAGCCCAGCTGTCGGGCGACCAGCCGTGCGACGGTGCTCTTCCCGGAGCCCGCCGGACCGTCGATCGCGATCACCGTCATGCCGCCTGCACCTCCCTGAGCGCGGCCTCGAAGCCCGGGAACGACACGGCCGCAGCGTCCATCCCCTCCACCCTGACACCTTCGTCCGAACACAGCCCGGCGACGGCGCCGAGCATGGCCATGCGATGGTCGCCCATGGCCCGCACGAGGCCGCCCCGCAGCCTGCCGGGACGCACACGCAGCGAATCTTCCTCGACCTCTGCCGTGCCCCCCAGACCGCTCACGATCGTCGCGATCGCGGCGAGCCGGTCCGATTCCTTCACGCGCAGCTCTCCCAGCCCGTCGAGCACTGTCTCGCCCCCGGCCGCCGTGGCCAGCAGGGCGAGCAGCGGTACCTCGTCGATGAGCGCCGGGACCCGCTCGGCGGCGAGCCTGATGCCGTGGAGCGGTGCCCAGCGCACGGACAGGTCGCCGACAGGCTCACCGCCGCGTGCGCACGCGCACCACTCGACGTCGCCGCCCATCTCCCGCAGCGCCTCGAAGAACCCGAGGCGGGTGGGGTTCAGGCAGAGCCGACGGACTGTCAGCGACGATCCCGGCACCAGGGCCGCGGCCGTCACCAGGAAGGCGGCCGAACTGGGGTCCCCCGGCACCCGGACCTCATCGAGCGACAGGCGCGGGCGGCCCACCAGCGTGACGGCGTCCCCCTCGAGACGCACCTCCGCCCCCGCCTCCGCGAGCAAGCGCTCCGTGTGGTCGCGGCTCGGGACGCGCTCCACGACCGCCGTGACACCGTCGGCGTGCAGTCCCGCCAGCAGGACGCACGATTTCACCTGGGCGCTGGCCATCGGCGGTGCGTAGCGGACCGCCGTCGGAGCGCCTCCGTGCACGGCGACCGGCGGGTAGCTGCCGTCGCGCGCGTCCACCTCGATCCCCATCGCCCGCAACGGGTCGACGATGCGGTCCATGGGGCGCCCGCGCAACGACGCGTCGCCGTCGAGCACGAACACGCCGCGGCCGCCGGCCAGGAGGCCGGCCAGCAGGCGCAGGGTCGTGCCCGAGTTGCCGGCGTCGAGGGATCCGTCCGGCGCGACCAGGCCGTCGAGGCCCACCCCCCGGACGACGACGTCGCCCCGATCGTCCTCCCCTGTTCCGGCGGCCGGATCGATCGGGACGCCGACCCTCCGCAGGCAGGCGGCCGTCGACAGTGTGTCGGCCGCCCAAAGCGGACCGCGCACGACGACCGGCCCGGAGCAGACGGCGCCGATCATCAGCGCCCGATGGGTGATCGACTTGTCCGACGGCACACGAAGGTCCCCGCGGAGCGGACCCCCCGCAGGGGCGAACGTCACAGTCCGTCCGCTCATCCGCCGACCCGGCCGGCGACCGGCTCGTAGCCGAGGTCGGAGATCAGCGTGGTCGCCCGGTCACAGACGTCTTCGCCGAGCACATACACGGTCAGGACGCCGCCCAGCTCGGCGCTCTCGTGATGCATCGCCAGGTCCTCGATGTTGATGCCGGCATCGCCGAGCGCGACCATGATGTCGCGATACACACCCGGCCTGTCGGGGATACGCACGGCCAGCCGGTAGAGTTCGGCCGGCGGCAGACTGCTGCGCTCGAGGAGCCGCGCACGGTGAGCGGCCGCGGAGCGGATGCCGGCCGTGACTCGCTCTTCGTCCTCGCTCTCGAGGGCGGCCGTCGCCTCTTCGAGACGGGCCCGGAACTCCCGCAGCGCCGCCAGCAGGGCCTCTCTGTTCTCGGCGAAGATGTCGGTCCAGACCTCGGCGTTGGCGCCGGCGACCCGGGTCATGTCGCGGAAGCTCGGGCCGGCGCTCATCAGCGCGTCCCGTCCGCCACGGTGCTCGCCGGCCTGCGTCATGAGTGCGTTGGCGATGACGTGCGGCAGGTGGCTCAGGAGCGCCATCAGCCGGTCGTGCTCGAACGGGTCGACCGCAACGGGGCGCGCGCCCACCTCGGTGAGCAGCGCGAAGAGCAGCTGTACCGCGCCGGGGTCGACGTGGGCGCCGGCGGTGAGGAAGTAGGTGGCGCCCGTGTACAGCGATGGCGTCGCGTGGGCCACGCCGGCGGACTCCGACCCGCACAGCGGGTGACCGCCGACAAAGCGGCGCTGCTCCTCCGGCGTGAGCTCGGCCATGAGACGGCCCTTCGTGGAGCCCATGTCGGTGACCACGGCGTGGTCGGGAGCGGCCGCCAGGGCCGCGCGGACGTGCTCGGGCACCAGACGGACCGGCGTCGCGACCACCACGACATCGGCGTCGCGGCAGGCGCCCTCGAGGGTGTCGCTCGACTCCGTGATCGCGCCAAGGTCGAGCGCCCGGGAGATCGTCGACTCGCTGCGGCTGAAGCCGATCACGCGTCGCACCCCGGCCCTCTCACGCGCGGCCAGCCCCAGGGAACCGCCCATGAGGCCGACCCCGACGATCGTCAGAGTGGTGTCCGCGAAAGGGCGCTCCGGCTCACTCATCGAGCGTTCTCCGCGTTTTCATCCAGGCAGACTCCCGACCTCACCCCAACGACTTCCCGGTCCAGGCGACGAGGTCCGCGACCTTCTCCGCGTACTCGGCGAACGATGACGTCGGCAGCGACTGCGGGCCGTCGCAGAGCGCCACCTGCGGATCCGGGTGCGTCTCGACGATGAGCCCGTCGGCTCCCACTGCGACCGCGGCCAGCGAGAGGGGCAGCACGAGGTCGACCCTCCCCGTCGCGTGACTCGGGTCGACGACGACCGGCAGGTGGCTCAGCAGCTTGATGACCGGTACGGCCGAGATGTCGAGCGTGTTCCTTGTGCTGGGCTCGAAGGTCCGGATGCCGCGCTCGCACAGGATGACCTGGCGGTTCCCCTCCTTGACGACGTACTCGGCCGCCATCAGCAGCTCCTCGACGGTCGCCGATGGGCCGCGTTTGAGGAGCACCGGGACGCCTGCCTTGCCGACCTCCGAGAGCAGCTGGAAGTTCTGCATATTGCGGGCACCGATCTGGATCACGTCGACGAAGTCGAGCATCAGCTCGAGGTCGCGCGGGTCGATGAGCTCCGTGACAACGGGAAGCCCGGTCTCCTCGCGCGCCGCCGCCAGCATCTCGAGCCCGTCCCGGCCAAGCCCCTGGAAGGCGTACGGCGAGGTACGGGGCTTGAACGCGCCGCCGCGCATCATCGTGCCACCGGCGTCGCGCACCGCGCGCGCCGCCCTGGCCACCTGCTCCGCCGTCTCCACCGAGCACGGACCGGCGATCAGCGCGAAGTGGTCGCCGCCGATCTTCCGTCCGCGCACCTCCAGCACCGTGTCGGCGGCCTGGAACTCCCGGCTGACGAGCTTGTAGGGCTTGAGGATCGGCAGCACGCGCTCGACTCCCTCGAACGCTTCGAGGGGCAGCGCCGTGAGCTTCTCCCGGTCGCCGATGGCGCCGATGACGGTGACGACCTCGCCTCTGGAGATGTGAGCGGTCGCGCCGACTTCCTCGACGCGTTCCACGACGCGGGCGATCTGCTCCTCGGTCGCCCCCTCCTCCATGACCACCATCATGCTCAGTTTGACCTCCCCGGATCGTGGGTGGAAAGTGTCCTGAGGCGCTCGAGGAAGAACTCGATCTCGGCCCTGGTACCGACGCTGACGCGAGCCCACCCCGGGCACCCGAGCGCGTTCCCGTCGCGGACGATGACGCCCATCGACTTGAGCACCTCACAGACTTCGTCGTGCGGGTGACAGAGACCCTCGATCCCCACGAGTATGAAGTTCGTCTCGCTCGGGACCCAGGGCCGCCCGAGAGCCTCGAGCAGGACCGCGAGCTCCGCCCGCGCCTCGGCGTTGGCGGCCCGTCGCGCGAGCATCCTCTCGTCGTGGCGCAGCGCCTCCTGCGCCGCCACCTGCGCGAGGTGGTTGACGTTGAACGGCTGGCGGACCTTGTCGAGCGCCTCTCTCACGCCCGGCGCGCAGAGCCCGTACCCGACGCGCAGCCCGCACAGACCGTAGATCTTCGAGAACGTACGCAGGACGACCACATTGGGGTGCCGCCGCTGGATGGCGAGCCCTCCCTGCCAGTCGGCCGCCGTCACGAACTCGTGGTAGGCCTCGTCGAGCACGATCAGCACGTCGTCGGGCAGGGCCTCGACGAAGGTCTCGATCTCGGCCGCCGGCAGGTAGGTGCCGGTGGGGTTGTTCGGGTTGCAGACGAGCACCATCTTCGTGCGGGGCCCGACCGCCGCGCGCATGGCGGCGAGGTCGTGGCGGAAGTCGACCAGCGGGACTGTGACCGCGCGAGCCCGGTGGCGCAGACAGATGTCGCGATAGACGACGAACGACGGGTCGGCGAAGACGACTTCGTCTCCCGGTTCGAGGAGCAGGTCACCGAGCAGCATGAGGAGCTCGCACGAGCCGTTCCCGACGGCGACCTCCTCGATCGGCACGCCGACGTACTCGGCGAGGGCCGCCCTGAGGTCGAGCGCGTGCCCGTCCGGATACCGGTTCAGATCGTCGAGCGCGGCCACGATCGCCGCCTTGACCTCCTCGAAGGGCGGCAGCGGGAACTCGTTCGAGGCCAGCTTGACGACCTCCTCGAGGCCGTAACGGCGCATCACATGCGCGATCGGAGCGCCGGGCTCGTACGCCACCATGTCGTCGACGGCGGGGATCAGCCGCAGGCGGTGGTCTCTGCTCATACGCCTCTCACCCCGGAGCGGCGCGGTAGGCCTTCTCGGTCCGGCGCGTTCATTCGGGCAGGTCGAGACGGAGCTGTCGCGCCTCGTGAAGGTACACGTGTCGGATCGACGCACCGGTCGGTAGATAGCAGTGCATGAGGGCTCGCACGCAGCGTGGCATGGCGCCGCGGACCGGGATCTCCTGGGCGCACAGCAGCGGCGTGTGTGACAGCCCGACGCCGCGGGCGGCGACCGCCGGGAAGTCCGCCGTCAGGTCGGGGGTGGCGGTGAAGACCACGCTCACCAGATCGCCGGCTTCGAGGCCGTTGCGGGAGAGCATCTCGTGGACGAGTTCGGCCGTCCGCTCGCGGATGGCGTCGGTCGCGTCGGTCTCGACGGTGGTCGCACCGCGGACCGCGTGAAGTCTCAGGGATGCGACGTCCGTCGTGGCTCCTCTGACGCGGAGGTGGGGACGCAAGAGTATACACCCGGCGTGCAGGTGGGCCGCCCGCGCCGGCCGCCTCGGTCAGGCGTCGTCCGGCCGCTCGTCGGCCTCGTCCGCCGGCGGCTCCCCACCGGCCGCTTCGACGTCGTCGGCCGGACCCCGCGTGTCCGTTTCATCCGACGCGGAGGGCTCGGCGGAGCTCGGCGGGGGCAGTTCTGCCGCTTCCGGCTCGGAGGGCTCGGCGGCGCTCGGCGCAGGCGCCTCCGCAAGGTACACCGCCTCCTCCAGCGGCTCGTCCGCGACACACTCGTCGACGTGCTCCGCCGCCTTCTGCAGCGCGTCGAGCTCGTCCCCGCTCAGCTCGCGCCACGCCCCCACCTTCAGGCCCTCGTCGGTGAGTGGACCGTAGCGGTCGCGATGGAGCTCCTCCACCGGCAGATCGAGGGCGGCGAACATCCGCCGCACCTGACGCTTCCGACCCTGGTGGATCGTCAACTCGACGAGCGCCGTCTTGGCGGCCTGCTTGACGAGACGCGCCTCGGCTGGAGCGGTGACGCCGTCCTCGAGCTCTACGCCCGCGCGGAGCGAGGTCAGCGACCGACGGCCGGCACGCCCCCGTACTCGGGCCACGTAGCGTTTCGGGACCCCGTAGCGCGGGTGCATGAGCCGGTTCGCGAGCCGTCCGTCGTTGGTCAGGATGATCAGTCCCGTCGTGTCGACGTCCAGGCGTCCGACGGGGAACAGCGTCCGGCCGTCGGGGACGAGGTCGACGACGGGGCGGTCCGCGTGCGGGTCGCTCCGCGTCGACGCCACCCCTCTCGGCTTGTTGAGCAGGAGGTAGCGCAGCGGCTTCGCATCGACTACCTCACCATCGACGGCCACTGTGTCGTCCGGCGACACCTTCTGGCGGGGGAAGTCGACGGTCTCGCCGTTGATGGTCACTCGGCCCGCGCGGACGATCTCGTCGCAGCTCCGCCGAGACCCGACGCCGGCTCTGGCCAGAAGCGTCACCAGCGTGCCCGGGCGAGGTGCCTCGCGCGGGCTCTCCTGCGCTGCCGCCGTCTGCTCTGTGCGGCGCTGGCCGCCCCTGCGACGACCACCCCGACGGCGGCCCCGGCGGCTCCGGCTGCGTCCCTCGCCGCCGTTCGCCTTGCTGCTTCCCGACGGCCGGCCCGAGACGGCGCCCTGACCGTCGCGCGTGCCGCCGTCGTCTCGCCGTCGGTCGTCTCCCCCACGCCCGCCGGCCTTGCCGGCCCGACGTGGATCGTTGCCCTTGCGTTCGTCGCCCACGCCGTCCTCGCTCACTGGGTCCGCCGTTCCGCGTTCGCCAACAGGCGAGCCCGGAGCTCCTCGACATCGTCCCGACCGGGCGCGAAGTCGTCGAGCGGCGGCAGCCCGCCGACGTCGGCGAGTCCGAACAGCTCGAGGAAGCGCCCGGTGGTGCCGTACAGCAGCGGCGCGCCCGGCGTGTCCGCGCGTCCCCGCTCCTCCACCAGGCCGCGCTCCTCGAGTGCGGCCAGCGCCCATTCCGAGGAGACCCCGCGGACGCGCGCGACCTCCGCCCTGGTCGTGGGCTGCAGATACGCGACCACCGCGACCGTCTCCAGCAGCGCGGGTGAGAGATCATCGATCTCGCGTGCTCCGGCGAAGGCCGTCACGGCGTCCTCGCACTCCCGCGCGACGACGAACTGGAACCCGCCGGCCACCTCGCGTACTTCGAGGCCGTGACGCCCTTCCGCAAACTCCCCGGTCAGCTCGCTCACGGCCGTGAGGACCGACTCCTCGTCGGCGCAGCACGCGGTCGCAAGGACGGCCGGCGTCACCGGCCGCGGGGCGAGATGGAGGATGGCTTCGATGCGTCTGGTCAGGTCGTCCATGTCGAGGGGGGTCGTTGGCAGCCGGCCAATGCTACCGCAGGCCGGCGGACCCGGTCACCCGCCGGCGGCCGCGGCGTCGGGGAGGGTGACGACGATGTCGTCGAAGGCCCGCTTCTGCTGCAGTCGTGCCTCGCCTCGGTTGTGCAGCTCAAGGAGGGCGAAGAACGTGACCGCCCGCTCCAGGCGCCCGCGGGGCGCGACGCCGAGGAACGTGAACCCGCCGTCGCGCGACAGGAGGTCCCGCAGCCGCCGCAGCTCCTCGACGAGCGTGACGGCCACGCTGGTGATGTGGCTGGCGTCCGGCGCCTTCGGCTCCCGCAGCAGCGGAGCCATGGCGCTCGCCAGCGCCGAGGCGGGCAGCCGACGCTCGACGGTATGGCGTCGGCAGTAGCGCTGCGGCAGTGCCGCGCGCCGCGCGATGCGCTTCGCATGTGAGGCCCAGCGCTCCGCCAGGGCGTCCGCCGCGCGGCGGAACTGGGTGTAGCGGACGAGCGCCGCCAGCAGCTCCTCCCCGGCCTCCTCCGCCTCCAGCTCCTCTTCGTCTTCCCAGCCCGGCAGGGCCAGCAGGAGCCGGGACTTCATCTCGAGGAGCGTCGCGACGTGGACGAGGAACTGGGAGGTCGTCTCGAGGTCGAACTCCCCGGCGTCGGCGAGCTCGACCACGTAGTCGGCGATGAGGCGCGAGACCGACACCTCCCAGAGGTCGATCTCCTCGCGCAGCACGAGGGTCACAAGGAGGTCGAAGGGTCCGCTGAAGACGTCGAGGTCGACGTTGAGGCCGGAAGGGTAGGCCGGCGCAGGCGTCATTCCCCGCGTCCCTCCTCCGGTCTGCGGATGAACGACGGGATGTCGAGCTCGTCGCCGTCGTCGAAGGCCGGCGGCGAGCCGAACAGCGGTGTCCCCTGCTCCTCTTCGCGGGGCTCCTCGCCCGGAGCGACGGCCCCGGCCTCCCCGGCTGGCTCGGCGGCAGTCGCCGCCTCGCCAGGCGTGCGGGAGACTTCGACCGGTTCCGCCCCGAAGCCGGTGGCGATCACCGTGACGGCGATGTTGCCCGAGAGGCCCTCGTCGACGAGCGCCCCGAAGATGATGTTGGCATCGTCGTCCGCCGCCTCGCCGATGACTTCGGCGGCCTCGTTGACCTCGAAGAGCGACAGGTCGCCGCCGCCGGTGATGTTCAGCAGGATCCCACGGGCGCCCTCGATCGACGTCTCGAGCAGCGGCGAGGTGATGGCGGCGTGAGCCGCTTCCGCAGCACGGTTGTCGCCGGAACCCATCCCCACGCCCATCAGCGCGGTGCCCGCGTCCTGGACGATCGTCCGGACGTCGGCGAAATCGAGGTTGATGAGTCCCGGGATGGTGATGAGGTCGGTGATGCCCTGCACCCCCTGCCGCAGCACGTCGTCGGCGTACTGGAAGGCCTCTACGACCGACGTGTTGCGGTCGACGACCGTGAGCAGCCGGTCGTTGGGGATGCTGATGACCGTGTCGGCGGTCGTCCTCAGCATCTCGATGCCGGCCTCAGCCTGGCGGATGCGCTGATGCCCTTCGAAGGCGAAGGGGCGGGTGACGATGGCCACCGCCAGAGCGCCGGACTCACGGGCGATGGCGGCCACGACCGGCGCCCCGCCGGTCCCGGTACCCCCGCCCTCGCCGGCGGTGATGAACACGAGGTCGGCGCCCCGCAGCGCCTGCTTGATCTCGTCGTGCGACCCCTCGACGGCCAGACGACCCACCTCGGGATCGGCGCCGCCGCCCAGCCCGTGGGTGATCTCCTGGCCGATGTGGATCTTGACGTCGGCGTCGCACGCCGACAGCGACTGGACGTCTGTGTTGACGGCCACGAACTCGACGCCCCGGATCCCCGAGTCGACCATCCGGTTCACCGCGTTGGTGCCGGCGCCGCCGATGCCGACGACCTTGATGGTCGTCACATAGGCGCTGTCGCCGCCCACCATGGGTTCGCGCGCCTCCTGAGTCTCGCGAGGCGGAGGCGTCGGAGACGCCTCCGCCGGCGCTTCTTCGGTCTCCTCGTCGGTGCGCCGGAAGAGTTCGTTGAGTCCGTCACGCATGCTGGCGCGCTTTTCCATTGAGCACCTCACGGGCCACGGCTCTGTACGCCTCGGCACCCGGTCCATGGCTATCGTACTTCAGGACCGAGCATCCTTGCACGGGGGCTTCGGCGAAACGGATGGTCTTGCGGACGACCGTCTCGAAGACAAGAGGACCGAAGTTCTCCTTGAGGACGTCGACCGCCTCCCGGCCGTGCAGCGTGCGGGCGTCGAACATCGTCGGCAGGATCCCCCCGATGTGCACGTCGGGGTTCAGGTTGTCACGGATCATGTCCAGCGTGCGCTCCAGCTGGGCCAGACCCCGAAGGGACAGGTACTCACACTGCACGGGGACGATCACGCTGTCGGCGGCCGTGAGCGCATTGATCGTCAGCAGCCCCAGCGACGGCGGTGTATCGATCAGCACGTGGTCGTACCGATCGCGTAGCGGAGCCAGCTTCCGCTCCAGGGCGCGCTCGCGCCCGATGGTCGCCGAGAGGGCGAGTTCGGCGCCGGCGAGGTCGATGCTCGCGACGGCCACGTCGAGCTCGGCCCGGTGGACGACCTCCTCCATGAGAGTGTCGCTCACAAGGACGTCGTACATGCTGGCCGCCAGCTGCTCGGGGTCGAGCCCGAGGCACATGGTCAGATTCGCCTGCGGGTCCATGTCGACGACCAGGACGGAGCGACCGGTCTCCCGCAGCGCCGCACCCACGTTCAGTGTGGACGTCGTCTTCGCCACGCCGCCCTTCTGGTTGGCGAAGGCGATCACGTGTGCCACGACCCCGGACTCCTTTCTCGTGTGGCCCCGTCGCCGGGGTGCGCCCCGCTCACGCGCCCGGGGCGCTCGCGGCCTTCACTTCGCCCGTCGGCGCTCCAACCCTGCAAACGCCGGGAAAAGGAAGCGCGGCCCGGAGCCGAGGGGCACCGGGCCGCGCGTTGGTCCTGTGGATGGATCGGGACGATCTCCCGCAGGAGGCGCTCAGCGCCCCTTGCCGCCCGGCCCCTTGGCAGCCGGAGCTTCGGGGACGTCCTCGGAGAGTCCGTCGTACCCCTCTTCCTCGTCGAGGGCCTCCTGCTCGAGGTCGTCCTCGTCGTACTCTTCCTCGTCCTCGTACTCTTCGAGGTCTTCCTCTTCCTCGATGTCGCCGCCCTCTTCGTACTCCTCGTCGTCCTCGTACTCCTCGCCGGCCTCGAGCGCGGCGGCGTCGTCTTCGTCGTACTCCTCGTACTCGTCCTCATCGTACTCGTCTTCGTCGAGATCGGGTGTCGTGATGGACGAGATGGCCCGCTTCATGAACCGGACCTGCATGCGCGGCGCGACCTCGATCACGACCCAGTCGGGCCCGACCTTCCTGACGGTGCCGTACATGCCACCGATCGTGACAACCTCGTCGCCGCGTTTGAGCATCGTCACCATCTCCTGGTGCTTCTGCTTCTGGCGCCGCTGCGGGCGGATGGCCAGGAAGTAGAAGATCGCCCCGAAGAGGACGACGTAGATGATGAGCATCACGGTACCGTTCACTGTCCAACTCCCTTTGTGGGCATTCCCGCCGCCGGCGGTCACCTGCCGGCGACGGAGGCGGCCATGTCTGAGAAACCGCCCGTACCGATAGCGGCACGAGCGTCAAGGCACAATCTTACCAGACTGCGGATGTTGTGAAGGGTCAACAGCTCGTGGGCCAGCAGCTCCTTCTGCTTGACGAGGTGCCGCACGTAGGCTCGCGAGAAGCCGCGGCAGCAGGGACAGTCGCAGTCTGCATCGATCGGCTCCAGGTCGCGGGTGAAGGCGGCATTGGCGAGGTTGAGACGGCGCCCGTCTCGGAGGAGCGCCGTCCCCGTCCTGGCCGTGCGGGTCGGCAGCACGCAGTCGAAGACGTCGACACCGCGCGCCACCACGTCAACGATCCCGCCCGGATCGCCGATCCCCATGAAGTACCGGAGCTTGTCGTCAGGCAGCAGTTCGTCCATGAGCTCGACGGTGGCGAGCGTCTGCTCGCCGCGCTCCCCGACCGAGAGCCCGCCGATCGCGTAGGCGTCGAACCCCACGGCGATGAGCTCCGTCGCCGACCTGCGCCGCAGCTCCTCGTCGATGCCTCCCTGCACTATCCCGATGAGCAGCTGGTCGTCGCGGGTCGCGGCCGAACGGCACTCGCCAGCCCAGCGGCTCGTGCGCTCCACCGCCGCCGCCAGCTCGTCGCGCCCGGCGCTCGCCGGCGGGCACTCGTCCAAGCACATGATGATGTCCGCCCCGAGGGCCTCCTGGTCCGCCATGCTGCCCTCGGGCGTAAGGAGGTGCCGCGACCCGTCGTACACAGAGGCGAACTCGACGCCGCCGTCGACGACCCGCCGCCGGTCGGCAAGGCTGAACACCTGGAAACCGCCGGAATCGGTCAGGATCGGCCGCTCCCAGCCCATGAAGCCGTGCAGCCCGCCGTGCGCGGCCACGACGTCCACGCCCGGGCGCTGGGCGAGATGCCAGGCGTTCGCCAGCACGATCTGAGCGCCGATGTCGACCAGTGACGCCGGGCTCGCCGCCTTGACCGTGGCCTTCGTCCCCACCGGCATGAAGCAGGGGGTCTTCACGACACCGTGAGGGGTGACAAGGGTCCCGGCCCGCGCCCTCCCGTCGCGGGCGTCGACCGTGAACGAGAACCCCGGCGACGTCCGGCCGGTCATGGGAGCGCCAGCATGGCGTCGCCGAAGCTGTAGAAGCGGTACCCTGCCGCCACCGCGTGCGCGTAGGCGGCGCGCGTGCGCTCCACGCCGCAGAACGCCATGACGAGCGCCAGAAGGCTGCTGCGTGGCAGGTGGAAGTTGGTCATCAGAGCGCCCACGACGTTGAACCGGAACCCCGGCCCGATGAACAGCTCGGTCCAGCCCTCCGCGGCCGCCGTCGTGACCGGTCCGCCGCCGGTCCGCCGCCAGAGATGCTCCAGCGTCCGTACGACGGTCGTGCCGACCGCGACCGTCCGCCGGCCAGACTGCCGCGCGGTCCGCACCTGCTCCCAGACATCGGCCGGCACCGCGAAGGCCTCGGCGTGGAGGCGGCCGGCGTCGAGCGCCTCCTGCGACAACGGTCGGAAGGTCCCCAGGCCGACATGCAGAGTGATCTCCAGGATCGTGACGCCGGCGGCGCGCAGGGCGTCGTCGAGCGCCGGGGTGAAGTGGAGACCGGCCGTCGGCGCCGCCGCTGACCCCGGCCGGACGGCGAACGTCGTCTGGTACCGCTCGCCGTCCTCGACCGGACGGTGGATGTACGGCGGCAGCGGGGTGACGCCGCAGCGCTCCAGCGCGTCTTCGACCGGCTCCGCCGACCTGTGCTCGACCTCCCAGCGCCCCTCGCCGAGAGCGGCCACCGCCGCGACGGTCCACGTCTCGTCGCTGTCGCACGTGAGCACCTCGCCGGGACGAGTCCGGCCGCGCACCAGGACCTCCCAGCGCTCGCCCGCCGGCCCCTCGCCTCGGTCCTGCGCCGTCGCGTCCTCTCCACACCTCCGGTGCAGGAAGAGCAGCTCGAGACGGCCGCCGGTCGGGCGCCGGAAGAACGTGCGCGCCGCCAGGACGCGGGTGTCGTTGCGGACCAGCAGGTCGCCCGGTCGGAGCAGCGCTGCGAGATCATGCACACGGCGGTCGTCAAGCGCCGCTTCGGGCGCTCCCGCGACCCGAGGCCCGGAGGCGGCCGGCCCACCGTCACTATCACCCAACCCGCTCCCACAGCCACGGACCACGAGCAGCCGGGCGGCGTCGCGAGGCTCGACCGGTTCCTGGGCGATCGACTCGGGCGGCAACTCATAGTCGAGCTCGTTGAGCAGCATCGGAGAACGTCCGAGGGTGAGGGCTGGCCTCAGCGTCGCGCCTCGCGCCTGGCCTGCCGTTCATGCCAGGCCTCCCACTTGCTGAGCACGCAGCCGCAGTACGACTGGCGGTAGAGGCCGAGCCTGCGGCTCTCCTCGTAGTGTCGCGGGAAGAGCTCGCGCTGGTCCTCGTAGAGGAACTCCACGTCGAAGGTCGCGGCCGCCATGAGGCCGGCCTCGCGGATCTGCTCGTGGGCCTGATATGGGCTGATGGCGAGCGTCGTGGCGAAGGCGGGGGTCCGCTCCACCGCCGCGCGCCGCGCCGTCTCGAACAGCCGCATGACGACACACAGCCGGCAGCGACCCTCGCGATCGCCGGGCCCCGCGACGTCCTGCGAGTCGCGCCACACCTCGAGCGCCGGCTGCGTCTCGTCGCCGGCCTCCTCGGCAGCGACCACGTCGAGCGGCATGGAGATCGCCTCCGCGAGCGACGTCATCGCCTCAAGGCGTCGCTCATACTCGACCGCGGGCTCGATGTTGGGATTGAAGAACAGGGCGCGGACCTCCCACCCATGCTCGCGCCATGCGGGTGCCGCCACACTCGCGCACGGACCGCAGCAGGAGTGGAGGAGGAGCTGTCGCCGGGCGCCGGCCGCCATCAGAAGAGCCGCCCTTCGTCGCCGGGCGGTTCGACGCCGCAGTGCCGGTAGCCGGAGCTCGTGACCACGCGCCCGCGCGGCGTGCGCTTGAGGAAGCCGCGCATGATCAGGTACGGCTCATAGACGTCCATCAGGGTGTCGGCCTCCTCGCCGAGCGCCACCGCCAGCGTGTCGAGGCCGACCGGTCCCCCGTCGAACTTCTCGCAGATGGCCAGCAGCAGGTCGCGGTCAAGCTTGTCGAGACCCTCCTCGTCGACCTGGAAGAGCCCCAGCGCGGCGAGGCAGACGTCGTGGGTGACACGGCCGTCGTGACGCACCTCGGCGTAGTCCCGGACCCGCCGCAGAAGGCGATTGGCGACACGAGGCGTCCCCCGGGCCCGGCGCGCGATCTCGTCGGCTGCCTCGGGCTCGATCGTCGTCCCCAGGATGCCGGCCGAGCGGATGACGATGCGGGCCAGCTCGCTCTGGTCGTAGTACTCGAGCCTCTGCCAGACGCCGAACCGGTCCCGGAGCGGCGTGGTGAGCAGCCCCGTCCGGGTCGTGGCCCCGATCAGCGTGAACGGCGGCACACTCATGCGGATGCTCCGCGCCGCCGGCCCCTCGCCGATCATGATGTCGATCTCGTAGTCCTCCATGGCGGGATAGAGGACCTCCTCGACGGCCGCGTTGAGCCGGTGGATCTCGTCGACGAACAACACGTCGCCCTGCTCGAGATTGGTCAGCAGGCCGGCGACATCGACCTTGCGCTCGAGCGCCGGTCCCGAGGTGGTGTGCACATTCACGTCAAGCTCGGTGGCGATGATGCCGGCGAGCGTCGTCTTCCCGAGCCCCGGAGGCCCGGCCAGCAGGACGTGGTCGAGCGTCTCGCCCCGCCTCCTGGCGGCTTCGACGAAGATCTCGAGCTGCTCCTTGACGGCGCTCTGGCCGACGAAGTCGGCGAACCGGCGCGGCCGCAGAGAGAGCTCGACGTCGAGCTCGTCGGGGCGTTCCTCCGGATCGCCCAGGCGCGCGTCGCGCGGAGACGCCGGCCCGGATCCGCTCATCGCGAGGCCGCCTTGCCCAGCGCGTGCCGCACAAGCTCCTCGACCGGCGCCCCGGCCGGCGCTCCCTTGAGCGCGGCATCGGCCTCGGCGTACGACAGGCCGAGGTTCACGAGCGCGGAGCGAGCTGCCACAAGGTCGTCCACCGGTGCGCCGCCGGCTGCACCTCCGGCTCCGGAGGCCTCCCCCGCCGGCACGATGCGGTCCTTCAGCTCGACGACCAGGCGCTGCGCCAGTTTGCGCCCGATGCCGGGGATGGACTCGAACCGCCTGTGGTCGTCCTGGAGCGCCGCCAGCTCGAGCTCGCCGACTGGATAGGCGGACAGGATGGCCAGGGCGACTTTGGGTCCGACGCCGCTGACCGCGATGAGCTGCCGGAAGAACGCCCGTTCCCGGGCCGTCTCGAAGCCGAAGAGCTGCAGCGCGTCGTCGCGGACATGGAGATGCGTGAGCAGCGAGCTCTCCTCGCCCACGGCGGCCGCCGCCCGGACGGCCACTCGTGCCGGGACAAGGAGCTCGAGGCCTACGCCGCCGACGTCGAGCACGACCCGGTCGTCGCCGGCCTCGGTCACGACACCGCGCACGTGCGCGATCACCGTCGCCTCCCTCCAGCGGCCCGGCGGCGACGCACGGGCGAGCCGGGCGTGGCGGGCCGCTCGACGCCGGCCCGCGTGATGTGCGCATGGGTGATGGCCACCGCCAGGGCGTCGGCCGCGTGGTCCGGCTTGGGGATGCGGTCGAGCCCGAGGAGGACCCTCGTCATCTCCTGGACCTGCACCTTGCCGGCCCTCCCGTAGCCGGTGACCGCCTGCTTGATGGAGAGCGGCGAGTAGTCGACGGCGGGGATGCCGAGCTGCGCTGCGGCGAGGAGGATCACCCCCCGCGCCTGACCGACGGTGAGGGCCGTCCTGACGTTGACGTTCACGAACAGCTCCTCGACCGCCACCGCCGCCGGGTCGAACCGCCGCAGGAGGTACGAGAGCTCGTCGTGTATGCGTCGCAGACGCGCCCCCAGCTCGTCGCGGGCGGAGGTCACGATACAGCCGTGCCCGAGCTCGCTCAGGCGGCTCCCCTCCTGCCGCACCACCCCCCAGCCCGTGTTGGCGGTGCCGGGATCGACGCCGAGGATGACCCGCATGTCAGGCCCCGGAGTCAGGGCATGTCAGCCCGCGGCCGCCTGGAGGACGTCGTCGGGGATGTCGAAGTTGGCGTAGACCTCCTGCACGTCGTCGCTCTCCTCCAGTGCGTCGACGAGCTTCAGCACCCGGCGGGCGTCGGCCTCCTCGAGGGTGACCGTGCTCTTCGGGATCATCGTGAGGTGGGCGGCCTCGAGCTCGATACCGGCCTCCGTGAGCGCGTCGCGGACGGCCGCCAGGTCGGTCGGCTCGGTGATGATCTGCAGACTCGCGCCGTCGGCCTCCATGTCCTCTGCGCCGGCCTCGAGGGCGATCGTCATCACCTCGTCCTCGTCGTGCTTCTCGCCGTCGATGACGATGGAGCCGCGACGCTCGAAGACCCAGGCCACGGCGCCGGGCTCCGCGAGGTTGCCGTTGTGCTTGGTGAACGCGCTGCGGACCTCCGAGGCGGTGCGATTGCGGTTGTCGGTGAGCGCCTCGACCAGGATCGCGACACCGGCGGCGCCGTAGCCCTCGTAGACGATCGACTCGTACGACTCACCGTCGGCCTGCCCCGACCCACGCTGGATGGCGCGCTCGATGTTGTCCTTGGGCATGCTGTAGCTGCGTGCCTTGTCGATGGCCGCGCTGAGCGTCGCGTTGCCCGACGGGTCCGGGCCCCCTTCGCGGGCCGCGACGGTGATGGCCCGCGACAGCTTCGAGAAGAGCTGGCCGCGCTTGGCGTCCTCCTTGCCCTTCTTGTGCTTGATGCTCGACCACTTGGAGTGTCCCGACATGGCGTCACCCCCTCACTTCGACTCTTCTTTGGCGGCCTCCGCCTCGTCGATGACCTTCTGGGTGATGTGGGCCGGGACCTCCTCGTAGCGCAGGAACTCCATCGTGTAGTCGCCGCGTCCGCCGGTCATCGAGGTGAGGTCGGGGGCGTACGTGAGCATCTCGGCGAGCGGCACCTCGGCCGTCACCGCGCTGTACTGTCCGCGCGGGTCGGTGCCCAGGACGCGTCCGCGTCGCGAGTTGAGGTCGCCGATCACGTCGCCGGTGTTCTCCTCCGGCGCGACGATCTCGACGCTCATGATGGGCTCCAGGAGGACGGGCTGTGCCTTCTCCACGGCCGCCTTGAACCCGATGGAGCCGGCGATCTTGAAGGCCATATCCGAGGAGTCGACGGGATGGTGCTTGCCGTCGTACAACACCACCTCCACATCGACCATCGGGTAGCCGGCGAGGAAGCCTTCGGCCATCGCCTCGACGATGCCCTTCTCGACGGCGGGGATGAAGTTGCGCGGGATGGCCCCGCCGACGATCTTGTCGACGAACTCGAACCCTTCGCCGCGGGCGCGCGGTGCGACCTCCATCCAGGTATCCGCGAACTGTCCCCGGCCGCCGGTCTGCTTCTTGTGCTTGCCCTGCGCCTTCGCTTTGCCCTTGATGGTCTCGCGATACGGCACGCGCGGCGGATGCAGATCGACCTCGACGCCGAAGCGACGCTTCATGCGCTCGACGGCGACTTCGACGTGCACCTGACTCATGCCGGAGACGATCGTCTCGCTCGTCTGCGCGTCGCGATGCACCTGCAGCATCGGGTCCTCTTCCGAGAGCCGTCGCAGGGCGTTCATCACCTTGTCTTCGTCGCCCTTGCTCTTGGCCGCCACGGCGAACGACATCAGCGGCGACGGGAACTCGAAGGCCGGGAACGAGACCGAGGATCCGCCCTCGCCGCAGAGGGCGTCGCCGGTGACGACGTCCTTGAGCTTGGCGACGGCGCCGATGTCGCCGGCGACCACCGCAGCGATCTGCTCCTGCTCCTTGCCCTGCGGCTTGAGAAGCTGGCCGAGCCGCTCCTTGTGACCGTCGCGGGCGACCACCACGCCGCTGTCACCCGAGACCGTGCCCTGGAACACCCGGAACACGTTCACGTGGCCGCTGAACTGGTCGGCGAACGTCTTGAAGACCAGAGCCACGGCCGGCGCGCCGGGGTCACAGCTCAGCTCGACCGTCTCGCCCTCGCCATCGAGGGCCGACGGCGGCGCGATGTCGAGCGGCGACGGTGCCTCGTCCAGCACGGTCAGGAGCGGATCGACGCCGGCGAGATGGGTCGCCGACGCAGCCGTGACGGGGAACAGCTTCGCGGACCGGAACGCGGCCGCGAACGCCGTTCGCAGGTCGTCGGCGGTGAGCTCCTCACCCTCCAGGTACTTCTCCATAAGCTCGTCGTCGGTCTCGACGACCGACTCGACCAGCGTGTCCCGCGCCTCTTCCGCCGCATCGGCCATGTCGGCCGGCACGTCGGCCTCCCGAAGCGCGCCGTCGGACCAGGAGACAGCCTTCATGGCGAGCAGGTCGACGATGCCGCTGAACTCGTGCTCGGAACCGATTGGCAGATGGACGGGCACCACGGCGGGACCGAACGCGTCTCTCATCGCCTCGACCGCGGCCGCGAAGTCGGCCCGCTCACGGTCGAGCATGTTGCAGACCAGCACGCGCGCCAAGCCGCGCTGCTCGGCCCTGCCCCAGAGCCTCTCCGTCTGGACCTCCACGCCGTTCACCGTGTTGATCGCGAAGACCGCCGTCTCCACCACCTGCAGGGCCGCGATCGTGTCGGCGAGGAAGCTGGGGTCACCGGGGGTATCGAGCAGGTTGAAGGTCGCCCCGCCACGTTGCAGATGGCTCAGCGTCCCGGCCAGGCTGAGCTGGCGCCGCTTCTCGTCGTCGTCGAAGTCGGAGAACGTCGTACCCTCCTGGACCGAACCGAGACGCGTGACGACGTCCGAGCGGTAGAGCATCGCCTCGAGGAGCGACGTCTTGCCGGTGCCCCTGTGACCGACGAGTGCGATGTTCCTGATCTTGCCCGGGTCGCTCATGCTCTGTCTCCCCTGCTCATCGTGGTTCGGGCCGCGTGCCGAGGACCTGCCGGCTCTCGACCCGCGCAGTGTGCTGTCGAACGATTGAGTCTAGACCATGGGCGCTCGCTCTGTCAGCCTCCGACGGTGCCGCGAGGGGGTACACGAGGCGGCGCCGCGCCGGGCCCGATCCGAGGCGCGGAACGCGCCCGCCGGCACCTTCACCGGGACGGTGACCAGAGCTCGGCCGCGCGGTAGCGTGCGGCCGGACCGGCGTCCTTGCGTGATCACGTCAGCGTCGTGCTGGGAAGCGGCCTGGCCGGAGGCGCGAGAGCCCCCGCGGCACGACCGATACTGCGCGTGCCGTACTTGGCCCGGACCAGGTCGACGGCCTCGTCGAGCGACGTCTCTTTCCAGCCGTCGTCGAACGTGAGCTGGAAGCTCTTGGCATGCAGGTCGCCGACGCTGACGCCGAGCAGCCGTACGAGGCGGCCGCCGAGATCGACCTCGCGCAGGAGCGCCGCCGCCGTGCGGTAGACGAGACCGGTGGCCGCGGTAGCGTACGGCAGGGTCGCTCGCCGGGTGATGGTGTGGAACGTGCTGTAGCGGAGCTTGAGAGTGACGCTACGGGCCGCCAGCCCCTTGCGCCGCAGGCGGGTCAAGGCGTGGTCGACGAGACGCAGAAGGGTGGCGTCGAGCAGAGCGCGATCGGCCGTGTCCTCTTCGAACGTGACCTCCTTGCCGAGCGACTTCGGTGACGGTCGCTTCGAGCGGACCGGCGAGGCCATGCTGCGCCCGAAGGCCAGCTGCCTGAGGACGTACGCGCCCCGGCCGAAGGCGGCCGTGAGCAGCGGCAGCGGCGCGTCCTGCAGGAGGGCGACGGTCGTGATGCCCAGCGCCGCCAGCCGTTCTTCCGTGACCGCCCCGACGCCGAGCAGGTCGCGCACCGGCAGTTCGCGCAGGCGGCCACGGACGTCGGCGTCGGTGAGCTCGCCGATACCGGCCGGCTTGTTCAGCTCCGACGCCAGACGGGCGAGCAGCTTGCCGGACCCGATGCCGATGGAGCAGGTGATGCCCTCCCGGTCGTAGACAAGCTCCTGGATTCGGCAGGCGATCGCCCGCGGCGGGCCGAACAGACGCCGGCAGCCGCCCACGTCGAGGTATGCCTCGTCGATGGACACCACCTGCACCCGGTCGGTGAACTCACGCCACGTCTCTACGAGACGCTCGTGGACGGCGGTATAGGCGGCCATGTCGCCCGGGAGGAAGACCGCCTCAGGACAGAGCTGCTGAGCACGCGCCACCGGCATGGCCGTGCGGACGCCGAAGGCCCGGGCCTCGTACGACGCCGTCGCGACCACACTCCGGGTGCCGGGCGGGCCGCCGATCACCAGCGGACGGCCGCGCAACTCCGGCCGGCGCGCCTGCTCTACCGAAGCGAAGAACGCGTCCATGTCCACATGCAGGATGGAGGGCGTAGAGGCGAACATATGTTCGTATTCTAGCCCGCATCTGGGCCATACGCAAGGACATGGTGGATCGATCGCGCGCCGCGCGGCGACCGCCGTATCAGGCGCTCTCTTCCTCCGCCCGGGCAGCGTCGCTGCCGGCCGCCAGTCGCGCCGACACCCGCTCCGGCTCGTCGTCCTCGGCCACGGCCAGGAAGGGCACATCGCCCCACAGGCGCTCGAGCCGATAGAAGTCCCGCGCCTCGGGGGTGAAGATGTGGACGACCACGTCGAGGTAGTCGAGAAGGATCCACTCGGCCGCCCGCTGGCCCTCCGTGCGGACCGGCTTCCTGCCTCCGGCGGCCAGCGTCTCGCGGACCGACTCCGCGAGGGCCTTCGTCTGGCGCGTGGTGCCGCCGGTCATGAGGATGAAGTAGTCGGTGTAGGTGACCGCCCGCGACATATCGAGCACGACGATCTCGCGGCCCTTCTTCGCGAACGCCGCTCGAACGACTTCCTGGGCGAGCCGCGCGCTGGCTTCAAGCTGGGGCGACGGCGCGCCTACTGCAGGTCCTTCGCTTCCAGATCTGCTCCCACGATCACCACGAGTGTCGTCGCCGGCAACTCTTCGCCGCTCAGGACGACACCGTGGCCGAGTATAGCACGGACATCCTCGGCCATGGCGAGGGCTTCGGACCCGGCGAGGATCTGCGTACGCTCGTAGTCGAATGAGCCGGCGTTGGAGGGCGACGGCAGCTTCGCGTCGAGCACCGCCAGACGGTCCCGCACCAGGCCGCCGATCCCGGCCTCGCCGGTCCCGTTGGTCACCAGGATCGTGTACTTGGCCGCGTACCCCGGAGCGAGTCGCGTGACGTCGGTCATGATCTTCGAGCGGTCCGGCCGGAAGGCGAACTGCCCCTCCGAGACGACGCCCTCGGACGGCAGGCGCGCGACCTCGACCGGTCGCGCCACGAGACCGGCCAGCGTCGTCTGGAGCGACGCGCGCCGGAGCTCGTCATCGACCGCCGCCGTCAAAGTGTCGACCGCCGACCGCCGCTCGGCTGCCGTCCGCAGCGCTCCGGCGTGGAAGAGCGCCGAGAACATCGCCTGCGCGAACGCGTCCTCGTCTTCACCGCTCCTCCCCTCGGCGGCCAGGTATCCCCCAGCCTCCGCCACCGGGATCTCGAGTGAGCCCTCGTAGGTGCGCCAGGCACCGTCGACGTAGAGCTCCACCGGCTCCTCAAGGTAGAGGGCGACCGAGCCGCCGCCGGCCAGCCGCGGCAGGTCGTCGTAGCCCAGACGGAGCTCGTCGTCGATCGGGACGCCGATCAGCCGGCCCAGATCACGGGAGAGCGCCCCTCTCCCCATCTCGTCGCCGGCCATGACGTACTCGCCCTGAGGCCCCTCGAGCAGGAACGCTCGCGGCACAGTGTAGAAGCGGTACGCGCCGCGAGCGGGGTCCCTCAGCGCCAGGCCGGCGACCGCCGGGCCGTCCTCGCCGTCACCCACCACGATGAGCGCCATGCGCCCGCTGTCGGGATCGACCTCCTCGGGCGTGGTCAGCGCCTGGACCAGGAAGTACGCGCCGACCACCGCCCCGGCGGCCACGATCGGCGCCAGCACGTAGAGCGCCCAGAGCTGCCAGCGCTGTCGGCGCTGGCGGCGCTTCGCCTTGAGGGCCCGCTTCCTGTACCCCTGGGGCATCCTGCTCCTCGCTCACAGACACGACTCGTTGTAGAGCGCCAGAGTGTCCGGGTGGACCGGACGCCGGCGTTCCACGAGTCTCCTCAACGTCCGCCGCGCACTCCACGCGACGGCCTCCGGCAGCGACTCCGTCGACAGCCGTCGCAGCTCCTCGACCCCGTCGTAGGAGCGTCCCGGCTCAATCGCATCGGCAAGATACACGCAGCGCTCCAGCGTGTTCATCCCCGCCCCGCCGACGGTATGACGCCGGACGGCGGCGCAGCATGCCGGCGACAGCCCCAGCCGCTGCAGCTCGGCGGCCGCCACGGGGGCGTGCAGCAGCTGTACCGGCCGCCGTTCCTCCAGAGGCCCGACCGCGACGCCCAGACGCCGGGCATCGGCCAGCAGGATCTCGCCGCCGAGCTCCTTGCAGTAGTCGTGCAGCCAGCCCGCCACCTCGGCCTCGCTCGCCGACGCGCCCCAACGGTACGCCAGGTCGCTCGCCGCGGCCGCCACGCCGGCGCAGTGCGCCAGCAGGGCAGGCGACACACGCGTTCTCATGATGCGCTCCGCGTCGGCCGGTGTCACGACCTCAGCCGTTCGCGCGACATCGCCGGAATCCTGCCGGTCGCCGCTCACGCGCGGCCGGCGCCGTACAGTCCCAGCCGCCGGATCAGCGATTCCACCTGCGGCGGTACCAGGTAGCTGATCGGCTCCCCCTCGCGCACTCGTCCGCGTATCGCGGTCGACGACACGTCGAGGCGCGGGCACGAGAGGAGGGTCGCGTCGCCGTATCGTCGCGCGGCAGCGGCGACCGCCTCGTCATCTCCGCCCGGCCGGGGCGCCACCGCCAGCCGGCAGAGCGAGACGAGCCGCGAAGGCTCTTTCCACGTCGGCATCGCCAGCAGCGAATCGGCGCCGATCACGAACCACAGCTCGCCGGGTTCCAGAGACTGCAGGAGCGCGGCCACCGTGTCCACACTGAACCGAAGACGTCGTTCGATCTCGATGTCCGAGACCAGGAACCGGGCGTCGCCCTCCGTCGCGGCACGGGCCAGCGTCAGCCGCGTCGCGGCGGAACTCAGTTCCGATGCTTCCTTGTGAGGGGGGCGCCACGCGGGCACGAACAGGACGGCATCGAGCCCGAGCTGGGCGTGCGCCTGCGAGGCGATGACGAGGTGAGCGACATGCGGCGGGTCGAAGCTGCCCCCCAGGACTCCGAGGCGCCGCCCGCGCATGTCACGAGTGGACGCCGCCATCGCCCCAGACCACGTATTTCGTTGCGGTGAGGGTACGAGGACCGATCGGTCCCCGGAGGTGGAGCTTCTGGGTGCTGACGCCGAGGTCGACGCCGAAGCCGAAGTCCTTGCCCTCGGCGAACCGGGTCGAGGCGTTCACGAAGACGCAGGCCGAATCGACCTGGTCCAGGAACCTCCTGGCCGCGGTGCCGTCCTCGGTGACGATCGCGTCCGCCTCCCCGCTCGAGAACTCGCGGATGTGCGAGACGGCCTCGTCGAGGGAGCTGACGATCCGCACTGCGAGACGGGCGCGGAAGAAGGCCGTCTCGTAGTGACTCCGTTCGGCGCGACCGACCGGGAGGTCGGGGACGAGCTCGGTGGTCGCCCGGTCGCCGACGATGTCCACGCCATGCTGATGGAGCTCCTTGAGGATCGCCGGCAGGCAGGCCCTGGCGGCCGACCCGTGCACCAGCAACGTCTCTACCGCCGTCTGGCCCGCCGGGCGCACGCACTTGGCGCTCGTGATGATGCTCACGGCCGTCTGCTTGTCGGCGGCGGCGTCGACGTAGATGTGGCAGTTCCCGGTGCCGGTCGCCAGCTGAGGAGCCGCGGCGTGGGCGCGGACGTACTCCTGGAGGTCCCGGCCCCCGAGCGGGACGACGAGGTCGAGCCCGTCCGGCCGGCGCAGCACGTCCAGGAGCGCGTCCGGATCGGTGGACAGATGGGTGACCGCCCCGCCGGGGAGCCCCGCCTCGAGGACGGCCCCCTCGACGACCTCGGCGAGCAGCCGGTCGGTGTGCTTGCCGGCGGTCGATCCCCGCAACACGACCGCGTTGCCCGACTTCAGGCAGACCGCGGCCGCGTCGACGGCCGTCCGCGGCCGCGTCTCGTAGACCACCCCGACGACGCCGAACGGGACCCGCCGCTCACGTACCTCGAGCCCGTTGACGAGGCGCCAGCCCCGCTCCACGGCACCGACCGGGTCCTCGAGGCGGGCGACGCCCCGCAGGTCGCGGGCCAGCTCCGCGAGACGTTCCTCGTCCAGGTACAGACGGTCGACGGCCTCGTTGGGGAGCCGCGCTTCGCGCGCCAGGCCCACGTCCTCGGAGTTCTCCCGCAGGATCTCCTGGCAACGCCGCTCGAGGGCCTCCGCGATGCGCTCCAGCGCCCTGTCCTTGTCGGCTCTCGGCAGTCCGGCGAGGTGGCTCGCCGCCTCTCTCGCACCTCGACAGAGATCGTCGATCGTCATCCCGGTCTCCCCTGCACGTTGGCGCGCTCACGCGCTTCGAGGGACATCCCGTCCCGCGACCGACCCCACATCAAGCGTACCACGACGCCGGTACGCGCCGGCCGTCGGCATGGCGACATCACGCGAACTCGAACTCGGCGTCGCCGATCCTCACCGTGTCGCCCGGCTTCGCGCCGGACCGCCGCAGAGCCCTGGACACGCCCGCCCTCTCCATGGCGTGCTGGAGATAGGCGACCGCCTCGTCGTTCTCGAGGTCGGCCTTGGCCACCAGCCGCTCGAGCACCTCGCCGCGCACCCGCCAGTCGCCCTCCTCGGCGATGACGGAGTAGTCGCTCAGACGTCCTGCCGCCGGGCGCAGGACACTCGCCGGCTCGGACGCCTCGCTCGCGGTCGCCGTCGGCAGCATCTCCGCGACCACTCCCTGCACCTCGTCCAGCCCGGAGCGGTCGACGCTCGAGGCGACGATCGCGGGGAGGTCGTCCACGCCTCCCTGCAACCCACCGGAGTCGGCCTCTTCGACTGCCCAGGCCGAGCCCGGCAGATCCGCCTTGCTCAGCACGACGGCGGCCACGCGGCGCTGCAACGACGGCTCGAACTCGCGCACCTCCGCTCTCACCGTCGCCAGGGTCTCGAGGGCCGCCGCACGCCCTTCGGAGGCGTCGACGACGTAGAGCAGCATGCGCGTACGTTCTATGTGAGCAAGGAACTCGTCGCCAAGACCGACCCCGCGGCTGGCGCCCTCGATCAGACCGGGGATGTCGGCCATCACGATCGGGCGGCCGTCGTCGAGCGTCATCACGCCGAGGTTCGGCTCGACGGTCGTGAACGGGTAGTCGGCGACCTTCGGTCTGGCCGCCGTCAGCGCCGCCAGCAGCGATGATTTGCCGGCGTTGGGAGCGCCGACCAGACCGACGTCGGCCAGCAGCTTGAGGCGCAGCAGCAGCCAGCGCTCCTCGCCGGGAAGCCCGTGCTCGGCGAAGCGCGGCGCCCTGCGGGTGGAGGTGGCGAAGCACCGATTGCCGCGTCCGCCCTCTCCACCGCGCGCCACGCAGACGGATCCGCCGGCTTCGACGAGGTCGGCCAGCACGCGGCCCTCGAGGTCGCGGACCTCGGTACCCCTCGGCACCTCGACGATCCGGTCACGGCCGTCGGCGCCGTGCCGGGCGGCTCCGCTCCCGTGGCCTCCGGCACCGGCGGTGTGATGCACGTGACGGACGAACGATGAGAGGTCCTTGAGCTGTTCCGAGGCGATCAGGACGACATCGCCGCCGCGTCCGCCGTCACCGCCGTCGGGTCCACCGCGAGGCCGGTACTTCTCGCGCCGGAAGCTGACGCAGCCGTTACCTCCGCGTCCACCCTGGACGCAGATCTTGGCACGGTCGGCGAGCATGATGAGGCGGCCGTCCGGCGCAGGCCGGCGGCCCGGCGGTCACTCAGGCAGGACCGACACGACGCGGCGCTGACCGCTCGTGCGGAAGACGACGCGCCCGGTGACGCTGGCGAAGACCGTGTGGTCCCTGCCGAGCCCGGCGCCCTCTCCCGCCTGGAAGCGGGTGCCGCGCTGGCGGACGATGATGGAGCCGGCGGGTACGACCTGGCCGGCGAACGCCTTCACGCCGAGGCGCTTGGCGTTGGAATCTCTGCCGTTCCGGCTGGTGCCGGCGCCCTTCTTATGAGCCACTCTTCTTCCTCTCCCTGAGGGCGATCGAGTCGACGGCGACCCGCGAGAGACGGCTGCGATGGCCACGGGTCCGCTTGTACGTCGTCTTCGGCTTGTACGTGAAGACGCGGATCTTCTCACCCAGCTCGTGGTCGACGACCCGCACGGTCACCTTGGCGCTCTTGGGCACAGAGACGTCGGTCTTCTTGCCCTCTCGCTGGACGAGCAGCGGCGCCACGGACAACGTCTCACCGGGCTCGAGCGGCAGCCGGTCGACGAGCAGTTCGTCGCCTTCACTCACCTTGTACTGTCTTCCGCCCAGCCTGACGATGGCGTAGGTGCGGGGATCGTCGGTCATGCGGCCTCCCTCGGCGCAACGGCGAGCAATCGTAGAGCATCGCCGACGGGCTGTCAATCGAGTCCGGCGGAGCTCAGACGAGCGTCGCCCATCCTCCCGCTCGCTGGACGCTCTCCACCTTGACGCGCCGCGTGCGGCCGAGATGCTGGCGGCCTCCCTTCACCACCAGCTGGTAGCCGTCGACGACCGCGACGGCGTCGCGCGGACTGTACGGCAGAGAGTGTCGCAGCTCGACCTCGAGCTCCTCGCCTTCGCGTACGGGCAGCCTCTGGGCTTCGATCTCCTGGACGGTCCCGCTGGCGACGATTCGCAGGGTATCGACCGGCAACTCCTGCGAGCCGTCGAACACCAGTCTCTTCCCATGCCGACGCTCAAGCCGCTCCGCTCGCTCGCTCTCCGTCAACCGGTCGGCGACCGCGCGCTGGACCTCCACCAGGACCGCTTCGCCCGCGGTCCCCGGGAGCTGCCGGTCGAGCACCCGCTCCGCGTCGCGGGCCATGGTGTCCGGGGAGAGGACGCGAGAGGTCCCGTGACAGGTAGGACATGTCACGGTCATGAGCGCGCGGGTGCCCTCGGTCGTCCCCTGGCGTGTCATCTCCACCAGCCCCAGCGGCGAGATCTCGACGACGTAGGTCTTCGTCTTGTCACGGGAGAGGCTCTCCTCGAGCTTCGCCAGCACCGCCTCCCGGTTCTCGCGTCTCGCCATGTCGATGAAGTCGATGACGATGATGCCGCCGATGTCGCGCAGACGCAGCTGTCTGACGAGCTCCTCGGCGGCCTCCAGGTTGGTGCGCGTGATGGTGTCCTCGAGCCGCTTGCCGCCAGTGTACTTGCCGCTGTTGACGTCCACCACGGTGAGCGCCTCGGTGGGGTCGATGACCAGGTTACCGCCGCTCGGCAGCGGCGCCCGCCGCGACAGCGTCCCGTCGATGGCGTCCTCGACGCCGTACTCCTCGAACAGGGGACGGTCGCCGTCGTAGCCCTCCACGAGCCCCGCCAGCTCCGGAGCGACGCGCTCGAGGTAGGAGACGACGCGCTTGCGCACCTTGGGCGCGTCGATCACGAACTTCGTGCACGTCTCGTCCACGAGATCGCGGGCCGCAGACAAGGCCACGTCCACCTCCTGATGGACAAGGGCCGGCGCCGACGTCTTCTCGGCCTTCTTCTTCACCCGCGACCACAGCCGCGAGAGGTACTGCAGGTCGCGCCGCAGGTCCTCCAGCTCCTTGCCCTCCGCGACGGTCCGCACGATGAGACCGGCCGACCGCGGACGGAGCTTCTTGCACAGGTCGCGCAGCCGGTCGCGCTCCTCCTGCGGAAGCCGGCGGGAGACCCCCACCCCACTGCCGTCCGGCACGTACACCAGGTACCGTCCCGGCAGCGAGATCTTGGTCGACAGGCGGGCGCCCTTTCCCTTCATGGGGTCCTTCGTCACCTGCACCGTCAGCTCCTGACCGGCCTTGAGCAGCTGGGTGATGCGCCGCGAGCGGCGAGGGCCGTTGTCGTCCGGCGACGTCACCTCGTCGACGTGGAGGAAGCCCGCTTTCTCGAAGCCGAAGTCGACGAACGAGGCGTCCATCCCCTTGAGGACGTTCTGCACGCGCGCCCGGTAGATGTTGCCGAGGATCGACGGCCGCTCGGCACGCTCAAGGTAGACGGCCGCCAGCCGGTCGTCCTCGACGACGGCCACCCGGAGCTCTCCGAGGTCCTCGCTGGCCAGGACGACTCGCTCGGCGGCGGGGCCGGCCGGTCTCGTCGCCGTCCGGGAGCGCCGCCGCGGTCGCGGGGCCTCCGCCGGGCCGGAGCGTTCCTTCTCCTCCTTGCCCTTGCCGTCGCCATCGCCGGCCCGGCCGGCATCGTCCGACGGCGCCGGCTTCGGCGCCCGCGAGCGGCTCTTCCGCTTCTGTGATGAGGCGGCTCCGCCGCGGTCAGCCTTCCTGCCGGCGCCCTCGTGCGCAGGCTCCTGCTTCGCCGCTTCCTCGCCTGCCGGTTCCTTCCTGGCTGCCTGCTCGCGTGCCGGCCCCTTCTTGGCTGCTTCCTTCGGTCCGGCTTGCCCGACCGGGCCCTCAGCAGTGGCGTCGGCCTCATCCGCGTCGGCCTTGCCGACGGGCCGGCCGGCGCTCTCCGGCCGCTCACCCGCGGCACGTCCGCTCGGCTCGGCGTCGGCGTCCGCCGTCCCCGGAGCGCCATCGGGAGCAGCTGTGCTCCCGCCGGTGCCGACGAGCGGCAGACCTCCGGCGACGGCCGCCGCACCGCGCTCGGCATCCGGGGCGGGCTTGCGCCGCCGCCTTCGCCGCGGCCGGCGCGACGTCTTCTTCGCCTCGCCTTCGGGCGACTCGTCGCCCTTCTTCGCCGCCGCCCGGCCGGAGGACCGCGTGGCGGCCTCCTCGTCGCCCGGCGGACGCTTCTTCGCGCCGGACGCGCGCTTCTCGCCCTCGGACGCAGCTCGTCCGCCGGCCGACGCCGGGGCAGCCCCTTCCTTCGGCGCCGCGGACGCGCCGCCGGACTCCTGTGCCTTCTCGGCGGTCGCCTTCTGACGCGATGTCGACCGCCGCCGGCGGCCGCCACGGCGCCCGCGCGAACGCCGCTTCGGGCTCTCGCCGTCGCCGCCCGCGGACCGCGACGCTCCTCCATCCCCGGCGCCGCCGCTCTCAGCGTTGCCCGCATCGCGGGATGCGCCCTCAGCCGGAGGCTTGTCGGCCGCGCCGCGTTCTCCGCTCGGCGCGCCTGCCTTCTTCTTATCCTCGTTGTCCATCTCTCTCCAACCACTCTTTCGCGAGCCCGCGTGGCGCGAGCCCGTCATACACCACACCCAGCCGCTCGAGCTGCGCGCCCGCCGGCCGTCTCTGATCGTCCGCGGCCTTGCCTGCGGACGTGCCCCCGGTACCGGCCACCGCCAACACGAGCAGCGTCTCGAGGAACTCCCGCGGCCGCGCCGCTCCGTCCTCAAGATGCCGGATGCCGAAGCGCAGGCGGGGGCGCTCTCCGGGGTCTTCCCCGGGCTCCCCGAACTCCGGCTCGACCACGTAGCGCCGCAGATCGACGGTCCGCGAGCCCTTCGGGGACGACCGGTCCACCCGCACCTCCGCCGCCGACAGGAACTTCTCCAGCGCCGCCGCCATGCCTTCCGGGCGGGCGCTGAAACTCCACTCGTACAACGCCAGCTTCGGGTGGAGACGCAGACCGCTCGGAGCCTCCTCGACCCGCCTGAACGCGACGCCCTCCGGAGCCGCCGACGACAGCCTCGCCGCCAGTTCATCCGGGCCTGCCCCGGCGATCTTGAGATCCGGCGCGAGGACGGCCAGCGCCAGCTCCTCGCGGCCGGCCGCCCCGACGGGCAGCGGCAGCCCGAGCGAGAGACGGACCTTCGGTCGCAGCCCCTCGGTCAGCGCCAGGCCGATGCCCGCCCGCGCGAAGCTCCGCCGCAGCGCCCGGGCGGTGTCCAGGTGCGACATGTAGCGGGCGGCGCCGGACCGGGAGAACTCGACCAGGGCCTTCACCGGCCCGTCCCCGGCTGTGGAAGGCCTGCTCATGCGCCCGTCACTCGCGGAGCCCCGGTGACACGAACAGGTCCGGAGAGCAGCTCCATCTCGACCCCGTCGCCGCACACGCCGCACCCGACGCAACCGGCGAACCGGCAGTCGGCCGTCGTCACACCGACGACCGCTCGCCGCCGCTCTTCGGCGAAGAACGCCGGGCTCACGCGGCAGTCGACCGGCGTCGCCGCCGGCGCGGCCGTCGCCGCCTCGTTCAGGTCGAGGCCGACGGCGGTCGCAGCCGACTCCCAGGCCTCCCAGCGGAACTCCTCGCTCCAGGCGTCGAAGCGGGCGCCGCGACGCCACGCCTCGTACACGAGCTCAGCCACCTCGCTCCCGCCGCGAGCCAGGACCGCCTCGAGGGTCGACGCCGGCACGTCGTGCATCGACAGCTTCACCCCTCGGGGCCACACGGCGCGCAGCGCCTCCTGCCGACGGCGGACGACCGCCTCCCCCGCGAACGATTCTTCCGCGAACGGCGTGGCCGCCTTCGGCACGAACGTCGACACGCTCACCGACAGGCGGGCCCGGCCACCCCCCATCTCTTTCGCCTGAGCGGCGACGCGGCGCGCTACCCCGGCGATCTCGAGCACATCGGCATCGGTCTCGAGGGGAAGCCCCAGCATGAAGTAGAGCTTCAGACCCGTGAACCCGGAGCGGAAAACGGCGTCGGTCGCCGCCATCAGCTCCGCCTCGTCGACCTTCTTGTCGATCGAGCGCCGCAGCTCGTCGGTCGCGGCCTCCGGAGCCAGCGTCACGGAGCCGCGCTGCTCGTCTCCGAGGCCCGCCAGGACGGCAGCCGCGGAGTCGACGCGCAGCGAGGGCAGCGACACTCGCACGCCGGTCCGCAGCTCCCGTATGCGGCTCACGGCCTCGCTCACGCCGGCGTAGTCGCAGCTGCTGAGCGAGACGAGCGAGACCTCGTCGCAGCCGGTCTCGCGCAACAGCTCCTCCGCCGCGTCCACGACCAGGTCGACGGGGCGCTCGCGGACCGGCCGGTACCACATGCCCGCCTGACAGAACCGGCAGCCGGCCGTACAGCCGCGCATGACCTCGATCACCGCCCGATCGTGGACCGCCTCGATCAGCGGGACGAGCGGTCGTGTCAGCGGCCGGCTGGCGGAGAAGCCGGTGAAGACCTGGCGCGTCACCGTCTCCGCCTCGCGCCCGGGCACCCAGACGCCGGGCACAGCGGCCAGCGCCGCGAGTCGCTCCCCGCGAGTCGGTTCCTCGAGCGCCGAGACGAGCTCCGTCAGCCGCCCCTCAGCCTCTCCGACGAAGAACGCGTCGAGGAACGGCACCAGAGGCCCCGGAGCCGCCACCGCCGGCCCGCCTCCTACGACGATCGGGTCGCCTTCGTCGCGTGCCCCGGCCCGCAGGGGCAGACCGGCCAGGTCGATCATCTCGAGGACGTTCGTGTACGTGAGCTCGTGGGGCAGCGTGATGCCCCACAGCGACGCCTCGCGTACGGGGCGGCCGCTCTCGAGGGCCCACAGCGGCAGTCCCTGCTCGCGCATGAGCGACGCCATGTCGGGCCAGGGGCAGTAGGCGCGTTCGGCGGCCGCCCCCGTCATCTCGTCGACCGCGGCGTAGAGAAGCTGCAGGGCGGGATTGGAGATCCCTATCTCGTAGACGTCGGGGTACGAGAGGACGACCAGCGGGGCCGTCTCCGGTTTCCGCCGGACGTTGAACTCGCCCCCGACGTAGCGACCTGGTCGCTTGACCCGGTCGAGGAGCGGAGTCAGCCTCTCTTCGAGCTCAGCTCGACCCCGGAAGATCTCCTTCTGCTCGAGGGACATCCGTCACTTCTTTCTCGACCGGCTCGTCGTGAGCCGTGTTGATGACTGACTGGAGGGACGCCGGCGTGTCGAAGTCGGCCTCTACGGCCGAGCCGTCGCCGCCGAACCGCCGCGTGACGACGTCGGCCACGGGGCCCGGCAGACGCCGCTCCAGGCTCTCCGGCAGGCGGACCTCCATCGCGCCGAGCTTCCCGGCGGCGCCCGATGAGTAGTACGCCGCGGCGGCGCGCCCCAGGGCGACCGTCGCGGTGAACCCGACGGCGCCCTTGACAGCCCATCCTGCCGCAGGTACCCACTTGAGGCCCTGATGGGCGAGCGCTCGCCACCCGAGACCGGCGGCGACCGTCGCGAGGATCTCCGGAGCCCGTTTGGGTTCGACACGGTAACCGTAGGCGACCGCCACGCGCAGGACCATGCGGATCTGGTTGACCGTCATGATCGGCATGTCGGCGCCCGGGACGAAGATGAGCGCCCCGATGAACCCGTTCTCGACGGCCGTGCGGCGGACGAGACGCGCGACCACCGCCGGACGCAGCCACGGTGTACCGGCGGCCAGCATCGGGCCCTGCGCCCCCGCCGCCGCGGCGACCGCGTCGGCAAGTCGTGTGTGAGCCAGCGGCAGACCCGGCTCGTAGACCTCGAGCTCGGTACTGAACGCGCCCGCCGCCAGTGCCAGATGAGTCGCCTCCGCGACGTCGCGGACCGGCAGCGCCACTACCAGCGGGACGCGAGCCATGTGTACCTCGCGGATCAGCCTCGCGAGTGGGGCGTGCGACAGGCCCTCGGTGACCACGATGACGATGTCGTGGGGCATGAGGCCGAGCGGCTGGCCGAGGTCGACGTCGCGGACGGCCACCTCCGTCACAAGGGTCGGCGCCTCGGCGACGAGACCCGTGTCCTCGATGGCCGCGTCGCCGAAGTCGCGCAGCGCCTGTCCGGCCCCCGCGACCAGCAGCCGTGCCGGCTCGTCGGCGGACTTCTGCTCGTCTCGCGCGACGTTGAAGATCTTTCTGACGTTCAGGCTCGATCCGGCTGCGTTGCGCGGCACTCTCGGCCTCCTCCCCGTCGACGGCTCACTCGAGCGCGACCCTCGCGCGCAGCGACACGGCCTCGCTGCCCCGCACATGGATGCTCTGCAGCAGGCCGACGAGCATCAGGTTCGTGATCAACGCCGCCCCGCCGTAACTGACGAACGGCAGCGGGATCCCGGTCACCGGCATGATACCGAGCGCCATCCCCATGTTGACAAGCACCTGGTACAGGATGACCGTCGCGATGCCCCCCGCCATCACGCTCCCGTACATGTCGCGGCTGAGCGTGGCGATCCGCAGCGCCCTCCACAGGAAGAGGCCGTAGAGGACGATCATCCCGATGGCGCCGACGAAGCCCCAGCGCTCGCCGACGACGGCGAAGATGAAGTCGGTGTGATGCTCGGGCAGGAACGCCAGCTGCGTCTGCGTCGCCAGGTCACCACGACCGGTCAGACCGCCCGAGCCGACGGCGATCATCGACTGCGTCACGTTGTAGGCCGCGGAGGCGACCGACCCGGCGTCGTCGCCCCTGTTCCAGAAGACCGTCAGGCGGTCCAACTGATACTGCTGGACGATCTGGAGTCCCATCGCCGGCAAGACCTGGAGCACGACGACGACCGCCGCCACCGCCGCCGCGGCCAGCGCCACGAGCTTCCGCCAGCCGACGCCGAAGAAGAAGAGGAGCCCGATGCCGAGCGCGACCAGGACGGTCGCGGTACCGAGATCCGGCTGCGCGAAGACGAGGAGCGCCGGCAGCATGACGTACCCGACCGCCACCAGCGTCAGCCGCCACGAGTCGCGCCTGTCGAGCCGGTCGACCAGGAACGCCGCCAGCGACAGGCAGAGAAGGACGATGGCGAGCTCCGACGGCTGGAAGTCAATCACGCCGAGCGGGATCCAGCGGCGCGATCCCCTCGTGACCTCTGCCAGCAGGAACACGAGCGCGATCGACCCGACGGTGAAGCCGTACAGCGCCCACTGCCAGCGCCGGAAGCGCTCGTAGTCGATCACCGTGAGAGCCAGGGCCGCCGCCAGGCCGACGCCGGCGTAGATCAGCTGCCTGACGGCGAAGTAGCCCTCGCTGGGCAGCGGATCCTCGCTGGTCGCGTAGTAGACCATGATGACCCCGTAGGCGGTGAGACCGAGCGTCACCGCCAGCAGGACGAAGTCGAACCGTCTGAAGAGCGCCCGCAGATCCATGGCCTCAGTCCGTAGGACCGGAGTTCACGACATCGCCGGATTCGATGTCGAAGATGGCGTCGTAGATGCGGCGTACGGCCGGCGCCGCCGTGCTGCCGCCGTGGCCGCCTTCCTCGATCATCAGGACCACCACGTACTGCTTGCCGTCGGTCCCCGGCTCCTGCGGGGCGTAGCTGGCATACCAGGCGTAGTCGTCCTTGCCGAACACCTCCGCGGTCCCGGTCTTGCCGCACACGGAGACCGGGTAGCTGCCGAAGACGCCGACCGAAGTGCCGGTCGACGAGGCCGCAGCGTAGCGCAGCGCGTTCTGCACCACCTCGATCGTCTGGCTGGCGGCGCCGATCTTGCGGGGCTCCGGAGCGCGGAGCTTCTGGACCGTCTCGCCGGCCGCGTCCTCGACCTTGAGTCCGACGTGCGGCGTGACCAGGTAGCCGCCGTTGGCGATGGCGGCATACGTGACCGCGATCTGCAGCGGCGTCGCCTGGAGGTCCCCCTGCCCGATCGCGAGGTTCACCGAGTTGCCGGGCTTCCAGATGGTGTCGGTCGGGTCGGGTGAGTCCTTGAAGTGTTCCTTGCGCCATTCCGGCGTCGGGACGAGGCCGTCGATCTCGCCCGGGAGGTCGATCCCGGTCGCCTGGCCGAGTCCCAGTCGATGGGCCCAGTCCGCCAGCTCGGTCCCCTTGCGACTGAAGAAGATGCGGCCGACCTGGTAGAAGTAGACGTCGCACGACTGGGCGATCGCCTGCGTGAGGTCGAGCCGGCCGTGTCCGACGGGGTGCACCCAGCACTTCCACGTGAGGCCCTTCAGTTCGAAGTCGCCCTCGCACAGGAAGCTGGTGTGGGGCGAGATGATCCCGGTCTCCAGGCCGGCGATGGCGTCGACCACCTTGAAGGTGGAGGCCGCCGGATAGCCGGCCTGGATGGCCCGGTCGAAGAACGGGCGGTTGGCCGACTCACTGAAGTACTGCTTCTTCTCCGCCTTCGAGATGCCGTCGGTCCACACGCCGGGATCGAACGTCGGATAGCTGGCCATCGCGACGATCTCGCCGTTGGACGCGTCCATCACGACGGCGGCGCCGCCGTTGGCCGACCAGAACTGGTCGTTGTGGGCGATCTGCAGCCCGGTGATGAGCGCCTTCTCGGTCGCCTTCTGGATCTTGGCGTCGATGGTCAGTACGAGGCTGTTGCCGGTCTGCGGCAGCTCGCCGCCCGGTACCGTCTCCTTGGGGCGGCCGAACGAGTCGACCTCGACCTTGGCGGTGCCGTCGGTGCCGCGCAACCACTCGTCGTAGGTGTACTCCACCCCGCCCTGGCCGATGACGTCGCCGCCTCGCCGCTTGCGCCAGTGGTCCTCGTCGAGCTGCTCGGCAGTGATCTCGCCGACGCTGCCCAGCAGGTGTGCCGCCAGGGTCCCCTCCGGGTAGTCGCGCACGAAGCCCTTGCGGACCTCCACCCCCGGCAGCGACGGCGCGAGCTCGCGCAGCTCGATCGCCTTGCGCTCGCTCACCCCCTCCTTGATGACCGCCAGGTCGTACGCGTAGCCGCTGCGCTTGCTCACCGCCTCTTCCAGGAGCTTCTCGACCTCCTGCTCCGGCAGACCGAGTGTCTCCGCGATGGCGGCCGCCGCGTCGGGACGTTCCTTCGGCGCCACGTAGACCGACGGCACGACCTCCGCGAGCACGTCCGCGGCCTCCTCCGACGAACTGCCGGCGACCTCCCCCACCAGCTCCGCCAGCCGGTCGACGGGGACCTCCATCGAGCGCATCGCCTTGCCGAGCACCTCGCCGGGCGGCATGTTCAGGATGTCCCCCAGCTCGACGATCACCGGCGCCAGCTCGTCGTCCGGCACGTCCATCGGCCTGATCCCCACGATCAGCGACGGGGCGTTCGTCACCAGGACCTTCCCGTTGCGGTCCTTGATCAGCCCCCGGCGCGCCTCGAGCTTGATCGAGCGCAGGCGATTCTCGTTGGCCGCCGCCACGTACTGCTCGCCGGAGAGGATCTGCAGGAACCAGAGCCGGAAGATGAGGATGCCGAAGATCACCGCCGCGATGCCGGCCAGTACCAGGACGCGCGTCCCGACGGACGGCAGTTCGCCGACCGGCCGGTCGCGCCGGCCGAGACGCTGCAGACGGAACGAGCTCTCCTTGCGCGCCAGCAGCGGCGCGCGCCCGCTGCCGAGGGCGCCGTGACTCCAGCGACTACGCTTGCGGCTCACGGACGCTCACCCCCTCCCGCAGCCAGAGTCGCGACAGAAGGTAGCTCGGCGCCGCCAGAAGGCCATTGAGCAGCAGGCTTGGAAGGAACACACGTGTGACGACGAAGCCGATCGGCGTCTGACGCTCGAGGAGGAACTGCATCAGCGTCGACAGGAGCAGAGCGACGACGGTGCCGGAGAGCACGGCCACGACCGGCGTCCAGCCCGATGTGGTGTCTGCCGTCTCGGCGTAGCGGCCGGAGAAGTACCCGATCACCACCAGCACAAGGCTGCTGAGGCCGAGCGGTCCGAACACGGCGATCGACACACCCACACCGATGACGAAGCCGAACAGCGCCCCGATCTCCGAGCCCCGCAGAAGGCCCACCGAGACCACCGCCAGCAGGGCGAAGTCGGGACTCGCGCCCAGGACGCGGATGTGCGACGCCAGCACCGTCTGCAGAAGGACGGTCACGATGAGCATCGCCGCCAGGCGGCCGAGCTCGATGGCGATATCGCGGCCGCTGTGCAGCTCCGCGGCCGGCCTGACCGCGCGCCGAGGGCGCGCCGTCCTGGTGACCTGTACGCGGCCGAGCCCGTGCATCTCGTCGCCCGCCATCACTGCCTCACCACGAGGACCCACTCGAGCTTCTTGAAGTCCACCAGCGGACGGATGGCGACGCTCTGATACAGCTCCACCGCCTGGTCGCCGACGTCGTCGACGACGCCGATCGGGATGCCTCGGACCGTCAGCGTCTTCGAGGCGCCCGAGGTGACCACGACCTGGCCGCGCTCGATCTTCTCCGACCTGTCGACCAGGTCCATCGTCATGTCGCCGGTCATGCTCCCCGCCACGACACCGCGGGCCTCGTTCGGCAGGACCTCCGCGCCGACGGCACTCTTCTGGTCGGTCAGCAGGGTGACCTTGGCGGCATCGCCGGTCAGCGACGTGACGCGGCCGACGAGTCCCCGCTGTTCGTTGACGACCGGGTCGTAGAGCTCCAGCCCGTCGGACGACCCGACGTTGATGGTCACCGTCGAATACCAGGCCTCCGTGGAGCGCGCGATGACCCGGGCGGTCACGAACTCGACTCCCTCCGGGAACACCTTGTCCTCGTCTTCCATGACGTCGGTGAGGTTCCTCAGCTCGCTGTATTCCTGGAGCTCCTTGGCCTGCTGAGCGGTGAGCGCCTGGAGCTTGGCGACCTCTTTGCGGAGACGGGCGTTCTCCGACTGCGCCGTGAAGAGGTCGCCGACCCAGTTCCAGGCGTCACGGAAGGGCTCGGCGATACGGGAGGTCCCGTACTGGAGCGGGGAGAGCACCTTCATGCCCGCCTGCTGGACCCGGTGGACCGGCCCGCCCTCCGACTCACGGAAGTAGAGGGTGAGCATCGCCAGCGAGAGCACCAGCAGGGCGACGACCAGAAGGCGCCGCCAGAGTGCGCGTCTGCGATTCACAGGGTATGGACGATGTGGCTGCTCAGCGGCCTAGCGACGCCTCGTCTTGGACGAAGGCCGCGAGCCGGCGGCAAGGACATCGAACTCCTCAAGGTACTTGCCCGAGCCCACGGCGACGCACGTGAGGGGCGATTCGGCGACGTGGACGGGCATCTGGGTCTCGTTGCGGAGGCGTTCCGGCAGACCGCGCAGCAGCGAACCGCCGCCGGCCAGCATGATCCCGCGGTCCATGATGTCGCTGGAGAGCTCGGGCGGCGTCTTGTCGAGCGTCGCCTTGATGGCGTCGATGATGGCCATCGTCGGCTCTTCCAGCGCGACGCGGATCTCCTCCGACGAGAGGACGATGGTCTTCGGGAGACCGGTGACCAGGTCCCTCCCCCTGATCTCGGCTTGTTCTTCCTGCGGCAGCGGTGCCGCCGAGCCGATCTCGAGTTTGATCTCTTCTGCCGTCTGACTCCCGATGAGGAGCTTGTACTCCTTCTTGACCCAGGAGATGACGGCCTCGTCGAGCTCGTCGCCGCCCACCCGTATCGACTGGGAGACGACGATCCCCCCGAGTGAGATGACGGCGACCTCGCTGGTCCCGCCGCCGATGTCGACGATCATGCTGCCGGTCGGCTCGGCGACAGGCAACCCGGCGCCGATGGCGGCCGCCATCGGCTCCTCGATGAGCGTCGACCAGCGGGCACCCGCCGAGTAGCTCGCCTCTTCGACGGCCCGCTTCTCGACACCGGTGACGCCCGACGGGACGCAGATGACCACCCGCGGATGGGCCCAGCGGTTCTGGGCCACCTTGCGGATGAAGTGACGCAGCATCTGTTCAGTGACATCGAAGTCGGCGATGACGCCGTCCTTGAGGGGTCGCACTGCACTGATGCTGGCCGGCGTACGGCCGAGCATGCGCTTGGCCTCGGATCCGACGGCGTGGACGTCGCCGGTCCGGTGATCGATGGCCACGACCGACGGCTCCGACAGGACGATGCCGCGGCCGCGGACGTACACGAGCGTGTTGGCCGTACCGAGGTCCACGGCGATATCGCGGGCGCCGAAGCCCGTCATGGAAGTGAAGAGACCGATGAGTCCGCTCCTTTCAGATCCGGACGAGTCGACCTAGTATAGAGCACCTCCGAAGAGCGGCCCACCGAGGCGTGGGTCGCCGCGTTGTCTTCGACGGCGAGGGTCGTTCGCCTTCATGTGCCGCCGGCGCCGTCCGTGGCCGCCTGCGACCAGGCGAAGCCGGGCAGCCCGAAACGGGCCAGCCCTTCCACGAGCAGGCCCACCGGCAGCCCGACCACGTTGAAGTAGTCGCCCCGCACACAGCTCACCAGCCCCGAGCCGAACCCCTGGATCGCGTAGGCCCCGGCGCGCTCACGCCACTCGCCGGTGGCCAGGTAGCGGCCGATGTCGTCCGCGGACTGCGGCCGGAAGGTGACTCTGGTGACGCTGTGGTCGAGCCACACGTCGTCGGCACGGCGCAGACACAGGCCGCTGACGACGTCGTGCGAACGGCCGGCCAGCGCCTCGAGGTAGTCTCTCGCCTCCGTCTCATCGCCGGCCTTGCCGAGGATCCGCTCTCCCAGCACGACGATCGTGTCGACGCCGAGGACGAGGTCGCTGCGGGCGGCCGCTCCACGCCTGACCACCTCGGCCGCCTTGCCGGCCGCGTTCCGTTCGGCGGTCGCGACCGGATCGCCGGCGACCGTCTCCTCGCGATGTGTGCTGGGCGTCTGCCGGAACGGGATGCCCAGCTGTTCGAGGATGAGACGGCGCTGCGGCGAGCGCGACGCGAGGACCAGTCCGTCGGTCAGCTCAGCTCCTCGTCGGCGAAGAAGAGGGCGATCTCGCGGGCCGCGCTCTCCTGCCCGTCCGAGCCGTGGACGGCGTTCTCCTCCTTCGAGAGCGCCAGGTCGCCGCGGATCGTCCCTGGGGCGGCGTCGGCGGGGTCGGTCGGGCCCATCATCGTGCGCGCCACGGCGACGGCCTCGCGCCCCTCCCAGACCATCGCCACGACCGGCCCGGAGGTGATGAACGTCACCAGATCGTCGAAGAAGGGCTTGCCCTGATGCTCGGCGTAGTGCCGCTCGGCCAGCTCGCGGCTCATGCGCAGCTGCTTGAGTCCGCGGAGCACGAAGCCGCGGCGCTCGAAACGGCTGACGATGTCGCCGACGAGACCGCGGGCGACCGCGTTGGGTTTGACCATGACGAACGTGCGCTCCACCGGGACCTCCTCGGACTGGTCAGTGATCGATCGGCGACGCGTGTCGTCGCCCGGCCGCGGTCTGCCCCGCCGGCCGTGCGCGTAGGCGTCGGCTCAGCGGCTCGCCTGCGTCGCCTGCGTCTGCTGCGTGTACGTCTTCTCTGGCGCCGGGCCGATCTGCGTCTCGCAGTACGGGCAGACGCGCCATCCCGGCTCCACCGGCCGTCGGCACGTGCGACACACGCCGCGGATGCGGGCGGTGCAGTTAGGACAGACGAGGTAGTCGTCCTTGACGTCGGCATGACAGTACGGGCACACCTGCATCTCGCCGAGGCGACGTTCCATGACCTCCATCTCGAGATCGCGCTCGCGGACGTCGTTGAGGTACTCGGGCGGACGGACGATGGCGTAGATCAGCGCCCCGAGAGGTCCGAACACCAGGCCGGTGAGGACGGCCACCACGATGAGGATGCGGTCCTCGATCCGCCGCCGGGCGTCCTTGAACACCCAGAAGGCACACGCCAGCCAGATGAGGCCGAGCAGGAACCAGCCCAGCAGCACGATGAGCCGCCACGTCCCCGAAGTGAAGAAGTCGCTGAACGCGTCGAAAGGGTTGCCATCCTGCAGGCCGAGCACCATCCACTCGAACACCACGGTCCTCCTTGCGCCTGCCGCACTGCGGCTCCACCCCAGCGGGGGGCGGTCGTCGTCGGCCGTCGCGTCCGCGCAGGACGGCTCACGGCCATCGGGTCACATCATGAGACGGCGGTCAGCGACCGGTCCCCTTCGGCTCTCGCACGAACGTACCGGCCTCCGCCGCTTCTGCAAGTCTGCGAATCATACCTGAGAAGATGAGGCGGTGCGCCGGGTACAGCCCGTACCAGTAGGTCAGACCGGCCAGCCCCCTCGGCGCGAAGAACGCCGTCTGGACGAGACGCGCCGTCGCGACGCCCTCGGGGACGACCTCGAACTGCAGCCACGCGTTCCCCGGAACGCGCATCTCGGCGCGCAGGCGGAGCAGACGCCCCGGCCGCACCTCCTCGACGCGCCAGAAGTCGAGCGCCTCGCCGCAGCGCACGTCGTTCGGGTGGCGCCGGCCGCGCCGCAGGCCGACCCCGCCGACGAGGCGGTCGACCGCCCCGCGCAGGCTCCACGCGGCGTCGGCGTAGAGGTACCCGTGACGGCCGCCGATCGCGGCGACCGTCGCGAACACCTTCTCGGCCGGCGCCGCCACCAGCATCTGCCGGCGTTCGACGATCATGCCGGCCTCGGTCGTCAACTCCACCGGCGCCACCTCGCCCTCGCTCGTGGCGAGTGCGTCGGACCAGACGGTCTCGACACGACCCTGCTCGAGGTTGACGAGCGCCTCCTCGAGAGCCTCGTCATAGCCCATCGGATCGATGCCCGGGAACAGACGCCGGGCAGTGTCTGTCCGGACCACGACCTCGTTCCGAAGCCCCTCGATGAGCGGCACGGCGATCGTATTGGGGATCGGGGTCACCAGGTGGACCCACAGCGAGGAGAGATGCGGCGTGAGGACGGGGACCGGTACGAGCCGGCGCTCCAGCCCGCGCGCACGAGCGTACCCGAGCATCATGTCGCCGTAGCTGAGCACGTCGGCGCCGCCGATCTCGACGATCTCGTCGGGCGCCGCCGGCGTCGTCGCGGCCGCCGCCAGATATGCAAGCGCATCGCGCACGGCGATCGGCTGCACACGCGTGTACACCCAGCGCGGGCACACCATGACCGGCAAGCGCTCCGTCAGGTAGCGGATCATCTCGAACGAGACGCTGCCGGCGCCCACCACGATGGCCGCCCGGAATTCGATGACCGGGACGCCCGCTGAGCGCAGCGCCACTCCGGTCTCCTGGCGCGAGCGGAGGTGTTCCGAGAGGTCGCTGCCGGGATCGCCGAGACCGCCCAGATACACGATCCGCTCCACACCCGCGCGAGCGCAGGCGGCGGCGAACCTCTGGGCGGCGTCGCGGTCCCGCCGCCGGAAGTCCCCAGTAGCCGTCATGCTGTGGATGAGGTAGTACGCGATGTCGACGCCGGCGAGCGCGGCGTCGAGCGAGCCCGGATCGGTCACGTCGCCCTCGACGACGTCGACCGACGCCGACCACAAGCGCCCCTCGAGACGCGACGCGTCGCGCACGAGACAGCGGACCCGGCGCCCTTCTTCGAGGAGCCGCGGTGCCAGGCGACCGCCGATGTAGCCGGTGGCGCCGGTGACGAGGATGAGGCCGGGCTGGACGTTCTCCGGCGAGCCGGGCGGCCGGCGCGGCTGGGGATCTGCCGCCGACGCCTCCACGGCGGCTAGCCGAGCGCGGGGACGACGCCGAGCTGAAGGCCGATCACGTAGCCGATGAGGAACGAGACGGCGCCGACAGCCAGCACGATGAGGATCGCGATCAGGATGCGGACGAGCAGGCTCGGCCGCCGCGTGGCCTTCGCCTTCTTCGGGCGTACCGGTCTGCGAGTGCTGTGTGTCCGTCCCTGCGCCACGTCGCGTCAGTATACCCGAGCGCCGGGCGGCTCCGACAGCTCCGCGGCCAGTTCCTCGAGGAGGTACAGCGACCCCGTGACCAGCACCGATCCTTCGCGTCCTGCGAGCGCCAGCGCTCTCCGGTAGGCGGCGACGGGGGCCGAGATCGCTTCCACCGCCTCGGGCGTCGCTCCGGCCGCCACGGTCCGCTCGGCGAGCTCCTCCGGAGCGAGACTGCGCGGCTCCGACGAGCACGTGCAGACGATGCGCTCGGCGAGGGGCACCAGCAGCTCCAGCATCTCGTCGTAGGCCTTGTCCCGGAGGATGGAGAGCAGCGCCACGCGCGGGCGAGGCCGCGTCACCCCTTCGAGGCTGGCGACCAGAGCGGCCGTGCCGTGCGGGTTATGGGCACCGTCGGCGAGCACGACGGGAGCGCGCCGCACCAGCTGCAGACGACCCGGCACGGCCGTCGCGGCCAGCCCCCGCCGAGTCGCCTCCGTTTCCAGACCCCCGAGGAGGTAGTGGGCGCCGGCGACGGCGAGCGCCGCGTTGACCGCCTGGTAGATCGCCCGGGACGGGACGGCGAGCCCGGAGTACTCGGCACCGGCGCCGCCCGCCTCGCCGCTACCATGGATCCTCACCGCGAAGTCGTCGGGCCCGCCGGTCATCTCGATCTCACGCCCAAGGAGACGAGCCCGCGCGCCGACCTCGCGACACGCCTGCTCGGCGAGCGGTTCGAGACCGTCGAGGTCGCCGAACACGGCGTCGGCCCCGGACCCGATCACAGCCGCCTTCTCCGCGAAGATCTGCTCGCGTGTATCGCCGAGGACGTCGGTGTGTTCCAGCCCGATATTGGTGAGCACGACGACCGGCGCCGAGAGGACGTTCGTGGCGTCGAGTCGGCCGCCGAGCCCCGCCTCCACGGCGGCCGCTTCGACGCCCTCCCGCGCGAAGACCAGCAGGGCCGCCACGGTGAGCACCTCGAACTGCGTGGTCTCGCCCAGCTCTTCCGGAAGGTCGCGCACCTGCTCACGAACCAGCTCGACCGCCTCCCCGAACACCTCGTCGGCGACAGGACGGCCATCGACGAGCACGCGTTCGGCGTAGCCGGTGATGTGAGGAGACAGATAGGCCCCGCTGCGGGCCCCGTGTGCCCCGAGGATGGCGGCCGCGTAGCGGGTCGTGGACGACTTGCCGTTGGTGCCGACCACATGGATCGAGCGGAAGCGGCGCTCGGGATGGTCCAGGCGAGCCAGAAGCGCCTCGACGCGTTCCAGCCCCGGCTTCATGCCGAACATCGCGAGCGCGTCGAGGTAGGCGGCCCACCCGGGAGCCGCCCCTGAGGACGACCCGGTCACCGTCCGACCGCGCTCCCCCGGCCGCGAACGACGCTCATGAGGCGTCAACCAGCCGCGCGGCGACCTCGTCCCGGTCGGTCCGATACGACGCCAGCTTGTCGCGCTCCTTCTGCACGACGGCGGCCGGAGCCCTGGCGACGAATTTCTCGTTCGCGAGCTTGCTCTCGCAACGGGCGACCTCGGCGTCGAGCTTGTCGAGCAGCGCTCGCAGGCGCGCCCTCTCGGCCTCCCTGTCGGCCTGTGAGACGAGGACGGTGAGGGTGGCCCCCGGCGCCATCACGACGTTGCCGGCGCCGTCGGGCGCCGTCTCGTCGAAGACGAGCCGCGTTCGGCACAGCGCCGCCAGCTCATCGGCCACCGCCCTGTAGGTATCCGCGCGTCCGTCGTCGTCCGCCTCCACCACGACCTCGATCGTCTCACCCGGCGGCACATCCCGGTCCGCGCGGTAACGGCGCAGCGCCTCCGCGGCGCCGCGCAACGACGCCACCGCGGCCTCATCGTCGGCGGCCGAGCGTGGTCGCTCGACCTCCGCGCGCGTCTGCAGGAGCAGCGGCGCGTCGCCGGAGAGGTCGGCGATCTCGTCGGTGACGAACGGCAGCAGCGGATGCAGCAGCCTGATGATGGCGTCCAGGATCCAGCGCGCGTGGCCGGCCGCCCGGCGCGCCTCCGCAGGGTCGTCGCCGTAGAGGCGGACCTTCACCATCTCGAGGTACCAGTCGCAGAACTCGTCCCAGACGAAGTGGTAGAGACTGTCGGCGGCGGCGGAGAACTCGTACGAGGCGAGCGCCTCCTCGACCTCGTGCGTGGCATCGGCAAGCCGCGCGGTGATCCAGCGATCGACCACATGGGCGTCTGAGCGCTCCGTGGGCACGAGGCTGCCCGGACCCTCATCCCCATCGCCGGCGCCGCGACCGACCGACTCCGCCGCCAGCAGCACCAGCCGCGACGCGTTCCACAGCTTGTTGGCGAAATTGCGTCCCATCTCGATCTTCTCTTCCGAGAACCGCACGTCCTGGATGCTGCTCATGAGCAGCAGACCGAAGCGGGTGGCGTCGGCCCCGTAGCGGTCGATCATCTCGAGGGGGTCGATGCCGGTGCCGAGGCTCTTGCTCATCCGCCTTCCGTCCGGCGCCTGCACCACCGAGTGGATGTAGACGTCGCGGAAGGGGATCTCGCCGCGGAACTCCAGCCCCATCATCACCATGCGGGCAACCCAGAGGAAGATGATCTCGCGGGCCGTGCTGAGCACGTCTGTCGGGTAGAAGTAGTCGAGGTCCGGCGTCTCCTCGGGCCAGCCCCAGGTAGCGAACGGCCACAGGGCAGAGCTGAACCAGGTGTCGAGCACGTCGGTCTCGCGCCGCAGGCGGCCGCCGCAGAGCGGGCAGCTCTCGGGTCCCGTCTCCCGTACGAGCGTCTCGCCGCAGGCGTCGCAGTACCACACCGGCAGCTGGTGCCCCCACCAGAGCTGGCGGCTGATGCACCAGGGCCGCAGGTTCTCCATCCAGTCGATGTACACGCGCCCCCAGCGTTCCGGCACGAACTTCACACGGCCGTCGCGCACCACCTCGGTCGCCGGCTCCTTGAGCTCGTCCATGCGCATGAACCACTGCAGACTGATCAGCGGCTCGATGGCCGTGTGACAGCGGTCGCAGGTGGCGACGCTGTGCGGGAAGTCGTCGACCCGCACCAGCAGACCGGCGGCCCGCAGATCCTCGATGACCCGCTCGCGGGCCGTCTCGACGTCGAGGCCGGCGTACGGACCACCGGCCTCCGTGATGCGGCCGTCCGGGCCGATCGCCTGCACCGTCTCGAGTCCGTGGTCACGGCCGATGTCGAAGTCGGTGACGTCGTGAGCGGGCGTGATCTTGAGCCCGCCGCTGCCGAACTCGGGGTCGACCCGTTCGTCGGCCACGACCGGCAGCCGCCGTCCCAGGAGCGGGAGCACGGCGGTGCGTCCGACCACGTCCGTGTAGCGCTCGTCGCCCGGGTGGACCGCGACCGCCGTGTCGCCGAGCATCGTCTCCGGACGCGTCGTGGCGATGATGATCGACCCGCCGTCCTCGAGCTCGTACCTGATGTGGTAGAGGGCGCCAGGGCGCTCCTGGTGGGCCACCTCGAGATCGCTGATGGCGCTGGCGCAGCGGGGGCACCAGTTCACCAGATAGTGGTCCTTGTAGATGTAGCCCTTGTCGTAGAGGGACACGAAGACGCGGTTGACCGCCCGGACGTAACCCTCGTCGAAGGTGAACCGTTCGCGATCGTAGTCGCAGGCGCAGCCGAGGCGCTTGAGCTGTTCGATGATCGTGCCGCCGTACTCCTCGCGCCACGCCCACACGCGCCTGACGAACTCCTCCCGGCCGAGGTCCTCCTTGGTCACGCCGTCCTTGCGGAGCTGCTTCTCGACCACGTTCTGGGTCGCGATGCCGGCGTGGTCGGTGCCCACCAGCCAGCAGGCATTCTTCCCCCGCAGGCGGTGGTACCTGATCAGCACGTCCTGGATGGTCCCGTTGAGGGCGTGCCCCATGTGCAGGTTGCCGGTCACGTTCGGCGGCGGGATGACGATGGAGTAGGGCTCCCGCTCGGGGTCGGGCTCGGCGTGGAAGAGGTGGTCGCCGAGCCAGCGGTCCGTCCAGCGGGCCTCCACTGAGGCCGGCTCGTAGCGGGTCCGTTCCTTGAGCGGCGGCGGTGTGGTCATGCGATGGCTGCTGGCTCTGGTCGAGACGTGCCGGCGGCAGCCGGCCGAGCGCTACTTATACCAGAACGTGGGCCAGCGCGTCGGTGAAGCGCTCGACGAAGACGAACTCGAGCGGCTCGCTCAACTCCTTCGGCAGCTCGGCGACGCTGGCCCGGTTGGCCTCCGGCAGCACGATGGTCTTCACGCCGCCGCGCACGGCCGCCAGACACTTCTCCTTGAGCCCCCCGATGCGCAGGATGCGTCCGGTGAGCGTGATCTCGCCGGTGAGCGCCACACGGGGCCGGACCGGGGTGTCGCAGAGCGAGGAGAGGAGAGCCACGGCGAGCGCCAGCCCGGCCGAAGGACCGTCCTTGGGCACCGCGCCCTCGGGCACGTGGACGCGGACGTCCTGGTTGGCGAGGACGAGCCCTTCGTCGCCGACGTAGGGCGAGCAGCGCAGCAGCGGCTTGAGGCTGGTGTCGGTCTCGACATGAGCAAGCAGGTAGCCCCAGGCGGCGGAGGCGCTCTCCTGCATCACGTCACCCAGCTGTCCGGTGAGGAGCAGCTCGCCGCGACCGCGGGAGATGCTGGTCTCGATGGTGAGCACCTCTCCCCCATCGCTCGTGTAGGCGAGAGCCAGCGTCTGGCCCACAGCCCGCCTCGAGCTGACCCGCTGCTCGAGGAAGTGCGCCTCGCCGAGCAGGTCGTGCAGCTGATCGGCCTTGACCGTGTGCGGGAACTCGAGGCCGTCCTCCAGATGCCGGCGCGCGAGCTTGCGGTCGACGCGCCGCAGCGCCCGCTCCAGCTCTCGCACGCCGGCCTCGCGGGTGTACCCGCGGATGACCGCCTTGATGGTCGCCGCCGGTACCCGGACATCGCCGCGGCCGAGACCAGTCTCGGCGGCCACCCGCGGCCCCAGGTAGCGGCGGGCGATGGCCTGCTTCTCGCGCATCGTGTACCCGGCCAGATGGATCACCTCGAGCCGGTCGTACAGCGTCAGCGGGATGGCCTCGGCGTCGTTGGCGGTGGCGATGAAGAACACCTTCGAGAGGTCGTAGTCGACCTCCAGATACGTGTCGCGGAAGGAGGTGTTCTGGGCGGGGTCGAGCACCTCCATGAGCGCCGCCGCGGGATTGCCCCGCCAGTCGCTCTCCATCTTGTCGATCTCGTCGAGCAGGATGACCGGGTTGTCGACGCCCGCCTTGGCGATCGCCTCCATGATGCGGCCCGGCATTGCCCCGACGTAGGTACGCCGGTGGCCGCGGATCTCCGCCTCGTCGCGGACCCCGCCGAGTGAGATGCGCGCGAACGGACGTCGCAGGGCGTCGGCCACCGATTGCGCCACCGAGCTCTTGCCGGTGCCGGGCGGCCCGACGAGGCAGATGATGGTCGCCGGCTGGTCGGCGTCGAGCAGCCGGCAGACGGCCAGGTACTCGAGGATGCGGTCCTTGACGTCCCTGAGGCCGTAGTGAGTGCGATCGAGGTGACGGGCCACGGCGGCGACATCGAGCTGCGCCGCTGCAAGGGCCCCCCACGGCAGGTCGAGCATGGTGTCGAGCAGCCCGCGGATCACCGACAGCTCGGGCGACATCGGCGGCGCCTGGCGCAGCTTGCGCAGCTCCTTGTCGAGCAGCTTGTCGGCCGACGGCGACAGCGACTTCTCCGCCGCCAGCGTCCTGTAGCGCCGCACCTCGTCGGCGTCGTCGCCGGTCTCCTCGATCTCCTCGCGCAGCACGCGCAGCTTCTCGTGCAGCACGATCTGCCGCTGGGTCTGCTCCAGCCGGTGCTGCACCTTCTCGGCGATCTCCTGCTCGATCGCCAGCACGGCGTTCTCGTCCGAGAGGAGCTCGAGCAGACGGACCAGGCGTTCCTCCGTCGAGACGGTCTCGAGGAGCTCCTGCTTCTCGGCGAGCGGTATGACGAGATGGGCGGCGACGATGTCGGCCGTCTCTCCCGGGTGGGCGGCCTGGGCGATCACCGTCTGCACCTCGTCGGGCACCTGCGGGTGGAGCTGTGCGTAGACGACGAACTGGCTGGTGACGCGGCGGGCGAGGACCGCGCACCTGGAGCCCCGGCAATCGGGTGATTCGAGGGCTGTCCAGCTCACCGTGTAGTACTCGGCCTGGTCGACGAACCCCTCGATGCGGACCCGCTCCCGGCCCTCCACGAAGGCTTTGACCGTCCCGTCGGGGAGCTTGAAGACCTGGAGGACGTTGACGAGCGTGCCGAGCGGCAGGATATCGCCGGGGCCCGGTTCCTCCTGCATCGGCTCGCGCTGCTGGGAGACGATCAGCGGTGACTGCGTCTCGTGGGCGGCGATGAGGGCCTTCACCGAGCGGTCGCGGCCGGCGAACAGCGGCGCGACCATCTTCGGGAAGACGACCAGCTCGCGGGTGGGGACGAGCGGCAGGACCGCCGGCGTCCCGGTGGCGTCAGGCTGACTCTTCGTCAAGTTCCAGCGACGAGGCCTCGGCCTCGGTGAGCAGCGTCGGGTCGAGACCCTTCTCGATGGTCTCGCGGGTGATCACGCACTTCTTCACGTCGCGACGCGACGGCAGATCGAACATGACGTCGAGCAGGGCGCCCTCGATGATCGACCGCAGGCCGCGGGCGCCCGTCTCAAGGTCGAGCGACCGCTGGGCGATGGCCTCCAGCGAGTCCTCCGCGAAGACGAGCTCGATGCCGTCGAGGCCGAAGAACTTCTGATACTGCCGCGTCAGGGCGTTCTTGGGCTCGATGAGGATACGCACGAGGTCGTCGATGCGCAGGCTGTGCACCGCGGAGACGACCGGCAGGCGGCCGATGAACTCGGGGATGAGCCCGTAGTTGAGCAGGTCCTCCGGCATGACCCTGGCCAGGATGGCGCCCGGGTCCATGTCGTCACGCGACTGGATGTCGGCCATGAAGCCGACGCCCTGCCGCCCGACCCGTTTCTCGATGATCTTCTCGAGGCCCGCGAAGGCGCCGCCGCAGATGAACAGCACGTTCGTGGTGTCGATGGTGAGGAACTCCTGATGCGGATGCTTGCGGCCGCCCTGCGGAGGCACGCTCGCGACCGTCCCCTCGAGGATCTTCAGCAGCGCCTGCTGCACTCCCTCGCCCGACACGTCGCGGGTGATGGAGGGGTTGTCGGCCTTGCGGGCGATCTTGTCGATCTCGTCGATGTAGATGATGCCGGTCTCGGCCCGCTTGACGTCGAAGTCGGCCGCCTGGATGAGCTTGAGGAGGATGTTCTCGACGTCTTCGCCGACGTAGCCGGCCTCGGTGAGGGCGGTGGCGTCGGCGATAGCGAACGGCACGTTCAGGATGCGAGCCAGCGTCTGCGCCAGCAACGTCTTGCCCGAGCCGGTCGGCCCGAGGATCAGGATGTTCGACTTGGCCAGCTCGACGTCGGTCTCGCCGCTCTGGACGGCGCGCACCCGCTTGTAGTGGTTGTAGACCGCCACCGAGAGGATGCGCTTGGCCTCCTCCTGGCCCACCACGTAGTCGTTGAGGACGTCGTAGATCTCACGCGGCCGCGGCAGGTTGTCGAAGTCGATCTGGGCGGGGGCGGTGAGCTCCTCGTCGATGATCTCGTTGCACAGGTCGATGCACTCGTCGCAGATGTACACACCCGGTCCCGCGATGAGCTTCTTGACCTGCCGCTGTGACTTTCCGCAGAAGCTGCAGAGGAGCTGGTCGCCGTTGTCGCCCGTTCCCGCCAAGGCTACGCCTCCTGTCGAGTCGACCGTCTCTGAGTCGTCTGACGCCGGCCCTCAGCGATGGGCGATGACGTCGTCGACGATGCCGTAGGCTTTCGCATCTTCGGCGGTCATGAAGTAATCCCTCTCACTGTCCTTATGCACCTTCTCGACATCGTGGCCGGTGTGTTCGGCGAGGATCTCGTCGAGTCGCTTGCGGATGTTGATGACCTCGCGGGCGTGGATCTCGATGTCGCTCGCCTGACCCTCGAACCCGCTCGACAGCTGGTGGATGAGGATCTTGGCGTTGGGCAGCGCGAACCGCTTTCCCTCGGCGCCGCCGGCCAGCAGCACGGCCCCCATGCTCATCGCGATACCGACGCAGATGGTGCTGACGCTGGGCTTGATGAACTGCATGGTGTCGTAGACCGCCAGCCCGGCGTAGACCGACCCGCCCGGGCTGTTGATGTAGAGGCTGATGTCCTTGTCGGGATCCTCCGACTCGAGGTGGATCAGCTGCGCGACGATGACGTTGGCGACCTCGTCGGTGATCGGCGTGCCGAGGAACACGACCCGCTCGTTGAGCAGCCGCGAGTAGATGTCGAAGGCGCGCTCACCCCGACTCGTCTGCTCGACGACCATGGGGATGGGAACGTATGGGCTCACTCTCGCCTACCTCGTCGCTGTTTCAGGTATCGGTCGCCGGACCGCGGGACTCCAGAGACGGCGCCGGATCACGTCGCCGGGGTGGCGACATCGCCGGCGTCGACCTCGAGCCCGTCGTCGGCCTCCCCGCTCTCGGCGGGCATCTCGGTGGGCACGGCCGATTCGACCAGGAAGTCGACCGTCTTCGCCATGAGCAGCTGGTCGCGGATGGCGTCCTGGCGGCCGGCGGCGTACACGTCGATGACGAGCTGGTCGCCGTCGCGGCCGATGAGCTCCGCGTCGGTCTTGATGCGCTCACGCACCTCATCATCGGTGATCTCGAAGCCCTCGGCCTCGGCGACGGCCTCCAGCGCGAGGCGGCGGCGGACGTTCGCTTCGGCCCGCGGTCGCAGGTCCGCCTCGACCTGCTCCTCCGTCTTGTCCACGGCCTTGAGGTACGTCTCCATCGACATGTTCTGCTCGCCGACGGCCTGCTCGAGCTCGTGGTAGAGGCTGTGGGCCTCGCGGTCCACCATCGCCGGCGGGATCTCGACCTCGGCGACCTCGGTCACCGCCTCGACGACCGCGGAGCGGAACTCCCGCTCTGCCGCCTCCTCCTGAGCGGTCTGGAGGCGCGAGCGGAGGTCGTCGCGGAGCTCGTCGAGCGTGTCGAACTCGCTGACGTCCTTGGCGAAGTCGTCGTCGAGCCCGGGTGTCTCCTTCTGCTTGATCTCCTTGAGGGTGACCGAGAACGTCACCGGAGCCTCGCGGAGGCTCTCCTCAGGGTAGTCGTCCGGGAAGACGACCTCGAACTCCTTCTCGTCGCCGGCCGCCATGCCGCTCAGGTTCTCCTCGAAGCCGTCGACGAGACGGCCAGAACCGAGCTCGACGGAGTAGTCTGAGCCGGCGGCCCCCTCGATGGGTCCGTCGGCGCCACGGCCGGTGAAGTCGATGGTGACGAAGTCGCCCTCCTGGGCCGGCCGGCCCTCGACCGGACTCAGGCTGGCCATGCGTTCCTGCATCATCGTCAGCTGCGCCGCGACCTGGTCGTCGTCGACCGCCACGGCGCGGCGCGGGACCTCGACGCCCTTGTACTCGCCCAGCGACGGCTGCGGCCGCACCTGGACGGTCGCCTTGAACGTGAACGCGCTCCCGCGCTCGAGCGGACCCATGTCCAGCTCCGGCGCCGAGACCACCTCGACCTCGCTCTCGCCGACCGCCGTCTCGTACCAGTCGGGCAGCGCGTCCTGAAGCGTCTCGTTCAGCACGTAGTCCTCGCCGAACCGGCTGAGGATCATCTGCTTGGGCACCCGCCCCTTCCGGAAGCCCGGCAGGTCGGCCTCTTTGGCGATCCTCGCAAGCGTGCGGTCGAAGCGCCGGTCGACCTCGTCCTGGGGGACTTCGACCTCGAGCTCGACCTGGTTCTCGGCGACCGTCTTGACCTGTGTGTTCACGTTCGGGACTCCGTCTGATCGGCGGGGAAGCGGGCGGGCGGCTGTGGTGCGGGTGAGAGGACTTGAACCTCCACGAGCAGTGCCCACTAGATCCTAAGTCTAGCGCGTCTACCAGTTCCGCCACACCCGCGCATGTTGCCCGGGAAAGGCAGTGGTCTGGGGTGAAGGACGGGACTCGAACCCGCGACCGCCAGGGCCACAACCTGGAGCTCTACCACCTGAGCTACCTCCACCTCCGGCTCACGGGCACCGGCGCTGTGTGTGACCTCGGCCGGGGCTGCGTGGAGCGCAGCACAGGATACCACCTCGCCGGGACGCCGTCACACTTCGGAGGAGGCTGGATCCACGTCCTCCCGGACGGCGTCGTCGGCGCCCCCGCGGTCGGTCGGAGGGTCGCTCTCCAGGTACTGGTTGCGCACGTCCTGCACGAGCCTGCCGTCGACCACCTCGAGGATGCGGTCCGTACGCTGGGCCACGCCGCGATCGTGGGTGACGATGACGAATGCCGTCCCCGACTCCCGGTTGATCGTCCGGAAGAGCTCGTACACGGCGGAGGTGTTCGTGGTGTCGAGGTTGCCGGTAGGTTCGTCGGCGAGCACCAGCGGCGGCTCGTTCATGAGCGCCCGAGCGATGGCCACCCGCTGCTTCTGGCCGCCGGAGAGCTGGTTCGCGTTCTTGTCCTCGAGGCCCTCGAGGCCGAGCATGCCCAGCACCTCGACCGCCCGGTCTCGCTGCGCCTCCGTCGCGCGACCCCGCGAGTCGGCGACCAGCGACGGCATGAGCACGTTCTCCAGGACGCTGAACTCGGGCAGGAGGTGGTGGAACTGGAAGACGAACCCGATGAACTGGTTGCGCAGCGCCGCCCTCTCCTTGCGCCCGGCGTTGGAGGCGTCGCGCCCGCCGATCTCCACCCGGCCCTCGGTCGGCGTGTCCAGGAGGCCGACGAGGTTGAGCAGCGTCGACTTGCCCGATCCCGACTGCCCGACGATGGACACGAACTCGCCCCGCTCCAGCTCGAACGACACGCCGTCCAGCGCCAGCGTCTTGACGACCGTCCCGTACGTCTTGGAGAGGCCGTCGGCGATCAGCAGCCTGTCGGTCACGCGCCCACCTCCCTCATGTGCTCTGGATGACCTCGATCGGATCCACCCGGGAAGTGCGCCGCGACGGCACGATGGACGACAGCAGCGCCACCCCCACGCCCACGCAGAACGAGATGACGATGAAGGTCACCTGGGGCGTGATGGGGAACAGCGCCTCCGAGCCCCGGCCGACGAGCGAGAAGACGAGGATGAGGAGCAGGCCGGCACCGACCCCGAGGGCCGAGCCCGCTACGCCGAGGATGCCGGCCTGCCAGAGGAAGATCTGACCGGCCTTGCCGTCCCGCATGCCCATCGCCTTGAGGATGCCGATCTGGCGCGTCTTCTGCGTCGCCGAGATGGCCAGCGTGCTGGCGATACCCAGGGCGACGGCTATCAGCACGAACACCTGGATCATGTAACTCGAGAGGCTCTGGCTCTCCAGGGCGCTGAGGAGGTCGGCGTTCTCGGCCTGCCAGTCGGTCACCTTGAGGCCCGAGAACGACGGCTTGTCCCGCAGCGCCGCCGCCACGTCGGCCGAGACGAACGGGTCGTCTACCTGGCTCTCGACGGCCGTGTACTGGTCGGCGTCGAACCCCAGCGCCTCGCGGGCGAAACCGGCGCCGACGAAGGCGGTCCGCTCGTTCACATCGGCGACCCCGAGGTCGAAGACGCCGCTCACCTGGAGCGTCGCCTCCTTCTGGTCCGCCAGGACGAGCGGCAGCTGGTCGCCGGGCTTCACCTCGTACTTGGCGGCGAACTCCTTGCCGACCATGACCTCGTCGTCCCCGAGCGACGCCTTGCCGGCGATGAGGTTGTCCTTGAGCCTGTAGATGGTGTCGAGGGAGGCGAGCTCCCCGCCCCTGGCCGTCAGTGGAGCGCTCTCCGCGTCCTGCTGATAGATGGCCGAGAACGAGCGCACCGGGACCACGGTGGTGACCTGCGGCTGCGACTCCATCGCCGCGCGCCGCTCGTCGGTGAAAGCGACGGCCTCCCCCTCGGTCTTCGCCGTTACCGTCACCTGCGAGCTCGAGCCGATCGTCTCGTCGACGAGGCTCGCCTGCAGGCTGGTGATCAGCGAGCCGAGGAACACCTGCACGCCGATGCCGATCGCGATCCCGCAGATGAGCAGGATGGACTGCCCGCGGCTGCGCAGCAGGAAACGCGTGGCGATACGCAGGCCGAGCATCACGCGTGCTCCGGCTCGTCGCCGTCTTCCCAGGCCCACATGTCGGTGCCCTCGTCGGCCGCTTCGCCCGTCTCTTCGTCGCCCTCGACCGCCGGGGCATGCGCCGCCGACTCCTGGCTGGAAGACGGCTCCCCGGAAGAGGCCGGTCCCGCGGTCGAGGCCGGCGGTACGGCCGGCGTGGCCGCGGACTCACCGGCGGAGGGCCCGGTCGCTCCCGGCCCCCGGTCGGGGGCCGTGCCGGCAGGCGGTGAGGGCGGCAGTTGAGGGCGTCCGGCCAGCACGGCGGCCTCGTCGAACAGGTGCTCGGGAGGCCAGTCCTGGGCAACGCCGACGAAGGCGGGCCCGCCGACCCAGACCGCGACTCCCGGCAGCACCTCCGCGAGGCGTTCCACGAACTCGCGCACGCGCAGCCGATGGTAGTGGGTCGAGGAGCTCAGTACGACGGCGTCGACGCCGAGCTCACGGACGGCGGCCGTGACCTCCGCCAGAGGCGTGTCGGGGCCGAGGTAGAAGACCTCCCACCCGGCCAGCGACATCCGGTCCGCGAGCATCCGCAACCCGAGATCGTGGGACTCCTCGGGCGGACAGGCCATCAGCGCCGAGTAGCCCGCCGCCGGCCGCTCGGCCCGAAGCCGTTCGACCTCGGGGTAGAGCGCTTCCACGATGGTGCGAGCTGCGGCGGTCGCCAGATGCTCTTCCCACACGGCCACCGAGCCGCGCTGCCACTCGTTCCCGATGTCGATGAGCGCCGGACCGAGGACGTCGCCGTACAGCTCCTCGATCGAGATCCGCCCCTCGGTGATGGCCGTCAGCGCGACGGCGACCGCGCCGTGCTTGTCGTGCTCCAGCAGGCGCTGTGTGAGGATCTCGCGAAGACGCTGCGACTCGCCGCTCACGCGACGGGCCCCGCCACCCGGAGACCACCGTGCGGACGCGCGACCGGCACGCACGGCGCAGGAACATGCTCCGTGGCTTCGCGGTCCTCATCGCGGCCCTGGGGGCCGATCCGACCCGACGTCACTCCGGACACGTACGACACGGCGCAGTTTCTACCCACAGCGGTGAGCGCGAAAACGGACCACCAGGCCACGGGCATCGCCGCCGCGCTCTCGTTCCTCAGGCAGCGCGCTGTTCGATGACCTTGATGGCCTCCTCGGCCGCCTTGGCCGCCTTCTTCTCTTTCGCCGCCCGTGCTTCCTCAGCCGCCTTCTGAAGGCTGGGGATCACGCTCTTGTCGGCGAACGTGGCCAGAAGATCGGCCGCCCGTCGGCAGAACTGCGGGTCGGCGAGCGCAGAGACGAGCGTCTCGGACGTCTTCACACCCATCTCGCCGAACGCTTCCCCGGCCTTGTTGCTGAGCGTCGCGTCGTCGGCCTTCAGCCAGGCTTCAGCCAGCGGCTCGGCCGCACGGGTGTCACGGAGCCAGCCCAGCGACACCGCGGCGCCGGCTCTCACGTGGACCTCTTCATTGGCATCGCTCAGCACATCGATCAACGGCTGGACCGCCTGCGTGCTGTGGATCTTGCCGAGCGCGCCGATCGACTGGAACCGCAGGCTGTCGGCCTCGTCATGGTCCTGCACGATCCTCACCAGCGGATCGACGACCCGCTCGTCCTTGAGATCGACCAGGGCCCAGGCGGCCTCCGCACGCGCGTCGGCGTCGTCGCCGTGGACGAGTACCTCGAGCATCCCGTCGGTGTCGCCGCTCAGCTTGAGCTCATCGACCGACAGGTGCACGCCCCCCGCCTCCGACGGCGCGGCCGGCGGTGCCTGCTGCTCCTGCTGGGGTTCCTTCGACTTCCTCGAGAACAGACCCATCGCAACCTCCCCGATGTGCGACTTCGCCCTCGGGGTGCGCGCCGCGCCGGTCGCGTCCGCCGCGCCCATCTGCGGCTGTCGCATCCCATCCGCCACGGCCTGACGCCATTCTCGCCGTCAGGTCGCTTGCCTGTGCCTTGCCCGCTTCGTCGAAAGGCTAATCACAGCGTGAACGCGGGCATCCCGTTCGTCCGCCTCGGTGGGGTCTGGCGCGCCCGGCAGGATTCGAACCTGCGACCTGAGGATTAGAAGTCCACTGCTCTGTCCAGCTGAGCTACGGGCGCCTGAGGGGATGCGACGACGCCGAGCGGGGCCGGTCCGCTCTCCCGGAGATCGGAGGGATCCCGGGCGACGCCTCCGATCAGACGACTCTGCGTCTGAGGAAGGAGAAATGGAGCGGGAGACGGGTCTCGAACCCGCGACCCTCAGCTTGGAAGGCTGATGCTCTAGCCAACTGAGCTACTCCCGCCCGTTGAGGTGTGGCACAGGTCGGCGGTGACTGCCACCCGTTCCCGACCACACTGGTCGGGACGGGCGGATTCGAACCGCCGACCCCCTGCTCCCAAAGCAGGTGCGCTACCAGGCTGCGCTACGTCCCGGCGACGCTGAGTATACCCGACGCAGCCCTGCTTCGACTCGCCTCACTCCACGTACGGCAGCGTCAGCCGATCGCCCGGGGAAAGCTCGGCGGAGGCGAGCTCGTTGACCGCCATGATCCGGTTGACCAGCTCGCGGATGTCGTGATCGGTGGCACCGTAGTGGTCCACCGCGATGCCCCACAGCGTCTCGCCCGGCTGCACGACGTGAGCGGTGCCTTCGATCACTGCGGGGTCGCTCCCGGCGTGCGCCACGTGGACGCCGGTCCAGGTGCCGATCGCCAGCACCGACACGAGCAGGAGCAGGAGCCCGGCGAACCTGGCGCGCGCTCGGGCACGACGCCGATGATGCCTCGACGTCCGGCTGCGTACGCGTCCAGCGTGAGTCGAACGCCGCCGCGCGCTCCGGTCGGCGTCGCGCACCGACCGATACTCCGGGCGAGCGGACCCCGACATCGTCGTGGCGCTCATCCGCCCTTCCTCCTCGCCAGCCGGCGGTCATAGGCCGTCTCGCTGCCGCACGCGTCACAGACCACCGTGACCTCGTGCGGCCAGTCGGCAGCGGTGCGTGCGGAGACATCCTGGGAGCCGCACCAGAGGCAGGCGGGCCTGCCGGCGGCCGCCTCTGCGGCCGCGACGCGGAGCGTCGAGGCGAGCGACGGGATGGAGGACAGGACGGTAGCCGTGCTCATAGTCTGCGAAGCACCCCCACGACCTTGCCGACGACGGTCACCTCGTCGGCGTCCAGCAGGATCGGTTCGTACAGTTCGTTCTCCGGCACGAGACGGACGCGACCGCCGTCGCGGAAGAAGCGCTTCGTGGTCGCCTCGTCCTCGACGAGGGCGACCACGATCTCGCCGTTCTGCGCCGCGCTCTGCTGATGGACGACGATGAAGTCGCCGTCGAGGATGCCGGCGTCGGCCATCGAATCGCCGCGCACGCGGAGGACGAAGTCGTCGTCGCCCTTGCGGAGCACTGCGGGCACATCCAGGTACTCCTCGACGTTCTGCTCCGCCAGGGCCGGCATGCCGGCTGCGACGCGACCGACGAGCGGCAGCGGTCGCGGCGGGCGCAGGTCGTCGGCTAGCTCCAGCGCCCGCGGCTTCGAGGGGTCGCGGCGCAGATACCCCTGGCGCTCCAGGTTGGCCAGATGCGCATGCACCGTCGACGGAGATGAGAGATCGAGCTCGGTGCAGATCTCGCGCACCGTCGGCGGATAGCCGTTCCGCCGCGTCGCCTCGCGGATGAAATCGAGGACCTGTCGCTGTCGTTCCGTGAGTCCGCTCACCGTCGCCTCCTGCCCCGAACATATGTTCGCTCGTACTCTAGAGGGAACGTGTGTTCGTGTCAAGGGCATGGTAGAGACCCCGGGGGACGGAAAACGCGGAGACCCCTCCCGGATGCTACGCAGTCCCTGCAGCAGGGAATCGATGCGGCCACGCGAGCGTCGGTCGACAACGGCGGCGGCGCTCGTTCTTGCTGGAAGCGGGAATAGCGTCCGCGTACCGAGGCCGCGCCTCACCGGCGCGACGAGACCACCTGCGGAGGGACACCATGGAGCCCGCCTACCCCGCCGGCGACGATATCGTCGTCCTCCCCCATCACGAGCCGGCCGGCGCGTTCGGCTTCCTGCCGATGCACGCCTACCTCATCAAAGCGAAGGAGCCCGTCCTCGTCGACACCGGTGTCATGCCGGAGGCCGGCGCCTTCCTCGACACGCTGCGCGGACAGCTCGATCTGGACGACCTGCGCTGGATCTTCCTCACCCATGAGGACCTCGACCACGCCGGTGCCGTCATCCCCCTCATGCAGGCGGCGCCGAACGCACGCCTGGTGCTGAGCTTCCTCGCCGTCTCGAAAGGGGCGACCGGCGGCGACGCTGGTCTCATGCCGCGCCTGGTGATCGCGACGCCCGGCAAGGCAGTCGACGCGGGAGGCCGCCGTTTCGGCGTCATCCGCCCGCCCGTCTATGACTCGTCGGCGACCGTCGCCTTCTTCGACGAGAAGACCGGCACGCTCTTCTCGGCCGACGCGTTCGGCGGTCTCGTCCCTCAGCCCGCGCAGGACATCGACGCACTGGGGGGACAGGCCTACGAAGACGGGTGCGAGACGTTCACGCTCGCCAACTCCGCGTGGCTGCACGACGTCGACCCGGCGCGTCTGGCCCGAAACACCGAGACGGTGCGCCGCCTCGGAGCCGGGACGGTGATGAGCTCACACGCCGTCCCGCTCCGCGGGCGCACCGAGCGACTCTGCGACCACCTGGCATCGCTGCCCGGCAGGCCACCGGTCGAGATGCCCGACAACGCCGCCTTCCAGCAGGTCCTGGCGGCGATGAAGGCGGGCGGACCTCCGGCGTGACGTGCGTACGGCGCAACGCGGACGGGCGACCCGGCAGCGTGGTCGGGCGCGCAGCCCGGGTCGCTCGCCCGCGTTGCGCAGGCTGACGTCGGCGGCCGGCCCGGTGACGCCGGTCCGGTACAATGGCCCGAGTCATCGAGCCATGCGGGCGCGAGGCGGCAGTCGACTCCGCTTCGCCGCCGCTCTGCCGACAGCCGTCCCCGGGAGGCCGCCGCCGTGAAGGTCCTCTTCATCTACCCCGACTACAAGGTCGAGATCGACCCCGAGACCCACGAGCCGATCGGCATCGTCAGGGGCGGCTGGTACATGGAGGGCGTCGCCTCGATCTCGGCCCTCCTCAAGGAACACGGCCACGAGGTCGCCCTCTACCACCTCATCGAGCCGCCGGCGTCGGACGAGGAGTTCGTGAAGACGGTCCTCTCTCACGAACCAGACCTCATCGGCTTCGTCACGATGACCCGCGAGTACCCCCAGGTGAAGCATTTCGCCGGCCTGCTCAAGGGCAGGACCGACGCCAAGGTCATCTCGGGCAGCTACCACCCCACCACGATGCCCGAGGAGGTCATACAGACCGACGGCATCGACATGTGCTGCCGCGGCGAGGGCGAGATGGCCGTGCTCGAGCTCGTCGAGAAGATGAGCGCCGGCGAGGACTGCACCGGCGTCGAGAGCATCTGGGTGAAGGAGGCAGACGGGACCGTCCACCGCAACCCCGTCCGCGGCGTGCTCGAGGACATCGACGTCCTTCCCCTCCCCGACTTCGGCATCTTCGACTTCTCCAAGCTCGCCGGCACCGGCATCAGGACCGGCGTCTGCATCCTCTCCCGCGGCTGCCCGTACAGCTGCAGCTACTGCTCCAACAAGAAGATGCGCGAGATCTACCCCAACCAGCGCTGCTACTCGCGCTTCCACAGCCCCGAGTACTCCATCGAGTACCTCAAGAAGCTCAAGGCCACCTTCCCGGAGATGGAGTACCTCAACTTCAAGGACGACATCCTTCCCTGGAAGGACCAGTGGCTGGAGAAGTTCACGACGGCCTACAAGGAGGAGATCGGCCTTCCTTTCATCTGCAACTACCGGGCCAACCACGTGACACCCGAGATCGTCCGCATGCTGCGCGACGCCGGCTGCTACCAGATGTTCTTCGGCGTCGAGAGCGGCAACGACCACATCCGCAACGACGTGCTCAACCGCAAGATGAAGCGGGAGCAGATCAAGGTCGCCTTCGACGCCTGCCGGGCGGTCGGCATCAAGACCGTGGCCTACAACATGGTCGGCCTGCCGTTCGAGGACAAGGCCGCCATCCTCGACACCATCAAGCTCAACGTCGAGATCAGGAGCGACCACGCCCTGGCCCCGATCTACTACCCCTACCCCGACACGGAGCTCTTCGAGACCGCCGTGGAGCACGGCTGGGTGCCGCCGCTCTACGACTATCGCGAAGACAAGTTCGTCGACCAGCCGAGCCTGCCGCGCGACCAGCTGTACTTCGCGCAGCGCTACTTCCGCACGTTCCTGGGACTCTATCGGGGCGCCGAGAAGCTGCCCGACGGCCTCCAGAAGCCGCTCGAGCGGACACTCGACAGAGTCTGGCTGAGCCCCCACCTGCCACACAGGACGCTCGTGCGCGTGCAGGACGGCCGCCGGGCGGCGGCCGACAAAGCCAAGAGCACCCTGCGCGAACGCAGCCCGAAGCTCTACCTCAAGCTGCGCGACACCGTCCGCGGCGTCAGGGGCGGCGGCTGAGGGTCGCGCGCCCGGACTGCCCGGGCGAGTTCGAGCGCGACCGGCCACTCGCGGTCAAGTTCCCCTCGTCCCCGTCCGACAAGGAGACCGACCGGTCACCGACAGGCGGATGCTCATCCCACGGACCGGTCCTCGTACCGGGGCCGTCAGAGGAGAGGACATGCATCTGTTGAGGATCGTGGCACTGGCGCTCGCGCTGTCCGTGCTCGCGGCGACGGCCGCCGCCAGCCAGGAGGACCCCGGCTGGGAGCTCTACGTCTCCAGCCAGGACGACGACGTGCAGATCCTCCTCCACAAGGTCGACGGCTCCTGGACGGTCGTCGCCCAGTCGAACGACAAGCTGGACCCCCAGAAGTACGGCGCCCCGGCCGATCTTACCTTCATGTCCTGAGACGCCGGCCGCGGCGACGGCCGGCGCGCGGAGGCGCGCGGGGACGACGCCACGGCAGTCCGTCATCGCAGCAGAAAGGGCGCGGGCGCGGATCCATCGATGGACCCGCGCCCGCGCCTCTTCTCGTACCCGACGACCGGCGACGGCCGGTCTGCGGGTCTCAGTGCCGCTGATCAGCTCAGACGGCGTCCCTCTTGTCGGCCGGCTGGCTGACCATCGAGACCTTGCCGGTCTTCTCCTTGCCCGGTGTCGGGCAGACAGGCAGGACCACGCGGCCGTAGAGCTCGTTCCAGACCTGGGCGATCGACGCATACATGGCCGAGAGGCCGACGAAGATGCCTTCCCAGCCGGCGATGCGGCCGATGAGCTCGCTGCCGGTCCAGTCGCGGATGGCGAGCAGCAGGAAGAGGATCGTCAGGCTGGCGAACACGACCTGGAGGGCGACGTTGATGCGCAGCGTGCCGATGAACATGAGGCCGGTGAAGATGCCCCAGAAGAGGAAGAAGTAGCCCATCGCGGTCTCGCTGGAGGCCAGCGCGGCGCCCTCGCCGAGGAAGGTCATCTGCGGGACCAGGATGAGACCGACCAGGAGCAGCCAGAACAGGCCGTAGCTCATGAAGGCGACGGTGGCGAAGGTGTTGTTCTTCTTCCACTCCATCCAGGCCGCGAAGACCTGGGCCAGACCGCCGTAGAAGATGCCCATCATGAGGATCATCGAGTTGAGCTCGAAGGCGCCGGCGTTGTGGATGTTCAGCAGGACCGTGGTCATGCCGAAGGCCATCAGGCCGAGCGGTCCGGGATTCCCCGAGGTGTCCTTCAAGCGGACTTCAGTCACCTCTGCCATCGATCACGTTCCTTTCGTCGGGGTGGCCACCGCCGCCCGAACCCTCGGCCCGCGAGTCCGGACCGATCCTTCCCTCGGCCGGCGTCGCGCGGCGCGCGCCCTCCGGCCGTCTTTCCCTTCTTCCTCACGCGTCGCCGCCGGGGATCCGCCGGCCGCCGGCGACAAGGCCTTCCTACCCGCATCACCGCGCACGGAAGCGGACCGTGACACCGCGAGACACATGGAGGAAGCGCCGCTCCGTACCGACGCACGGGCAGCGCGTTGGCCGGCAGGCACAGGCAGCGGGTACAGGCTCTGCGACGGACGCTGCGGATGTGACAAACGCCTTGCCGGCCCGCCGCCGAGGGCTCGTACCACCGGCGGCAAACCCGTGTGTTTATATCACAGGCGCCGCCGGTGCTCCATGCGCCGCCCGCGGCCGCGCGTCGCGCGCGTTCGGGCGTCGCCGGACCACTCTCCGCCGGCGGTGAGACGGTTCGGCTCGACACCCCGGGCTACCGGTCCGCTTCACGACCACGCGGCTCCGGTGCAGGACGGCGTCGTTCCGGGTACCACCGGACACAACAGGCGCCGTGTGGGGCGCCTGGCGACAGATGGAGGCCCGCATGACCTGCACGTTGCGCCACCTCATCGGCGCCACCGTCGAGGCTACCGACGGCGTCGTCGGCGAGCTCGAGGACGCCTACTTCGACGACCGGCACTGGGCCGTGCGCTACCTCGTCGTCGGCAGCGAGGAGGCCGACCGTTCGGTCCCCCTCCTCATCTCCCCGGTCGCCGTGGAATGCATCTCCGAGGATCCCGCGCGGATCGAGCTGGCTTTGGACAAGGAGCAGGTCGAGAGAGCGCCGGGTGTCGGCCACGAACAGCCCGTGTCGGTACAGCGTGAGCGCGACTACTACGACTACTACGGCTGGCCGTACTACTGGCAGGGGCCGGGAGTGTGGGGCGCCTGGTCGGGGGCTGCCGGTATGCGGATGGTGCCGGCCGGGGTACCGCCTGAGCGCGTCCTTCCGAAAGAGCAGCCCACCCCGTCAGACACCGAGGATGAGACGAGCCGTCATCTGCGGAGCGCGAACGAGGTCATCGACTACTTCGTCGAGGCCACCGACCACGAGGTCGGCCACGTCGAGGACCTCCTCCTCGACGCGGAATCGTGGCGTCTGGTGGCCGTCGTCGTCGACACGAGCAACTGGTGGTTCGGCAAACGGGTCGCGGTGCCGTCGGAGCACTTCGTCGCCGTCGACTGGGAGACGGAGACCGTGTCGGTCGACATGACTCGCGACGAGGTCAAGGCGAGCCACGAGTACTCGCCCGACGACTGAGCCGTCGATACCGGCTCGGCAGGGACCCGCCACGCACCCGGCTCTCGAGGACGGGCCTCCGGCAGACACGAGAGGGTCGGGCGAGACGCGGCCCGCGGTCGACCGTCATGGCGGTCGTCCGGCCGCCGTTCTCTATAATGCGGTCATGCTGGCGCCCTCACCCCACGACTCTTCCCCGCGGCTCGCAGACGGCTCGGGCGTCGGCGGCCCGGTCACGCTCGGCCTCGTCGGCGTCCGGGGCCCGGCGCTCCGGTGACGACCCGGCGCGCCGTCATCCTGGCGGTCATCGCGGCCGTGCTGATCGCCTCCGCGGCCGTCCGACTGGTGCGGCTCGGCACGCCGGACGACTACATCTTCGACGAGGTCTACTACGCCAAGGACGCCAAGGCCCTTCTCGACGGTCGCATCGGCCCCGAGAAGGGCACCTCCTGGCTGCCCGGCGACGAGATCTCCTGGCCGCATCCGTACTACGGCAAGCTCGCCATCGCGGCCGGCATCGCCCTCTTCGGCGACAACGCCTTCGGCTGGCGCTTCGCGCCGGCGTTGGCCGGCATCGCGCTCCTCGCGCTCGTCTACCCCACCGCCCGCCGCCTCGGGCTACGCCGCGAGTGGGCGCTCCTCGCCCTGATCCTGGCCGCCGCCGACGTGCTCGGCATCGCCCAGTCGCGCATCGCCACGCTCGACATCTTCCTCGGCCTCTGGACGATCCTCACCGTCTACCTCACCCTGCGCGCCGTCCAGGGGAGACACCGCGTCGTCTGGCTCGCGCTGGCGGGCCTGTCGGCGGGCATGGCGCTGGGCACCAAGTGGTCGGGGCTGCTCGCCAGCCTGGCTGCGCTGGCCCTCGTGCTCGTGCTCTCACGAGCCTCCTCTGACCGTTCCGCCGAGCCCCCCTCGGTCGGGGCCGATGTCGCGCTCGAGACCGATCGCGATGGAGCCGCAGAGGGCGACCCCCATGAGAGCGCGGCCGAGGACAGGAGGACGAGGCGTCACTCCACGGCGCACCGGTGGGTCCCCAGCCGCACGACCGTCGGGCGAGCGCTCACCGCCGTGGCACTGCTGGTCGTGCTCCCGTGCGCGCTCTACGTGGCGAGCTACGGGGTCTACTTCGCAGCCGGACACGGCCTTGCGGACTGGTGGCACCTGCAGCGGGAGATGTGGACGTTCAACATGAACCTCGACGCCACGCACACGTACGCCTCGCTGGCCCCCACCTGGATCCTCGACGTCCGGCCGGTCTGGTATCACTTCGAGGAGTACGCGGCGCAGTACTACGGCGTCGTCGCCATGGGTCACCCCATCCTCTGGTGGGCGTCGATCGTCGCCCTGCTGACCCTGCCGGTGGTCGCCCTCGTGGACCGGGACCGCGACCTGGCGCTGCCGGTCCTGCTCGTCGCCCTCCTGTACTTCCCGTGGTTCGCCGCCACGCGCACATCGTTCCTGTACTACATGACCCCGGTCGCCCCGTTCCTGGCCATCATGGTCGCCGCCGCCCTCGCCCGGCTCGCCGGGCGGCCACCGCGCCTGCGCCCGGACGGTCCGGGCGGCGAGTCGCTCACGATCGGCCCCCCGAAGCCGCTCCGCCGGGCGGCCCGCCGACGCGGCCTGCCGCCGTCGCTCGTCTGGAGAGCGGCCGTCTTCCTCGGGACCGCCGTCGTCATCGCCCTGTTCTGGTGGCAGATCGGCCGCCTGGTCGCGACCGTCTTCTATGAGTGGCCTGCCACGCTGGCGCCGGCCGTCGGGATCGCCGTCGCGACGGTCGCCGGCGCGGCGGCGGTCCTCATCCTGGCGTGGGCGTTCACGCGACCGGGCATGGCCCGTGCCTGGCGGTACGTCGCCTGGGCCTTCTGCGGAGCGATCGTCGGCTTCGCCATCGTGTTCGCCCCCATCGTGCTCGACATCCCTCTCGTGCCGGACGAGTTCTACCGGCGGATCTGGCTGCCCACCTGGCTGTGACCGGGCCGCCCGCAACGCCGGCGTCGCGGACGCTCGTCCCTCTGTACCTCTCGCACGGCGTCCTGCACGTGCTCATCGGCATCTATCCCGCCGTCCTGCTCGTCCTGCGCGGCGACTTCCAGACCGACTTCGCGACCTTGGGCGCCGTCTTCACCGCCGCCACGTTCCTCTACGGCATGGGCTCGATCCCGACCGGGTTCATCGTGAACCGGATCCACCCGCTCACGATCGTCCGGGCGTATCTCCTCATCGCCGCGGGCGCCGCCACGCTCATCGCCGTGGCGCCCAACGAGGTCACGATGGCCGTCGGCCTCCTCCTGCTGGGTCTCGCCGGCTCGCCCTACCATGCCGCCGCGATGACCCTCATCTCACGCGTCAGCGGCAACGACCCGACGCTGCTCGCCCACCATGGGATGGCCGGCAGTCTGGGCCTCGCCGTCTCCCCGGCGTTCGGCGCCCTCCTTGCCGCCGCGATCTCCTGGCGCCTGCCCTTCGCCGTCGCCGCCGGCATCACCGTCCTCGTCCTGCTCTCCACGCTCACCATGCCCCGTCTCTCGAACCCGACGTCGGGCGAGACCCACCCCCGCAGCCACTTCGTGCACGGCGAGACGCACCTCGGTGCGCTCGTGCTCGTCTACGCCATCACCATGGCACTCGGCTTCGTCTTCCGGGGGTTCGCCTTCTTCCTCCCCGCCCTCGCGACCGAGCGGGCGGCGGTCTTCCCCGGCGACGACATCGTCCGAGGCGGCATCCTGGCAGCGCTCGTTTACCTCTTCGGCTTCTTCGGCCAGTGGTGGGCGGCGCGCATCGGCCACCGGCCCCACCTGGAGCGGAACTACACGCTGCTCCTGGCCGCCCAGGCCGTGCTCCTGGCGGCGATCGTCCCACTCGTCGGCTGGTGGCTGATCGCCCTCCTCCTGGTCTTCAGCGTCGTCCACTTCACCACCCAGCCGCTCGACAACGTCCTGACCGGGAAGTACACGTCGGTGACCCGCCGCGGGGTCGGCTACGGCTTCAGCTTCGGCCTGTCGTTCGGCGTCGGCTCCTTCGCCGCCTGGGCGAGCGGGGCCGTGGCGGACGCCGCCGGCGACCAGTTCCAGTACGCCTACCTCATGCTCGCCGGCGTAGCGCTCGTGGCGGCAGCGTGCGGCGCCGGCCTGTGGGTCCTCGACCGCCGCCTCACCTCGCGACCGGCCGCCGTGGAGCCGCCGCCCGGAGAGCGCCCGTTCCCGGACGCGCCCGAGCCCTGAGACCGTACGGGCGGGCGGCCACTCGTGGCCGCCCGCCCGTCCTTTCCCCGATGGAGGAGTCGCGTCTCTACCCGAGGAACCCCCGCTCCTCGAGGATCCCGGCCAGGGTCGGATGGCCGATCTCCTGCAGGTCGTAGCGGACCCGGACGGCCGGCGCCTCGATGTCGACGATGCGGCGCAGGTCGATCGGCGTGCCGATGACCACCACCTCGGCCCCCGAGGCGTTGATGGTCGCCTGCAGGTCGGCGATCTGGGCATCGGCGTAGCCCATCGCCGGCAGCAGGACG